>RCUH01000299.1_pt1 | contig 58319 bp, 59 predicted proteins | sample 2166191 | NCBI WGS metagenome assembly RCUH01 (sample SAMN09932848, study PRJNA488358) | compost metagenome | feature: garden; material: soil; isolation source: compost soil in an enriched community after 214 h of incubation | place: Germany: Experimental Botanical Garden Goettingen | collected... | reverse complement strand
AGACCTGAGTAAAAAGACGACATGGAAACCAAGGCCGGCGATCCCGGAGCCTTTGCTCACTTTGATCTGAACCGCGTCGCCTCGCCCGCCTTCGTGGTGGACGAGGTCGCGGTGCGGCGCAATCTGGCTGTGCTGAAGGACGTGCGCGACCGGGGCAATGCCCGGGTCCTGCTGGCGCTCAAGGCCTTTTCCATGTGGTCGCTGGCGGACGTCGTCGGGGAATACCTCGACGGCGTCTGCGCCTCCGGTCTGTGGGAGGCGCGGCTGGCGCGTGAGTTCTACAAGGGCGAGCTGACCACCTATTCGCCCGCCTACAAGGCCGAGGATCTGCCGGAAATCCTGCGCCTGTCCGACCACGTCATCTTCAACTCGCCGGATCAGGTGACGCGCTTCGCCGACCTGATCGCCGAGGCCCGCGCGCAGGGCGAGACCTTCGAAATCGGCCTGCGCCTGAACCCCGAACATTCCGAGGGCGAGGTCGCCAAGTACGATCCGGCCCAGCCCTGCTCGCGCCTGGGCTTCCCGGTGTCGCAGTTGAAGCCGGAACATATGCAGGGCGTCGACGGCCTGCACATCCACGCCCTGTGCGAACAGGATTTCGAGCCCCTGGCCCGCATCTGGGCGGCGGTGGAGCCGAAGCTTGCCCCCTTGCTGGACGGGGTGAAGTGGCTGAACCTTGGCGGCGGCCACCACGTGACCCGCGCCGACTACCAGGCCGACGCCCTGGTCGGCTTCCTGAACCAGATCGCCGAACGCCACGGGGTGCAGGTCTACCTGGAGCCCGGCGAGGCTGTGGCGCTCGACGCCGGCATCCTGATCGGCGAGATCCTCGACGTCTTCGACAACGGCATGCCCATCGCCATCACCGACATCTCGGCCACCTGTCATATGCCGGACGTGATCGAGGCCCCCTATCGCCCGGCCATGCTGCATGAGCCTGAGGGCGGCGTCACGGTGCGTCTGGGCGGCCCGTCCTGCCTGGCCGGCGACATCATCGGCGACTACGTCTTCGCCGAGCGACCGACGCCCGGAACGCGCCTCGCCTTCCTGGATCAGGCCCACTATTCGATGGTGAAGACCAACACCTTCAACGGCGTCCCCCTGCCGTCCATCGCCCTGTGGAACAGCGCCACGGACCAGCTGCGGATGATCAGAGAGTTCGACTGGACGGAGTTCCGCGACCGGCTGTCGTGACAAGGCGGCGCATCCCGGCTTCAGCGTTCAATCGAGACCAGCCCGCCATCGCCTCACGCGTTCGGCTAGCTTGGTAGCGGCTACGGGATCTTCCGCTGGAGAATGCGAGATAAGGGGACCGCGCTCTTCAGCCTCCAGATCAGAGTACCCAACTTCGCAGGGTCGACAGCTCTTCTTGTCGATCAGCACGGATGACGCATGACCCCAGTCGAATGGATCGCGTTGTTGGACCAGAACGGACGAACCATAGTCAAACACATCAAATCCCCGATCTACCGAGAAGGGATGAGTGAGCGCATAGGCGTCGGTTGATGCGGCCAAGGCAGTCTTGGCCGTAGCCACGTAGTCGCACCGGCTCACTTCGGGTCCTGTGCAACCGGGCGCGACGTAGTTGGCGTTCATCAGGAAGGCCAGGCCGCCAAGCGCCGCAAAGACCGAGAAGACGCCGAACCCCGGCGGCTCAAGAACACCCAATCGCACCATTGAACGACTCCAAACGCCGTTCTACGAAATCAGCAATCTACTTGAAAGTCGAGCGAGCGTTCAGCCCCAGCACAACCCGCGCCGCCGCTGCGTCCGCCTCGATCTGGACCTTCAGTTCATCCAGCCCGTCGAACTTCATCTCGCCGCGCAGGAAGGCGACCAGCTCGGTCTCAATGGTCTGGCCGTAAAGGCTCTCGTTGAAGTCCAGCAGCCAGACTTCCAGCAAGGGCTGTTCGATCTCGAACATGGGGCGGACGCCCAGGTTGGCGACGCCCTTGATGACCCGCCCGTCCGGCAGGCGGGTGCGGGTGGCGTAAACGCCGTAGGCCGGGCGCATGTAGTCGCCCATGGCCACGTTGGCGGTCGGCACGCCGATGGTGCGGCCGCGCTTGTCGCCGTGGATCACCTCGCCCTGAATGGCGAACGGACGGCCCAGAATGGCGGCGGCGCGGTCCATGTCGCCGGCCTTCAGCGCCTCGCGCACGGCGGAGGACGACAGTTTCAGCCCCGAGACGTCGTCGATGCGGTCGGTGACGGAGACTGTGAAGCCCAGATCCTGTCCATAGGTCCGCAGCGCCTCGGGCGAGCCGGAGCGGCCCTTGCCGAAGGTGAAGTCGAAGCCGACGGCGGCGTGGGCGACGCCCAGCCCCTCGGACAGGACGCGGCGGGCGAACTCTTCGTCCGTCATCCCCGCCATCTCGCGGTCGAAGGGGATCAGGTACAGGCGGTCGACGCCGAGCGGCGCCATGGCGCGGGCCATCTGGTCCGCGGTCATCAAGCGAAAGGGCGCGGCCTCGGGCTGGAACAGACGGCGCGGATGCGGGTCGAAGCTGACCACGGCCAGAGGCGCGCCCAGACGCTGGGCGGCGGCGCGGGCCGAGGCGATCACCGCCTGATGGCCGCGATGCACCCCGTCAAAGGCGCCGACGGCCACCGCCGCCCCGCGCTGCGAGGCCGGCAGGTCGCGCCAGCCGCGGATGACCTCAACCACCTCTGAAACTCAGCGAGCCGAGGGCTTGCGGCGGCGCGGCACGCGCACGACGGCGACGCCGTCCATGATCAGCTTGTCGCCGACAAAGCCTTCGCATTTCAGTTCGACGCGGGCGCTGTCGGTTTCCATCTCGATCACCGTGATGACGATGCGGACCATGTCGTCGATGCGGACCGGGAAGTGGAAGGCCAGGGTCTGCGAAATATAGATGGACCCGGCGCCCGGCAGGATGGTGCCGACCACGGCCGAGCCAAAGGCGGCGCTCAGCAGACCGTGGGCGATTCGGCCGCGATAGGCCGTCTTGGCGGCGAAGGCTTCGTCCAGATGGACGGGATTGAAGTCGTCCGACGCCTCGGCGAACAGGCGAATCCGGTCCTCGGTGACGTGGACCGTCTTCTCTGCGGCCATGCCGACGTGGAGTTCATCGAGGATGTAACCGCCCGACGGATGCTGTGTGACGTATTCGACCATGACCGGCCTTTACGGCAGGTGCGACCAAATGGCGAGCCTCACCACGCCAGTTCCAGCGCCGCGTAGCGGGCGAAGGTCGTCTCGGCCCGGAGCAATTCACCGGCAAGCGCCGGGTCCAGGGCCCCGTCCGCCCCCTTGGCGGCGTCGCCGTGGATGCCCTGGGCGATGAACAGGCAGTCCAGGGCCTGCTCGGCGGCGCCCAGAACATCTGTCACCACGCCGTCGCCGATGCACAGCACGCGCGAGCGGTCGACCGGGTGCCCCATCAGGGTCTGGGCCTCACGCAGGGCCAGCTCATAGATGGGGCCGAAAGGCTTGCCGGCCATGACCACGCGCCCGCCCATGGATTCGTAGAGGTCGGCGATGGCGCCGCCGCAATAGATGATCTGGTCGCCCTTCTGCACGATGCGGTCCGGGTTGGCGCAGATCAGCTCCAGATCACGCTCGACCGCCGGCAGAAGGCGTTCGCGGTAGTCCTCGGGCGTCTCTACGGCGTCGTTATAGGGGCCGGTCACCGAGATGAAGGCGGCGTCCTCGGCGCCATGGGCGCTGTCGAGGTTCAGGCCTTCATAAAGAACGAAGTCGCGGTCGGGGCCGATGATCCAGGCCGGGCCGGGGGCGCGGCGGGCCAGTTCGGCGCGCGTGGCGTCGCCCGAGGTGACAAAGGCCTTCCAGCTGTCGCGCGGCACCCCGAGGGCATCCAGTTGCGCCACCACGTCCGACGACGGGCGCGGCGAGTTGGAGATCAGGACGACATGGCCGCCCTTGGCGTTGAAGTCGGCCAGGGCCGTGCAGGCCGTGGGCCAGCTCTCGCGACCGTTGTGGATCACGCCCCAGACGTCGCACAGCAGGATATCGTAATCGTCAGCGACGGCGGAGAGGCGAGGCAGGGCGTGAGGCAGGGTCATGGGCCGTTTATAGCCTCCGGCGCGCGGGGGGGAAGGCCGCAACCGCGCCGTGTTCGCTTTCCCTCTTCGCCCCCGCGTCTCTTCCTGCTAACCGGCTTGGGACATGAAAATTTCTCGCCTCGCCTACGCCGCCTACGGCATCGCCCTTGTCGTCATTGTCCTGGACCAGCTGACCAAGGCCTGGGTTCTGGGCGCCATCGACGCGGCGCACATCTCGCAGATTCCCGACGGCTACCGCATCGCCGAGGTCGCGCCGCCCCTGTTCAACCTGACCTATGTGTTGAACACCGGCGTCAGCTTCGGCCTGTTCGGCGGCGGCGCCGGCCGCTGGATTCTCAGCGCCTTCTCCGTACTGGTCGCGGTCGGCCTGGGCTGGTGGGCGACGCGCTCGGACCGCAAGCTGATGACGGCCGCCATCGGTCTGGTCATGGGCGGCGCGCTCGGCAATGTCTTTGACCGCATCCGTTTCGGCGGGGTCGTGGACTTCCTCGACTTCTCGGGATCGGGCCTGTTTCCGTGGATCTTCAACGTGGCCGACGCCGGCATCACGGTCGGCGTTGTCTTGCTGATTCTGGACAGCTTCCTCTCCGAACGTCGTCCGGCGGTTGGCGCGGCCAACGAAAAGTCGTAATCACCCCCTCTTCACTGTCGTCCCGAGCCAGCGCCGTTGGGCGCGCCTCCCGGAGCCGAGCTGACCTTATGCGTATTCGTAACGCCCTTACCGTGGCCCTCTTCGCCACCACCGCCCTCAGCCTGACCGCCTGTTCGAGCGTGAAACAGAGCATCGGCCTGACCAAGGTCGTGCCCGACGAGTTCGTGACCGTCGCCAGCGCCCCGCTGTCCGTGCCGCCGGAATATGGCCTGACCCCGCCGTCGCCGGGCCAGCCCCGCCCGCAGGAACTGGCCCCCGAAAGCGCCGCCCGTCAGATTCTTCTGGGCCAGCGCCAGGCCGTCACCCGCACCGGCGGCGAGCAGGCTCTGGTCAATCAGGCCGGCGCCGACCGCGCCGACCCCCTGGCCCGCTATGTCGTCGACGACGAGTTCGGCGACCTGGCGCACAAGGAAGAAAGCTGGGCCAACCGCGTCATGTTCTGGCGCAAGAACGACGCCGGCAGCCAGGCCCCGACCGTCAGCCAGACCGCCGAGGGCGCGCGCACCATCGACGCCAGCACCGAGCACGCGCGCCTGCAAGCCCTGACCGGCGGCCAGGAAGGCATCGCCATCACGACGCGTCGCGACAGCCGCTTCAAGCTGCCGGGCCTCTAGGACCCGGCCGGCGTCGCCGCCGACCTTTTTCAGGACGCGTCCGGCCTTCGGCCCGGCGCGTCCTTTTCATATGCGGACAGCCTCGGGAGCCTCCATGTCCGACACGCTCGATCTCGCCGCCCTGTCGGGGCTGGACCAGCTACGCCTGATGCTGGACGGCCGCCTGCCCGCCGCCCCCATCGCCGAGACGGTGGGCTTTCGCCTGACTGATCTTGCCGAAGGCCGCGTGGCCTTCGAGGGGGAGCCGACCCTGGCGGTCTATAATCCGATCGGCTCCGTCCACGGCGGCTGGGTGGCTACCCTGCTGGACTCGGCCTGCGGCTGCGCCGTCCATTCCTCGCTGAAGCCCGGACAGGCCTATACGACGCTGGAACTGAAGACCGTCTTCCACAAGGCGTTGAAGGCGGGAACCCCGGTACGCGCCGAGGGCCGCATCATTCAGGCCGGTCGCCGCGCCGCCTTCTCAGAGGCCGACCTGCGCGGCCTGGACGGCACGCTCTACGCCACCGCCACCTCGACCTGCCTGGTGATGGAGCGGGCCTAGAGCGAAATCGGTTCGAATGCTCCGCATTCGAGCTCAGATATTCGCTCCAGCATCTAGACCGCCAATGCACGCGGCAGCTTGAACGAGACGGTCTCGCGGGCGCCGTCATCCTCGGTCACGGTCGCATCGAATCGGGCGCGGATGGCGTCGATCAGGGCCTCGATCAGAGGCTCGGGCGCCGAGGCTCCGGCGGTGACGCCGACGGTCGTCACACCGTCGAACCACGACCAGTCCACGTCGCCCGCGTCGTCGACCAGACGCGCGTCGACGGCGCCGGCCCTCAATGCCACGTCGACCAGACGCGCCGAGTTGGACGAGTTCTTGGACCCGACCACCAACACCAGTTGGCACCCCTCGCCCAGGCGCTTGACCGCCTCCTGACGGTTGGTGGTGGCGTAGCAGATGTCTTCCTTGTGCGGGTCCGGCAGTTCCGGAAAGCGCCGCTTCAGCGCCGCCAGGATGTCGGCGGTGTCGTCCACCGACAGCGTCGTCTGGGTCGCATAGGCCAGGGGCTGATCGCCGGGTCGCTGGAAGCCTTCCGCGTCCGCCACCGTCTCGACCAGGCTGATGGCGCCGGGCGGCAGTTGGCCCATGGTGCCGACGACCTCGGGGTGACCCGCATGGCCGATCAGGATGATGTGGCGGCCCGCCGCATGGTGGCGCTCAGCCTCGACGTGGACCTTGGACACCAGGGGGCAGGTGGCGTCGAGGAACAGCAGTTCACGCGAACGCGCCGTGGCCGGCACCGACTTGGGCACGCCGTGGGCCGAAAACACCACCGGGCGGTCGTCGGGGCATTCGTCCAGTTCCTTGACGAAGATCGCCCCCATGCCCTTCAGCCGCTCGACGACGTGGCGGTTGTGCACGATCTCGTGGCGCACATAGACGGGAGCGCCGAACTTCTCGATGGCGCGCTCGACGATCTGGATGGCCCGGTCCACCCCGGCGCAAAAGCCGCGCGGCGTGGCCAGGCGCACGGTCAGGGGACGACGATCAAAATTCGAGAGGGACACAGGCGCGTTCATGGGCGGAACCTAGTCGCTCGCGCGCCTTCCCGCCACCGCCTGCATGGTCGCGTTTGCCGCGCCTCGCTTTAGCCGCTATCAGCATCAAGCGTGCACCGGTCGGCGCCGACTGTCGCGCGCTCCCTTTCGCTTGCCGGAAATGAAATTGATGCGTCGCGTCCTGACCGCCTTCGCCGCCCTCTCCGTCGCGGCCATGCTGATTCCTCAAGCCGCCGAAGCGCAAGCAGGCCGTCGAGGCCAGCAGGGACAGGACGCCCGCCCCGAGGAGAGCCAGCCGACGCGTCCCATGCGGTTCGCGCCGTTGAACCGCCGCGCCAACGCCGGCCCCTGCCCCTATGTGAAGGTCCTGTACGACGCCGCCCGTTACGTCGAGATGGCTGACTTCAACGCGCCCGCGATCGCCGGCGTCGGCTTTACCGGTGAGATCGAAGGCGTAACCGCCGACTGCGTCTATCGCGACGCCGACCCGATCCGGCTGGACTTCAACGTCCTGTTCAACCTCGGCAAGGGTCCCCGGGCTGAAGGCGACGCCCGCACCTATCGCTATTGGGTGGCGGTGACCGAGCGCAACAGCGCCGTTCTGGCCAAGGAATATTTCGACCTGCCGGTGAACTTCGAGGGCCAGACCACGACCTCGGTTCAACAGGAACAATCCATCGTCATTCCGCGCGCCGACGCCACCACGGCGGGCAGTAATTTCGAGGTCCTGATCGGCTTCGACATCACGCCGGAAATGGCCGAGTTCAACCGCTCGGGCAGCCGCTTCCGCGTCACCGCCGGCCAGACGCAACCGAACCCCTAAGAATCATGACCGATCTCAAGACCTCTCTTAGCGAAGCGGTCGCCGCCGCCTTCGCCGCCGAAGGCGTGGACGCAAGTCTCGCCCGCGTCGTCGCCTCCGACCGCCCCGACCTGGCCGACTTCCAGTCCAACGGCGCCCTGGCCGCCGCCAAGGCGCTGAAAGCCAACCCGCGCGAACTGGCCGCCAAAGTCGCCGAGCGTCTGGCCGCCGACGCGCGCCTGTCGTCGGTCGAGGTCGCCGGTCCCGGCTTCATCAACCTGAAGCTGTCCGACGCCGCCCTGTCCCAGCGCGCCGCCAAGGTCGCCGCTGACGACGCCCTGGCCGGCGCTTCGCTGAACACGCCCGCGCGCAAGGTCGTCATCGACTACGCCGGTCCCAACGTGGCCAAGCCGATGCACGTCGGCCACCTGCGCTCCTCCATTATTGGCGAAAGCCTGAAGCGCCTGTTCCGCTTCCGCGGGGACATCGTCTGGGGCGACGCCCACTTCGGCGACTGGGGCTTCCAGATGGGCCTGCTGATCACCGCCTGCGGCGACGAAGGCCTGGCCCTGCCCTTCATGGCTGACGGCGACGGTCCGTTCCCCGCCGAAAGCCCGGTGACGCTGGAAGACCTGGAACGCCTCTATCCCCAGGCCGCCGCCAAGGCCAAGGAAGACCCCGCCTTCCGCGACCGCGCCCGCAAGGCGACCGCTGAACTGCAGAACGGCCGTCCCGGCTACCGCGCCCTGTGGGCCCATTTCGTCGCCGTCAGCCGCACGGCGCTGCAGCGCGAGTTCGGCGCTCTCGACGTCACCTTCGACCTGTGGAACGGCGAATCTGACGCCGATCCCCTCATGCCCGAGATGCTGGCCCACCTGAAGGAGACCGGCCTGCTGGTCCCCGACGACGGCGCCCAGGTGGTCCACGTCGCCAGGCCTGGCGAGACCCGCAAAAAGAAGCTGGCCGACGGCTCGGTCATCGAGGCCCCCAGCCCGCCGCCCCTGCTGGTGGTGTCGTCGGAAGGCTCGGCCATGTACGGCACGACCGATCTGGCCACCATTCTGGACCGCCGCAAGTCCATCGATCCCGACCTGATCCTCTACGTCGTCGACGAGCGTCAGGCCGAGCATTTCGAACAGGTTTTCCGCGCCGCCTATCTGGCGGGCTACGCGCCCGAAAAATCGCTGGAGCACCTCGGCTTCGGCACCATGAACGGCGCCGACGGCAAGCCGTTCAAGACCCGCGCCGGCGGCGTGCTGAAGCTGCACGACCTGATCACCATGGCCACCGACAAGGCGCGCGAACGTCTGAAGGAAGCCAGGCTGGGCGACGACCTGCCCGAGGCCGAGTTCGAGGACATCGCCCGCAAGGTGGCGGTGGCGGCGTTGAAGTTCGCCGACCTGTCGAACAACCGTACGACCAGCTACGTCTTCGACCTCGATCGCTTCATGAGCTTCGAGGGCAAGACCGGCCCCTATCTGCTGTATCAGGCCGTGCGGGTGAAATCCCTGCTGCGCAAGGCGGCCGATCAGGGCGTCGAGATCGCCCCCCTCGTCGTCGCCGAACCGGCCGAGCGCGATCTGGCGCTGACGCTGGACGCCTTCGACGCAGCCACGGCGGACGCCTACGACAAGCGCTCGCCCAACCTGATCGCCGAGCACGCCTATCGTCTGGCCCAGAGCTTCTCCAAGTTCTACGCCGCCTGCCCGATCCTGGTCGCGCCCGACGCCGCCACCAAGGGCTCACGCCTGGCCCTCGCCGCCGCCAGCCTGCACCAGCTGGAAACGGCGCTGGACCTGCTGGGCATCGAGACGCCAGAGCGGATGTAAGCCCGTTTCAATGTGATAAGGGGGGAGGCCACGCCAAGGAGCCTCCCCTCATGTCCCTCGACGCCTTCATCGCCGGCCTGCCCAAGGCCGAACTGCACCTGCACATCGAGGGCTCGCTTGAGCCCGAACTGATGTTCGAGCTGGCGCAGCGCAACGGCGTCGCCATCCCCTATGACAGCGTCGAGGCCGTGCGCGCGGCCTATGACTTCTCCAACCTTCAGGACTTCCTCGACATCTATTACGCGGGCGCAGCCGTGCTGCTGACGCGCAAGGATTTCGAGGATCTGGCCTTCGCCTATTTCCAGCGCGCCGCCGCCGACAACGTGCGCCACGCCGAGATCTTCTTCGACCCCCAGACCCACACCGACCGGGGCGTGCCCTTCGGCGTGGTGGTCGAGGGCCTGATTGCGGGCATGGACCGGGCCAAGGCCGAACTGGGCGTCACCAGCGGCTTGATCCTTAGCTTCCTGCGCCACCTGTCCGAAGACGAAGCCTTCGCCACGTTGGAGGCCGCCAAGCCCTATCTGCATCACTTCATCGGCGTCGGGCTGGATTCGTCCGAGGTCGGCCATCCGCCTGCCAAGTTCCAGCGCGTCTTCGCCGCCGCCCGCGACCTGGGCCTGAAGCTGTGCGCCCACGCCGGGGAAGAAGGCCCGCCCGCCTATGTCCACGAGGCTCTGGACCTGCTGCACATCGACCGCATGGACCACGGCAACCGCTCGATGGAGGACGAGGGCCTGATCGCGCGTCTGGCCGCCGAGCAGATGACCCTGACGGTCTGCCCGCTGTCGAACCTGAAGCTGTGCGTGGTCAAGGACCTGAAGGACCACCCGGTCCCCGAGATGCTGCGCCGCGGCCTGCACGTCACCCTGAACTCGGACGACCCCTCCTATTTCGGCGGCTATGTGAACGCCAACTACATCCAGTTGGCCAAGGCCGTGGGCCTGACGCGCGAGCAGGTGGTGCTGCTGGCGAAGAACAGCTTCGAGGGGAGCTTCCTGAGCGAGGCGGACAAGGCGTCGCGGATCGCTGAGGTCGAAGCCTACGCGGCGACGCACTGATCCCTTTTTTCGTCTTCCTCCGGCAAGCCGCGCAGCGGCGCAGACCGGGGGACCCAGCGGCGCCGAAGGTGATCCTTTCTACGAGCGCAGCGCGTGGATCTTTCGCGCTCACGCGCGCCGCTGGGTCCCCCGGTCTCGCTCCGCTCGCCGGAGATGACGAAGAAGGGTGGGGGTTTAGACCAGCAGCAGCGCCGCCTCGATCTCCACCACGCCCAGCGCCTGAAAACTCGCCTTGGCCGCAGCCGCCGTCTCTGGCGCGATCGCCCGGCAGGCATCCTCGATGACGACGGCTTCGAAGCCTTCACGCACCGCGTCCTCGGCGGTGAAGCGGACGCAGTAGTCGTAGGCCAGACCGCACAGGAAGACGCGGGTCACGCCCCGGTCACGCAGCAGGCCCGCCAGACCCGTGGGGGTGCGGTGGTCGTTCTCAAAGAAGCCGGAATAGGAGTCGACCGCAGGATTGTAGCCCTTGCGGACCACGGCCAGAGCCTTGGTCACGGCAGGTGAGACGTCCGGGTGGAAATCCGCGCCGCTTGAGCCTTGCAGGCAATGATCCGGCCACAGCATCTGCGGGCCGTAGGCGACCTCGATCTCGGTGAAGGGCGTCGTCCCCTCGTGGTTGGAGGCGAAGCTGATCTGGTCCGGCGTGTGCCAGTCCTGGGTGGCGATCACCATCTCGAAACGCTCGGCCAGCCGGTTGATCAGGGGCATGATCCCCGCCCCGCCCTGCACCGCCAGGGCGCCGCCCTCGCAGAAGTCGTTCTGGGCGTCGATGACCAGAAGGGCGTCCCCCCTTCCGATTTCAGGGGCGAGCGGCTTCATGGCTCAGGCCGCCGCGATCTGATCGACTTCGTTGGCCGAGCCCAGGGCCACCGGGATGCGCTGGTGCAGTTCGGTCGGGGTCACGTCCAGAATGGCCTGCTTGCCGTCCGTCGTCGCCTTGCCGCCCGCCTGTTCGATCAGGAAGGCCATGGGGTTGCCCTCATACATCAGGCGCAGCTTGCCGGGCTTGTTCGGCTCGCGCTTGTCCCACGGATAGAGGAAGACGCCGCCACGCATCAGGATGCGGTGGACGTCGGCCACCATGGCGGCGACCCAGCGCATGTTGAAATTCTTGCCCCGAGGGCCGTCCGCGCCCTGCAGGCAGCCGTCGATGTAGCGCTGCACGCTCTCGGCCCAGTGGCGCTGGTTCGACATGTTGATGGCGAACTCCTTAGTGTCCGCCGGGACCGTGATCCGCTCGTGCGTCATCAGCCACTGGCCGTCATGCGACAGGGTGAAGCCGGCCACGCCGTGTCCTGTCGTCAGCACCAGCATGGTCTGGCCGCCATAGACGGCATACAGCGCCGCCACCTGATGACGGCCCGATTGCAGGAAGTCGGCCTCGGTCGGCGTGGCCGAGGGCGCCTTCAGCACCGAGACGATGGTGCCGACCGGCGCATTGATGTCGATGTTGGACGAGCCGTCCAGCGGGTCGAACAGGACCAGGTATTCGCCCGCCGGGTTGGTCGCGGGCTGGACCGTGTCCATTTCCTCCGACGCCACGCCCGCCACGGCCGGGCAGGCCAGCAGCATGTCCGTCAGGACGTCGTTGGAGATGACGTCGAGCTTCTTCTGCTCCTCGTCCTGGACGTTGACGGCGCCCGAGGCGCCCAGAGCCCCGACCAGAGCCCCGCCCGAGACGATCTTGCGGATCTCGACGCAGGCGGCGGCGGCGACCGTCAGGGTCTGGGTCAGCGCCTGCGGCAGAGCGAGCGAGGCCAGGTGGGCGGCGAGGTCGATACGGGCGGTCATGGCGGCGTTCAATCCTGTCACGAGAGCAGTTCGGCTCCTCATGGCCTTTCGGATCGTACACGGCAAGTCCGGCGCCGCTTGACTTCGGCCCGGAGTCGGGGCCTTAGGTCGAGCGCTCTCGCGGGAGAGATCGGCGGTCGTGTAACGGCTGTCGGGGCCGAAGGCGCAACCGCCCCGGAAACGCTCAGGCAAAAGGACCGCGAGGGCGCACGGACGCTGGAAAGTCGCCCCCCCTTCCCGGGATTCATGGGCGCGCCGACGGAGCAAGGCTGTTCGCCCCCCGGGCGACGGTCGGAATCTCTCAGGCTTCAGGACAGCGGGGGCGCGACGACGGCGAAGCTATCGCCGCAACCCGCGACCGGAGGATGCTCGATGAGCGACCAGGCCCTGAAGACCACCCCTCTCAACGCCGCGCACCGCGCGCTGGGCGCCCGCATGGTCGGCTTCGGCGGCTATGACATGCCGGTCCAGTACGAAGGCGTTCTGGCCGAGCACCGCTGGACCCGCGAGCACGCCGGCCTGTTCGACGTCTCGCACATGGGCCAGTGCCGCATCACCGGCGCCGACGCGATTGCGCAGTTCCAGCGCTTCGTCCCCGGCGACTATGAAATCCTGAAGGCCGGCAAGCAGAAGTATTCCCTGCTGCTGAACGCCGAGGGCGGCATCATGGACGACCTGATGGCGGGCAAGCCCGACCATGACGGCCTCTATGTCGTGGTCAACGCCGGCAACAAGGACGCCGACTTCGCCTTCCTGAACGCCAATCTGGCGGGCGACGCCAAGCTGACCGTCCTGGACGACCGCGCCCTGCTGGCCATCCAGGGGCCGGAAGCCGCCGAGGTCATGGCCAAACACGAACCCGCTCTGGCCGAGATGGGCTTCATGGATTCGGCGCGTCTGATGCTGTTCGGCGTCGACTGCTTCGTCTCGCGCTCGGGCTACACCGGCGAGGACGGCTATGAGATTTCGGTGCCCAACGCCGACGCCGAGCGCGTCTGGAACACGATTCTGGAAGACGCCCGCGTGAAGCCGATCGGCCTGGGCGCCCGCGACAGCCTGCGCCTGGAAGCCGGCCTGCCGCTGCACGGCCACGACGTCGACGCCACGACCAGCCCGGTCGAGGCCGCCCTGACCTTCGCCCTGTCCAAGTCGCGCAAGGAAGCCGCCGACTTCAACGGCGCCGAGCGCATCCTCAAGGAACTGGCTGAGGGCCCGTCGCGCGTGCGCATCGCCCTGCATGTCAAGGAAGGCGCTCCGGCCCGTGAAGGCGCCGAGATCGCCGACATGGACGGAAACGTCATCGGCGTCATCACCTCGGGCGGCCCCTCGCCGACCCTGGGCCGCAACATCGCCATGGGCTACGCCCCGCCGGCCTTCGCCGAACTGGGAACGGAGCTGAAAGTCATCGTGCGCGGCAAACCCGCCGCCGCCGAAGTCGTCGCCACCCCCTTCGTGGCCACCCGCTATTATCGCAAACCTAAAGCCTGAGAGATCAGACACATGCGCTTCACCAAAGATCACGAGTGGGTTCGCCTCGACGGCGACGTCGCCACGGTCGGCATCTCCAAGCACGCGGCTGACGCCCTGGGCGACGTGGTGTTCGTCGAGACGCCGGAAGCCGGCAAGAGCTTCAACCAGGGCGACAGCTTCGCCGTGGTCGAAAGCGTCAAGGCCGCTTCGGACGTCTACGCCCCCGTCTCGGGCGAAGTGGTCGAGGGCAACGCCGCCCTGGCCTCGGCCCCGGAAACCGTCAACGCCGATCCCGAAGGCGAAGGCTGGTTCGCCAAGATCAAGATTTCGGACGCTTCGCAGGTCGAAGCCCTGATGGATCAGGCCGCCTACGACGCCTTCCTCGCCACCCTCTAAGGCTCCCGCCTTCTCCGCTCAGCCTCGCGGAAGCGGGGACCCAGTTCTTTGGGATCAAGCAGCGGTGTTTGAAGCTTAAACCTGGGTCCCCGCTTCCGCGGGGATGAGCGGAATAAACGAATGCGCTACCTCCCCCTGACGCCCGACGACCGTGAGGCCATGCTGGCCGCCATCGGCGCCAAATCCATCGACGACCTGTTCATCGACGTGCCGCAGGCCGCGCGCCGCGACGGCTTTGTCGACCTGCCCCGCGTGGCGGGCGAGCTGGAGGTCGAACGCGCCCTCTCGGCCATGGCGGGCAAGAACGCCACGGCCTCGACCGTGCCCTTCTTCTGCGGCGCCGGCGCCTACAAGCACCACGTCCCGGCCACGGTCGATCACGTGATCCAGCGGTCGGAGTTCCTGACCAGCTACACCCCCTATCAGCCGGAAATCGCGCAGGGGACCCTGCAATACCTGTACGAGTTCCAGACCCAGGTCGCGAACCTGACCGGCATGGAAGTCGCCAACGCCTCCCTCTATGACGGTTCGACCGCCATGGCCGAAGGCGTGCTGATGGCCACCCGCGTGACCCGTCGCAACAAGGCCGTCATCTCGGGCGGCGTGCACCCCCACTACGTCAAGGCCACCGAGACCGTGGTTCACGCCGTCGGCGTCGAGACCCAGGCCCTGACCGCCGCCGTTGACGCCGAAGACGCCGTCATCGCCGCCATCGACAAGGACACGGCCTGCGTCGTCGTCCAGACCCCGAACGTCTTCGGCACCGCCACCGACGTCACCAAGATCGCCGAGGCCGCTCACGCCGCCGGCGCCCTGCTGATCGTCGTGGTGACGGAAGCCGTGTCGATGGGCCTGCTGAAGTCGCCCGGCGAAATGGGCGCCGACATCGTCGCGGCCGAAGGCCAGTCGATCGGCAACGCCCTGAACTTCGGCGGCCCCTACATCGGCCTGTTCGCCACGCGCGAGAAGCTGCTGCGCCAGACGCCCGGCCGCTATTGCGGTGAGACGGTGGACGCCGACGGTCGTCGCGGCTTCGTCCTGACCCTGTCGACGCGCGAGCAGCACATCCGCCGCGACAAGGCCACGTCGAACATCTGCACCAATTCCGGCCTCTGCTGCCTGGCCTTCACCATCCACATGAGCCTGCTGGGCGAGACGGGCCTGCGCCAGATGGCCCTGCTCAACCACGAGAAGGCCGTCGCCACCCGCGACGCCCTGGCCGCCATTCCCGGCGTCGAGGTCCTGACCCCGCGCTTCTTCAACGAGTTCGCGGTCAAGCTGCCGAAGAACGCCGCCGAGGTGGTTCAGACCCTGGCCGACAACGGCATCCTGGCCGGCGTGCCCTACAGCCGTCTGGCCCCGGAAGCGGGTCTGGACGATGTCCTGCTGGTCGCCGCGACGGAAACCACGCTGGACGCCGACATCAAGATCCTGGCGGGTGCGCTCGCCAAGGTCCTGGCCGCCTAAAGGGAGTTTGGAACCATGAGCACGATGAACACTGTCGGCCGTCCGACCGCCCCGAACGCCCTGCCGGACAACGACTACAAGCACCCGACCCTGACGGGCGGGCGCGGCCTGTTGCAGGACGAGCACCTGATCTTCGAGGGCGAAGGTTGGGGCAAGACCGGCGTCGATCTGCCCAAGCCCAAGACCGATGGCTCGGACCTCGGTGATCTGGTCCGCCGCGATCCTATCGGCCTGCCGGGTCTCTCCGAGCCTGAGACGATGCGCCACTATGTGCGCCTGTCGCAGAAGAACCACGCCATCGACCTAGCCATCTATCCGCTGGGTTCGTGCACGATGAAGCACAACCCGCGCCTGAACGAGAAGATGGCGCGTTTGCCGGGCTTCTCGGACATCCACCCGCTGCAGCCGCAATCGACGGTTCAGGGCGCGCTGGAGCTGATGGACCAGCTGGCCCATTGGCTGACGACGCTGACGGGGATGCCTGCCGTCGCCCTGTCGCCCAAGGCCGGCGCGCACGGCGAGCTGTGCGGCCTGATGGCCATCCGCGCCGCCCACGAAGCCAAGGGCGAGCATGAGCAGCGCCGCAAGGTCCTGGTCCCGACCTCGGCCCACGGCACCAACCCGGCCACCGCCGCCTTCGTCGGCTATTCGGTCGTCGAGGTCGCCCAGACCGACGACGGCCGCGTGGACGTGGCCGACCTGGCGTCCAAGCTGGGCCCGGACGTGGCGGCCATCATGGTGACGAACCCGAACACCTGCGGTCTGTTCGAGCGCGACATCCTGGAGATCAGCCGCCTGACGCACGAAGCGGGCGCCTACTTCTATTGCGACGGCGCCAACTTCAACGCCATCGTCGGCCGGGTGCGCCCCGGCGACCTGGGCGTCGACGCCATGCACATCAACCTGCACAAGACCTTCTCGACGCCCCACGGCGGCGGTGGTCCCGGCGCCGGTCCCGTCGTGCTGTCCGAGGCCCTGGCCCCGTTCGCGCCCGCCCCGTGGGTCGTGAACACGGGCGACGGCTACAAGCTGGTCGAGCGTGAGGAAGACGAGGCGGCTCAGGCCTTCGGGCGTCTGTGCGCCTTCCAGGGGCAGATGGGCATGTATGTGCGCGCCCTGTCCTACATGATGAGCCACGGCTCGGACGGTCTGCGTCAGGTGGCCGAGGACGCCGTTCTGAACGCCAACTACATCAAGGCCCGCCTGTCGGACCTGATGAGCGCCGCCTTCCCAGAGGGACCGTGCATGCACGAGGCCCTGTTCGACGACGAATGGCTGAAGGGCACGGACATCACCACGCTCGACTTCGCCAAGGCGATGATCGACGAGGGCTTCCACCCGATGACCATGTACTTCCCCCTGGTCGTCCACGGGGCCATGCTGATCGAGCCGACCGAAACGGAATCGAAGCAGGAGCTGGATCGTTTCATCAACGCCATGCGCCTGCTGGCCGAGGCGGCCAAAGCCGGCGACGTCGACCGCTTCAAGGGCGCGCCCTTCCATGCGCCCCTGCGGCGTCTGGACGAGACCCGCGCCGCGCGTTCGCCGCGTCTGCGCTGGTCCGCCCCGGAAGGCTCGAACATCGCCGCCGAGTAGGCCCGCGAACCCGACCTGAAGTAGAGCGCCGTGTCTTTCGGGACACGGCGTTTTGCGTTTCTGCGCCTCTAACGAAAGCTTCACCCCCACGCCACGGTTCGGCCTTGTCGCGCGTGTCTAGAAGAGTGTGACAGCATCGCCACGTTCAGCGTGAACTTCCGCGAGGAAGGAGCGCGCCGCACGCGGAGGCGTTGTCCCCCTGCCTCCTCCCCGACTGTGACGCCTGTGACCCTCGCCCTGATCCCCTTCCGCGCCGACAGCCGGCCTCGTCAGAGGCCTGGACTGCTGCGTCGTGCGAAACGGCTGGGCATGATGGCGCTGGGCTTCCTGATCATCGGCCTGGGCATCCTGATCGCCCCCCTGCCCGGCCCCGGCGGCGTGCCCGTCATCGCCCTGGGCCTGGTGCTGCTGCTACGCAACTCGTGGTGGGCCAAGCGGCAGTTCATCCGCGCCCAGTACGCTCGACCGAAGTGGGTCTATCCCTTCCGCCGTCTGATGCGAAAGAACCCGGAGATCGCCCCCGTCTTCTGGCAGCAGGCCCTGCGCGCCGAGAAGGTGGTGCTGCGCAAGCGTCCGTCGCGTCAGCTGATCCGGGCCCGCAAGCGGGTCCGTCGCTTTTTCCGCAAGCTTTTCCGCTAGAAAAAGCCTCATTTCATCGCACACGGTAACGTGAACGCCGGTGTGATCGCGTTTGCGCCGAACGGCGTATGCTTCCCCTTGCGTAGTCAAAAGGCAGATGGCGTTGGGAGGCGCTTTTCTCATGATGTCACGCGTAAAACAGGGGATCGCCGCCGGCTTCATTGCCACCGTCGCGGTTTCCATCCTCGAGGCGGTGAACCTCTTGTTCGCCAAGGTCTTCGATCCGTTCCCCGAAGTGGTCGCGCGCATGTTCGGCCTAGGCAGCAATTTGACGGCGGGGTGGGCCATCCACTTCGTTATCGGTTCGCTGATCATGGGGCCGCTGTTTGCGGTCATCTATGCCCGGCTGCCCACCAACACCCCTGAGACCAAGGGCATCCTGTTCGCCGTGGCGGCCTGGGTGGCGATGATGCTGATCATCACCATGATGGGCGATCCGCGCACCTTCACCGGCAGCGCAGGATTCGGCACCTTCGGCTGGATGCTGATCACCCACATGGTGTTCGGCGGGGTGATGGGCAACGTCTTCGCCCGCCTGCTGGCCCGCGAGAAGCGCGCCGCCAGCTTCATCCACGGGGCGCCGGCCCACTAGCCAGCGGAGCACCCCCACAATGCAAAAGGCCCCGCCGTCGCCGGCGGGGCCTGATGTGCTTGTCGCAATGACCGCGCGTCAGTTCAGCTTGTCGCCGATCTGGGCGATGGCGGAGTCGATCAGCGGATCGGACTTCGCCGTAGCCAGTCGGGCGGTCAGGACGTCCTGGGCAGCCTTGGCGGCCAGGTCGGCGGCGGCAGCCTTGACGTCGGTCGTAGCCTGGGCCTCAGCCTGGGCGATGCGACGCTCGGCCAAGGCCTGACGGCGGGTCAGAGCCTCTTCCAGCTTGGCCTTGGCCTCGGTCTCGATGCGGCGAGCATCGGCTTCGGCGGCGGCCAGCATGTCGGCGGCCTGGGCTTCGGCTTCGGCCTTTTCCTGACGGATCTGCGCCAGCATGGCTTCGGCTTCGGCGCGCAGACGGGCGGCCTCGTCCAGTTCCGACTGGATCTTGGCGCCCTTGTCGTCCAGGGCCTTGGCGACCATTTTCGGCACGCCGGCGGCGACGACGATGGCCACGAAGATCAGCAGGCCGACCAGGACCCACAGCTCAGCGCTGCCCAGGCTCCAGAAGCCCGGCTCCATGAACATGTTCATATCAGGCGGCTCCCTTGACGGCGGCGGCGACTTCGGCGGCGGTCGGCGCCTTGCCCGTCAGACGTTCGATCATGGCGTGAGCCGTGTCGGAGGCGACGGTCGAGACATGGACCATGGCGGCGTCGCGGGTCCTGGCGATGGCGGCCTCGGCCTCGGCGATGCGCGCCGAAACCGCGGCTTCTTCCTGAGCGTAACGCGCCTGGGCTTCTTCGGCCACGCGGGCCTTGGCGGCGACGGCGGTGGCGCGGGCCTCGGCGCGGGCCTTCTCGACCTCGGCCTTGGCGGCTTCGGCTTGATCGGCGGCTTCAGCCTGGACCGAACGCGCAGTAGCGACGGCCGATGAAATAGTCTCGGCCCGCTCGTCAAGAACGCGACGCAGACGCGGAGCGAAAACCTTGGCGATCAGGATGTAGAGGATGACGAACAGGAACAGCAGGTAAACGATCTGCCCGCCCCAGTGGGCGAAGTCGAACTGCGGCAGGCCGCCCGATTCGTGATGGGCTTCCGGAACCGCCGTCTCGGTGTGCAAATCCGCCTCGACCGAGGGAGGGATCGCAGCAATAGGGGTAGGTGTCGTGGCCATAACCGTGCTGTCGAAAATCAGAAATGAAGGCGGCGCCGCGGACCCGAGGTCCAGCGGCGCCGACTCGAAAAGGCGTTCGGGCGAGCCGATCAGCCGTAGATCATCAGGACGCCCAGCACGAAGGCCAGGATGCCCAGGGCTTCCGCCAGAGCGGCGCCGACGAACAGGTTGCCGACCTGGCCGGCGGCGGCCGACGGGTTGCGCAGGGCGCCCGACAGGAATTGACCGAAGATGTTGCCCACGCCGACGGCCGAGCCGATCATGCCGAGGGTAGCCAGACCGGCGCCGATGTACTTGGCGGCTTCAGCGTCCATGATGTGTATCCTAGAGTTGGGGTTTGGAGGTTGGGGTTTAGAAGACTGGCCCTGCCCTTAGTGGGCGTGGTCCAGGTTGACCACATCATTGAGATAGATGCAGGCCAGAACGGCGAAAACGAAAGCCTGAAGGAAGGCCACGAGGAATTCCAGAGCCGTCAGCGCGACCACCATTCCCAGCGACAGGGCGGCGACCGGGAAGGCCAGCAGGTTCAGACCGCCGCCCATGGCCAGAGCGCCCAGGGAGACCACGAAACCTGCGAAGATCTTCAGCGCCACGTGACCGCCCAGCATGTTGCCGAACAGACGAAGAGCCAGGGTGACCGGACGCAGCAGGAAGGAGACGAACTCGATCAGGCCGACGACGGGACGCAGCGCCAGGGGCGCGCCCATAGGCCAGAACAGCTTGAAGAACCCCAGGCCGTTCTTTGCAAAGCCGACCACGACCACCAGGCCAAAGGTCAGAACCGCAAAGGTCACGGTCACCGCCAACTGCGAGGTGGCGGTGAAGGTCAAGAACATGCCCAGAATGTTCATGATCAGGATCAGGGTGAACAGGGTGAAGATAAAGGGAAAATACTTGCGTCCCTCATGACCGATGATCGAGTCGGTCAGGTTATCGATCATGCCGAACAGGCTCTCGCCCGCCGCCTGAAGGCGCCCCGGCACGACCTTGGCGCCCGAGGTGACCATGGCGAGGAAGCCCACGACCAGGATGAAACCCAGGGTCATGGCGATGTGCGAATTGGTGATGGCGAGATCAACCACGCCTACGCCGGGCAGCGTGACGTCAGGAAGGTCCACGACCTTCTGAATCTGGAACTGGTGAATCGGATCGGCCATGGGGCCTTTCGCTCCTTAGTCTTTCTCGCCGGCTTCCTCGAAGGGGATGGCCTCAGCCTGTATCCCCGCCGCCTTAGCCTGCGCCATCAGCCGATTGGCCGTCCGGCGCGCCATCCACAACGACAAGGCGAAGCCCAACAGGACCCCGCCGATCAAACCCCAAGGCGCCGTCCCGAACAACCGGTCAACGCCGAATCCAATAGCAATCCCTACGATCACGCCGCCGAGAAGCTCGGCGATGATCTTGTAGGCCTGGCTCGTCACGGCATGCGCCGAGATTTCCGCCGACCGGGCGTTGGCCGTCCGCGCCTCGAGTTCGGATGCGCTCTTGGTGAGGCGTGCGATCACCTCTTCGCGCGATTCCTTCGTAGGAGACATGGTTGCTTCGCCCAGCGCCCGACGAGAACGCCGAGAAGGTCTGAATTCGGCGCGGAACCTATAGGCCGGGGGACGGAAGGTCAATACGCGGAAACCGACGGCCAAAGCTCTGAAAATCCAGCCTTTATCTCTGGTTCCGCCTTGACCGTGGCGATGCGTCGCTGCCCGCGGCGCGACTCTCAGTCCTCGCTGACGAAATCCTGGGCGAACTCAGGCGATCCCGTATCCAGATCGGCCAGCAGATCCTCGTTGTCGCCGCTGCGGGTCGGGTCGGGGACCTCGAAGCCGACCGGGATCGACAGATCCAGCAGGCCCGCGGCCTTCATCTCCTGCACGCCCGGCAGGTCATAGAGGCTGGCCAGGCTGAAATGCTCCAGGAAGCGGTCGGTCGTGGCGTAGGTGACGGGACGGCCCGGCGTACGCCTGCGCCCGCGCAGCCGCACGAAGTCCATCTCCAGCAGCAGGTCCAGCGTTCCCTTGGACAGGGAGACGCCGCGCACGCTCTCGACCTCGGCGCGGGTACAGGGCTGGTGGTAGGCGATGATGGCCAGGGTCTCCAGCGCGGCCTTGGACAGGCGGCGCGGCTCCTCGCGCTCCTCCGTCATCAGGAAGCCGAGGTCGGGGGCCGTGCGGAACCGCCAGCGATCGGCCACGCATTCCAGCTCGACGCCGCGGCCCTGATAGCGTTGGCGCAGGGCCGCGATGGCCCGGCCCGTATCGGCGCCTTCCGGCAGACGGCGCGCGATCTCGGCCGCCGACAGGGGCGCGGCGGCGGCGAACAGCAGGGCCTCGACTCGACGCTCGATCTCTGTTTCGTCGGGGGTGAAAACGAGATTAGACATTGAAATACCCGATCATCCCCGCGGAGGCGGGGACCCAGGTTTGAGCGGCGCGGCTGCGGCCAACCGACCTGCGCAACTGAAACTGCGAATGATCCCGGATGCGGCCAAAGCACTGGGTCCCCGCCTCCGCGGGGATGAGCGGACATGGCGAACTCACGGCGTCAGTTCCAGCGGTTGGCCGAAGCCCCGGCGTTTCAGGAAAAGGTCGGCGAAGGCCTCGGCCTGGCGCACTTCCATAGCCCCCTCCTTCACCAGCTCCAGACTGGCGGACAGGGTGGAGGCGGTATAGCTGGCCTGGCTGGGGCCCTCTCCGTCCTCGTCCTCACGTGCGGGCGCGACCTGATCCAGCGGGGTCCAGTCGGCCAGGCGCGGCATCATTGAGCGCAGCCAGTCGCGCGCGGCCTCCAGTTGGAAGGCCTCGACCCGCTGGCCCGGCGCATAGTTGCGCCGCTCCTCACGGCGGCGCTGGGCGACATAGGCGGCCATCAGCTCATAAAGGCTGGCGTCCACTCGGTCCGAGGGGATGATGACGGTGGCTTCCGGGTCGCCGCGGGTGAAGACGTCGCGCTTCAGCTGCGGGCGGCTGGTGATGGCCTCGACCGAGCGGCGCATGGCCTCCAGCTTTTGCAGGCGAAAGGCCAGCGCGGCGGCCATTTCTTCCGCCGGGGGCTCCTCGGCCTTACCCTTTTCGGTGCGTGGCAGCAGCAGACGCGACTTCAGATAGGCCAGCCAGGACGCCATCACGAGGTAGTCGGCCGCCATGGCGAAGTTGCGCCGTCGGGCCTCGTGAACGAAGGCCAGATACTGTTCCGCCAGCTTCGTAATCGACAGCTTCAGCAAGTCCACCTTCTGCGTGCGCGCCAGCGCCAGCAGGACGTGCAACGGCCCTTCATAGCCTTCCAGATCGACGACGAAGGCCTCTGTGGCGTCTGCGTCGGCGACGGCGGCGAAGTCCAGATTGGGCTGGAACGCCTGATCCATCATTTTAAGCTTGCGCCTCGCCCACATCCGGGCCCTTGGCGGCGTCGAAGCGGCCGCTCAGGGCCGCCTCCAGCCGGGTGCGGGCCTCGGCCACGTCCAGCGGTTCGGGCGTGTGGACGATGCGGTTCAGCGCGGCCTCGGCGCGGCGTCTGGCCTCGCCCTTCAGCTTGCCGGTCCCCTCGGCGACCTGACGCATTTCGTCGAGGTCGCCGTTGCAGTGCAGGATGACGTCGCAGCCGGCCTTCAGCGACTGTTCGGCGCGCTGGGTCAGGGTCCCCGACAGGGCCTTCATCGACAGGTCGTCGGACATGATCAGGCCGGAGAAGCCCAGATGCTCGCGCATCAGGCGGATGCCCTTCTTGGACGTCGTGGCGGGGCGCCTGGCGTCGACGGCGGTGAAGACGACGTGGGCCGTCATGGCCATCGGCATATCCGACAGGGCCTTGAACGGGGCGAAGTCCCAGGCGTCCAGCGTGGCCAGATCGGTCTCGACCACCGGCAGGTCGTGGTGGCTGTCGGCAAAGGCGCGACCGTGGCCGGGGATGTGCTTGATGATGGGCAGGACGCCGCCCGCCAGCAGGCCTTCCGCCGCCGCCCGGCCCAGTTGGGTCACGGTGGCGGGGTCCTGGGCATAGGCGCGGTCGCCGATGATGTCGTGGGCGCCCGGCACAGGCACGTCCAGCACCGGCACGCAGTCCACGGTGATGCCGAGCGCGCGCAGATCGTGGGCAATCAGCCGTGCGCCCAGACGCACCAGCTCGCGCGCCGCCATCGGATCATTGACGGCCTTCAGATAGGCCGAACCCGGCGGATACTTGGGCCAGTGCGGCGGGCCAAGGCGCTGAACCCGGCCGCCTTCCTGATCGATCAGGACGGGAGCATCGGCGCGGCCGATGCTGTCGCGCAGCTCAGCGACCAGGGCCTTGACCTGATCGGGCGTGTCCACGTTGCGGCGGAACAGGATGAAGCCCCAGGGGCGTGTCTCGGCGAAGAAGGCGCGCTCCTCCGCCGTCAGCTTATGGCCGGAACAGCCGTAGATGGCGGCGGAGGTCATGCGTCTACTTTCCCGCTCGTCTTAGCGGACGATGCAGTCGCGGCCGGCGGCCTTCAGCGCGTTGCAGAAGGCCACGGCGCGGTCGCGGCTCATGCCGGTGAAGGTGGTGCGATAGACGGTCGAGCCGTTGGCGGCGGTGACTTCCTGCACCCGCTTCTCGGCGCCCGAGGCGTACTGGCCGAAGCGCGAGGCGACAGCGGCGTATTCCCGGTCGGCGATGGCGGTCGAGGAGAAGGCGCCGATCTGCACGCCCGACGAACCGCCTGCGGCGGCGGGAGCGGCCGGAGCCGGAGCCGCCGGAGCCTTGACAGCCGGCGCTGCGGTCACGGGCTTGGCCGGAGCCGGCGCTGCGGGGGCGACCACAGCCGGGGCGGCGGGCGGCAGGGCCGTGGGCGCGGCGGGCAGAGGCTGGGGCGCCGGGCGCGGAGCGACGGCTTCCGGGCCGGGGGTGAAGGTGGGAACGGCGTCGGTCGCCTCGCCGCCGTCGCGATAGACGCGCACGCCCGCTTCCGGGTCGATCGGCTGGGCGTCCAGCGGCGCCTCGACCTTCATGCTCTCGACCGGCGTGCCGACGGCGGGCGGGGCGTCGGTCGAGGACCGCACGCCCGAGCGATAGAAGACCACCACGGCCACGATCAGCAGCAGCAGGACGATGGCGCTGATGATCAGGGTGATCGGCGGCGACTTGGCGGCCGGCGCGCGACGCGGATCATAGCTGCGGCGCTCGAACGGCAGGTCATCGTCGGTGGGCGGCGTATAGGCCCCCCGCTCGCGGCCGGCGTTGGGGTTGCCTCGGTGATCGTCGTCGTAGGACATGGGTCGCGCTTTCTGGATCGGCCCCGCGCGAATCGGCGCCGGGAAGTATCAGTCTAGCCCGCCCGTGGCCTCTTTCGAATCACAGATCAAGCGCCAGGTCGAGGCTGAACAATTTGCCGTGGACTTCAATGGCGTAGCGGTCGGTCATTCCGGCGATATAGTCGCACACCGCCCGCGCCCGCTTGACCGGATCATCCGACAGGGCCGAGGCCGACCATTCGGGCGGCATGACCTCGGGCTCTTCCATGAACAGGTGGAACAGTTGCGACAGGACGCGGCGCGCCTGGCTGCGGGTGCGATTGACCCGGTAGTGGCGATACATCCGCTCAAACAGAAAGCGGCGCAGGACGCCCAGGTCGGCCAGCATCTGCGGTGAGAACTGCACCATCATCTGCGGGGCCAGGCGAACATCCTCGACGGTGGCGATGCGGTGCGCGGCCAGCCGGCGCTCGGTTTCGGCCAGGACGTCGTCGACCATGATGCCGATCATGCGGCGCACGGCCTCCAGACGCACCATGCGGTCATCCAGCGCGGGCCAGTCGCGACGCACCTCGGCCAGGCAGGGCCCGATCAGCGGCACCTCGGCCAGATCGGCCAGGGTGAACAGGCCCGCCTGCACCCCGTCGTCCACGTCGTGGTTGTTATAGGCGATGTCGTCGGCGATGGCCGCGCACTGGGCCTCCAGCGAGGCGAAGGTGTCGAGCCTCAGGTCCCAGTCCGCCGCGCCGCCCGGCGCATAGGCCGCGACCGTCTTCCACGCCGGTTCGCCCAGGTGATGCATCACCGGCCCGTTGTGCTTGATGACCCCCTCGACCGTCTCCCAGCTGAGGTTCAGTCCGAGGAATTTCGGATAGCGGACTTCCAGCTCGGTGATGACGCGGAAGCTCTGGACGTTGTGATCAAAGCCGCCGTAGTCGGCCATCTGGGCCTGCAGCTCGTCCTCGCCGGCGTGGGCGAAGGGCGGGTGGCCCAGGTCGTGGGCCAGGGCGATGGTCTCGGCCAGATCGTCGTCCAGCCGCAGGGCGTGGGCCAGCGACCGGGCGATCTGGGCCACCTCCAGACTGTGGGTCAGGCGCGTGCGATAGTGGTCGCCCTCGTGCGCCACGAAGACCTGGGTCTTCTCCTTCAGACGGCGGAAAGCGGTGGCGTGGATGATGCGGTCGCGGTCGCGGGCGAAGGGGGTGCGGGTGCGGCTGGCGGGCTCGAAAACATGGCGGCCACGGCTGGCGGCGGGGTCTTCGGCGAAGGACGCGCGGGTCTGGCTCAAGGCGGACAGCACTTCTATTACAGCACAGGCCTTTGCGAACGCCTGTCAGCTCCTCATATAGAGAGCCGTGAGCACCGTCCAATCCACAGAATCAGTCCGCGACCTGTCGCTTTCGGTTTCCGCCCGCGCCCCGGAAGGCATTCTTCTGGCCGAGAGCGCGGTGAAACGCCTGGCCAAGCTGGCCGAGATCGAGGGCAAGCCGGTCATGCTGCGCGTCGCCGTCGACGGCGGCGGCTGCTCGGGCTTCCAGTACCGGCTGGAACTGGTCCACGCGCCCGAGGCCGATGACCTGGTCATCCGTCGCGACGGTCAGGCGGCGGTGATCGACCCGGTCTCCATCCCCTTCCTCAAGGGTTCCGAGATCGCTTTTGTCGATGAACTGGCCGGCGCGCAGTTTGTAGTGCGCAATCCGAACGCCTCGTCCAGCTGCGGCTGCGGCGTCAGCTTCGCCATCTAGGGCCACGCTTGGCGCGGGCCGCTCGCGCGCCCATTTAGACGTTATGCGCCGCCTGATCCTCATGACTCTGTTGCTGGCCGCCGCGCCCTTGGCGGCAAACGCCCAGACCTGGCCCGGCTGGCCCGGTCCGCCGCCGGCCGGATACGATCCCGGCTCGGCCATCGCCGATCAACACCGCTATGAGATGGACCGCCTGCGCAATCAGGCCGCCGAGCGAGAGGCCCTGGCCCAGCAGCAACGGCTGCAGACCCGGCTGACCATCCAGCGTCTGGAGGCCGCGCGCCAGCCCGCTCTGCCCTCGCCGCCGCCGACCGCCTACGTTCCGCGCACGCTGGAACAGGAACGACAGGCGCGCGAGGCCCAGGCCGCCCGGCGCGAGGACATGACGCGCGGCGTCACCGAGATCGACAGCTGGCTGGACCGCCGCCCGAACTGAGCCTTGGTTACAATTGCATCCCTTCCCTGCCCGCCGCGTTTGGGCCTAGCTTCGGGCGAGATTTCAGGGTGGAGACGACATCATGCGTTGGCAGGGCGGACGGCGCGGCGGCGGCATTGAAGACCGGCGCGGCATGGGCGGCGGCGCCGTGGCGGGCGGCGGCATTGGGGTTCTGGTGCTGGCGGCCATCGGCTATTTCGTCTTCGGCATCGACCCCAGCACGACCCAGCAGGTCGCCAGCCAGTTCGGCGGCGCCAGCCCGTCCGAGCAGGCCGGCAAGATGGGCTCGCCCGAGGATCAGGCCGGGCAGTTCGTCGAGGTCATCGGCTCCAACATCAACGACGTCTGGAAGACCAAGCTGCGCGGCTATACCCCGCCGACCACGGTCCTGTATGAACAAGGCACCCAGACGGGCTGCGGTTTTGGCCAATCGGCCATGGGCCCCTTCTACTGCCCCGCCGATCAGAAGGTTTACCTGGACCTCGGCTTCTGGCGCGAGATGGAGACCAAGCTGGGGGCCTCGGGCGCCGACTTCGCCAAGGCCTATGTCATCGCCCACGAATTCGGCCACCACGTCCAGACCCTGACCGGCGCCAGCGAACAGGTGCAGCGCGCCCAGCGGGCCGCGCGGTCAGAGGCTGAGGGCAACAAGTATTCCGTCGCGCTGGAGCTTCAGGCCGACTGTTACGCCGGGGTCTGGGCGCGTAACGCCTCCGCCGTGTCCGGTGGTCAGGTGGCGCTGGAGCCGGGCGATCTGGAAGAGGGCATGAAGACCGCCCAGGCCATCGGCGACGACACGCTGCAACGCCGCGGCGGCGGCCGCGTCTCGCCCGAAAGCTTCACCCACGGCTCCTCGGCGCAACGGGTCGAGTGGCTGCAGCGCGGCTATCAGACCGGCGACCCGGCCGCCTGCGACACCTTCAAGGGGCTGTGACGGCTCGGGCGCGGCGGATCGGCGGCGCCTTGCCATAGGCCACCAGCCGCAGCGCCCATTCCATCGGCCCGAAAGCGAAGACGCGCAGCCACAACAGGCTGCCGATGGCCAGAACCACCCAGATGACGACGGCGATCCCCCACAGGGTCCACCAGTCGAACCGCCCCCACAGGTGCAGGCCGTAGAAGAGCAGTGAGGTGATGGCCGACTGCGCCAGATAGCTGCTCAGCGCCATCCGCCCCATGGCCTTTAGCCCCGTGCCGACGAGGCCAAAGGCGTTCGACTTCCAAAGCGTCAGGATCAGGCCGACATGACCCAGGGTCATGCCCAGCCGTCCGACTTCATAGCTTCCGCGCGTCAGCCACAGTTCCGGCGAGAAATCATTGCGCCACAGCGAAGCCGCCTGAGCCCCGTTGATGGTCAAGCCCACCGCATACCCGGCGACCATCAGCAGCAGATAGAAGCCTAGGGACCGTGCGCCGCTCAGCACCCCCGATTTGAACAGGGCCATGCCCAGCAGCATGAAGGCCACGCACTCCATGACCAGAATGATGGTGTAGCTGGAGGCGGCATAGTCGATCCAGGTATGGACGCTCCACTTCAACAGGCCGACTGGCCCGCCGGTACGCAGTTCAGCCTGCCTGGCGCGCGCGTCATGCGACGGTTGGCGCGCGGCGACCGCCGCCTGATAGGCGTCCAGACTTTCCCGCTGTTTGGGGTTCAGGCGCTCGAGAGGCAGGTGGCTTTCGGCCACGGCTCGCCCTTCGCGCGCCTCGACGGCCCGCTTGTAGGCGCCGGCTCCCTGGATACCGGTCAGCAAGGCGATCAACAGGACCGACGTCAGGATCAGCGTGCGCGGACGCGCGGCGCGAAAGGCGAACAAGAAGAAGCCCGACAGGCCATAGACATAAAGAATATCGCCTGGAAACAGCAGGATGGTGACATTGCCGACCCCCAGCGCCAAAAGGGTCATGCAGCGCCGGAAATAGACGTCAGCTGCCTCGATCGTCCCCTTGCCGCTGTCGCCTCTCAGGGTGATCAGCAGCATTCCCGCACCGAACAGCAGGGTGAACAGCCCCCGCATCGACCCTTGCAGAAAGACGTGTTGCACCAGCCAGGCCATCCAGTCGGGGTTGTCCAGGCTGGGCGCGGTCTGCGGCACATAGGCTTCCCAGATGCCGCCCATGGATATGATGTTGACCAGCAGGATGCCGCACAGGGCGAAGCCCCGCAGCAGATCCAGACTCTCGAGCCGTTGAGCCGGCGCGCGACTGGCGCTGACGGATGGATTGGTCATGAAGCGACGCGTTACCGCCGTTCCGCCAAACGGCAAAGGCGGACATTGTAAAATCGTTTGTCGGTCAGCCGACCGTCAGATCCATCAGAGGCGAAACGTGCAGCCGCCCCCGCCCCAGGTCCAGCGCCACCTCACGATGCTCGAACGCCTCAATCCCGAGCAAGGCGTCGGGATAGTTGGGCAGGGGCGAACTGGCGAAGACCGGCGTCGCCACCGCCCGCCACAGGTCGTCGCCGAAGGTGACTGTCTGCACCTCGATCACCCGGGCCCGCGCCACCCCGCCCAGAACAATGCTGGACCCGGCGGTCTCGGCTCGTCCGTCCAGCAGGCCCGCGGCCTCGGCCGCGCCCTGGCTCAAGGCGATCAGCGACGAGAAGCCGGTGTCGATCACCGCCCGCATCACCGCGCCTTCGACCGTAACCTCGGCGGTCAGGGCCGTGCCGCTGCGCTTGACCGCGACAGCGCGCAAAGCAGGCGAGACGACATGATAGCGGGGATCGACCAGACGGCTGCGACGGCGCTTCATGTCCAGCTCCAGCACAGCCTCGCCCAGAAGGTCCTGTCCCAGCACCAGGGGCGCGCCCAGGCCCGCCTCATCCGCCAGCGGCCCCAGGTCGAGGATGGCCGTGCGCAGACCTGACACCGTCAGCGTGCCGACCGCCATGTCCAGCGTCACCCCGCGCCCGACCTGCGGCTGCCCCCCGACGCCGTAGGCCACCAGCGGCATGTCGAAAAAGGTCGTCAGGCCCAGGGCCTCGACCAGGGCTCGGTCGATCACCGAGTACTGGGCGCCGCTGTCGATCAGGGCCGTCACCTCGCGCCCGGCGATCCGCACCCGCACGGTCGGCGTGGCGGCGCTCGCGACGACGAAGGGCGACCAACCGCTGGTCCCGTCCTCGGGGAAGGTCAGACGCGGCCGACGCCAGATCACATGGTCCTTGAGCCACAGGCCGCCGCCGACGGCAGCTGCGGCCGCGCCCGCGCGGATCAGAAAGGAACGGCGTCTCATTCGCCCTGACATGGACCGGACGGGGGCGATGCGCCAGCCCCGGCGACGCCTCTTGTGGCCCCGACGTCATCTTGTTGCGCAAAACTGCGAAATCACCTTCGCAGACGCAAAATAATCATGACGAAGCGCCGCCCTGCGGCTAGAAACGACCCGTCATGAGCACCTCCCCCGACCGTTACCTTTCGACGCGCGGCGACGCCGCCCCGACCAATTTTGCTGACGCCCTGCTGCGCGGCATCGCGCCCGACGGCGGCCTCTATATGCCCCAAGCCTGGCCCGCCCTGCCCGTCGATGCGGCGCGTCCGGGGCGGACCTATGTGGAAATGGCCAGGGAGGCGATTTCCCCCTTCATCGGCGACGCGCTTCCTGCGGGCGCGCTCGACCGCGCGCTGGAGCGTCTGACCAAGGGCTTCGACCACCCGGCGGTGACGCCGCTGGTGGAACTGGAGCCGGGCCTCTTCGTGCTGGAGCTGTTCCACGGCCCGACCGCCGCCTTCAAGGACCTGGCGATGCAGTTGGTCGCCGCCCTGTCGGACGAGGCCCTGGCCACGACGGGCCAGAAGCTGACCCTGCTGACCGCCACCAGCGGCGACACCGGCGCCGCCGCCGTGCGCGCCTTTGCGGGCGCCGAGCGCATCAACCTGGTGGTGCTGCACCCGCTGGACCGAGTCTCGCCGGTGCAGCGCAAGCAGATGACGACGGTGCAGGCGGACAATGTCCTGAACCTGGCCGTGCGCGGCGACTTCGACGACTGCCAGCGTCTGGTGAAGGGACTGCTGGCCGAGGAATCCCTGCGTGAAGGCCGTCGCCTATCGTCGGTCAACTCGATCAACTGGGGTCGGCTGGCGGGCCAGATTCCCTATTATATCTCGGCTACGGCGCAGCTGGGCCAGGCGGCGACCTTCGTCGTCCCGACCGGCAATTTCGGCGACGCCTTCGCCGGCATCGCCGCGAAGAAGATGGGTCTGCCGGTCAATGGCTTTGTCGCCGCCGTCAACCAGAACGACGCCCTGGCCCGCGCCATCAACGAGGGCGTCTATGCCCGCCGCCCCGCCGTCGAGAGCGGCAGCGTCTCGATGGACGTGCAGGCGCCGTCCAACTTCGAGCGTCTGGTCTATGAGGCCTCCGGCCGCGACGCCGCCGCCACCCGCGCCGTGTTCGAGACCTTCGCCCGCGACGGGTCCGTCACCCTGCCCGCCGACCTGCTGGCCGCGCTGAAATCAGAAGTCTCGGCCGTCTCCATCGACGAGGCCACGACCCAGGCCGAGATCGCTCACGCCCACGCCGCCTGGGGCCGCGTCGTCTGCCCGCACACTGCCGTGGCTCTGGCCGCTGCGCGTCAGTTGGATCGCGCTCAGGGTCCCGTCGTCGCCCTGTCGACGGCTCATCCGTCCAAGTTCGGCGCCTTTGTCTCCGACGTCCTGGGCTTCCAGCCAGAACCCGCCCCCGTCGTCCGCGCCCTGGGCGACCAGCCCGAGCGCCTGACCATCATCGACAACACGGCCGAGGCCGCGCTGGCGGCGGTGAAGGGTTTCGCGGGATAAGGCTCCAACCCGCCCGACGGGGATAGCGCCTGGGCATAAGGCTGAGAGGGCTATGCGAGCGCCGAGGCCGTCCTTAGGCGCGGCCCAGCATGCGCTTGAGCGTGCCGTCGCGAAGCACATAGTGGTGGAACAGGGCTGCGCCGGCGTGCAGACCCACGAGCCAATAGCCGACCACCCCGATCGTCTCGTGCACGTCCTTGACCTGATCCGCCAGGGCCTTGTCGGGCGCCGTCAGAGCGGGAAGCGACAGACCAAAGAAGGGGATGGGCTTTCCGCCTGCGCTAAGCGTCAGCCAGCCCAGGAGCGGCATGGCGATCATGAAGGCGTAAAGCGCCACATGCATGGCCGCAGCGAACCAGTCGTTCCAGCTTCGCGGCGTCGAGGGGCGAGACGTGAAGAAGCGAGCCAGCAGACGCGCCCAGACCAACAGGAAGACGCTCAGGCCGAGCATGAAATGCCAGGCCTTGAGCGCCTCGCGCGGGTCGCTGCCGCGCGGATAGATTTCGCGCAGCAGGATACAGGCATAGACGGCGACCAGCAGGACGAGCATCAGCCAGTGAAGGCCGATGGAGACACGGCTGTAGGCGGGCTTCGTCTGTGGCATGTGACGGCTGTTTCGCTGGCGGCGCGAGGCAGGCTCGAACCGGGTTTCAAGAACGAGGTGAGTTCTTCTAACGCGAGTCCATGACGCTTGCGCAAGCGCCGCGAACTCGCACCCCGCAGTTCCCTCAGACCGTCTCCGCCGCCTTCCAGTAGTCGAGCCGGCGGAAGAAGGGCGCCGGGTCCTTGGGCGTGACCAGGTTGGCGGGGTCGTGGAAGATGCGGTCGTGCAGGCGGGTCAGGGTGAAGCGCACCGCCGCGGCCGCCCCCAGCCCAGGCAGGGCTTCGGCCTCGGCGGGCGTCAGGGGACGCACGGATTCGTATCCTTTCTGGAAGGCGCGCAGGGCCGAGTGCATGGGGCGTCCCTCAGTATCGAAGCCCCAGGCGCTCAGCGCGATGGCCAGGTCATAGGCCAGGACATCGGTGCAACCGAAATAGAAGTCGATCACTCCGCCGATGTCGCTCTTGCCGTGCTCGTTCATCGCGAACAGGACATTGTCGGGGAAGTAGTCGGCGTGGATCGGCCCGCGCGGCAGGGCCGGATCGCTCCACGGTTCGGCCAGACGCGGCAGCAGGGCCTTGATCTGGTCCAGCATCTTGCGGTCGACGCCTTTCGCCGGACCGTCGCAACGCGCGGCCAGGGCGGCCCAGGCCTCGGGTCCGACCGGGTTCTTGCGTTCAACCGCATAGTCGGCGGCGTCGAGGTGCAGCAGAGCCAGCACCTGACCGGCGCGATACTGTTCCTTGTCCGAGGGCTGGCGCTTCCAGGCGCCGGGCGCCCAGTGCAGGATGGCGGCGGCGCGGCCGTTGAGATGACCGATGATTTCGCCCTGGCGGTCGGCGACGGGCGACGGCGTCGGAAACCCGCGCGCCGCCAGATGCCGCGTCAGGCCCAGGCAGAACGGCAGCGAGGCCGCGTCCGTCCGCCCCTCGAACAGGGTCAGGACATAGGCGCCCGACGTCGTCTCCAGCTTGTAGTTGGTGTTCTCGACCCCCTCGGCGATCGGCGTCAGCGCGACCAGATCGCCCAGGGGGTAGCGCATGAGATAGTCGGCGGCCTGAGCCGGCGTGACGGGCGTGAAGACAGCCATGTCTAGACCAGCTCCGCCGCCGCGCGACGGGCGCGCACCACATCGGCCACATCGGCCAGCACGCTCTCGGTCGTGGCCCAGCGCCCGGCGCCGCGCCCCTTGCACGTCCAGACGCGACCGTCCTGACCATAGACTTTCAAGGCGTTTCTCTCTCCGTTCAGCGACTGGAAGAGCGCGTCTTTCAGGTCGCCGTCAAGCCGGACCGAGGCGTCCAGATGGCCGTCGCGGTCGTGGCAGGCGCCGATCTGACGCACCGGCTTGTCCCCCAGAGGCGTGTCCGCCGACAGCTCGTCCCGCGGCAGGTCGGCGGGGGCGCGGCCAAAGGCCTCGAACGACAGCAGTTTCACCTTGGCCGCGGCGTCGTGGCCTTCCAGATCCGAGGACGGATCTTCCTCGGCAAAGCCCGCCACGCGGGCGTCGGCCAGGGCGTCGGCGAAGGCCGCGCCCTCGCCTAAACGTTGCAGCATGAAGTTGACCGTGCCGTTCAGCACGGCCTCGAACCCGGCGACCGGACCGGCGGCGCGGGCGGCGCGCAGGGTCTCGATCATCGGCGCCCCGCCGCCGACCGAGGCCGACCAGGCGACGCGACAGCCATTGGCGGCGGCCAGGGCCTGCAAGCCCGCAGGATCGCGGGCGACGGCCTGCTTGTTGGCGCTGACCACGTCGCAGCCGGCCTCCAGGGCGCGGCGGATCAGGGCGTGACCGGCCTCGCCTTCCGACAGGGCCTCCAGCAGAAGGTCAGGTTTCTTGGCCAGCAGGCCTTCGACATCGTTGGTGAACAGCTCCGCAGGTGCAGCCACGTCGCGCTTCTTGGCCGGATTGCGGACCAGAACCCCGACCACCTCATAGCGCTTGTCCGGCAGCAGCCGATTCAGCAGACCGCCGCCGACCACGCCGCAGCCGGCCAGGGCCACGCGCAGCGGGGCGTGCGGCTGGACCGGGCCGGGAGGGGCGCCGCGCTCGCCGACCACCGTGCCCTCGGCCCGGCCCAGAGCCGCGACCTCGATCTCGACGCCGTGTTCCATGCCCAGATCGATGGCGTCGTGCTGGACCAGAGCCCCGCCCAGCTGGCGCGCCGTCTCCCAGCTGGCCCGGCGATAGCGCAGCGGCGTACCCGTTTCGCAGGCCGGATCGCGGTCGTAGAGGCCGTCCACGTCCTTGACCAGACGCACCCGGTCCAGCCCCAGCTCGGCGGCCAGAACCACCGCCGTCAGGTCCGATCCGCCGCGGCCCAGCAGGGCCACGCGGCCGTTGGAGCGCACGCCGCCGAAGCCGGGGACCACCACCACCTCATGCTCGGCCAGGGCCTGTTGCAGGCGCTCGCCCTTCAGGCTGACCGGACGGGCGTGCTGCGCCGGACCCTCGACCACAATGCCCAGTTCCCGCACCGACAGACCCACCGCGTCCAGCCCCACCCGGTCGCAGGCGATGGCGACCAGGGCCGCCGCCTTTTCCTCGCCCAGCACCACATAGGCGGGCAGCAGTTCATTCTCGTGATCCAGACCCAGCGCGCGGGCGTCGGCCAGCAGCCGGTCGGTGTGACCCGACAGGGCCGACACCACCGCCACCACCTTCCGCCCGGCGCGAACGTGGCCGTAGATTTCCGAGGCCACGGCGGGCGCCTCGGCGGCGTTGCGCAGGACGGACGAACCGAACTTCAGCACCACGACCTCGGCGGCGCAGAAGGCCTTGGGGGCCGCTTGCGGTTTCTGTTTGTCGGCGACGAGAGCGAGGGCGGAAGCGGGCATCGGGGTGATCCTGAAGGCGGGGTCTGGTGGGCGGTCGGGGTGGGTTAGGGCATAAAAAAACCCGCCCGGGGGTCCGGGCGGGGTGTTCGGTTTTTGCGTTTCTCGCCTAGGCGGCGCGCATCATCCGGTCCCCGCCCGCAAGGGCATGGTGGTGGTGGTACCGGTGGTCGTAATCATGGACGCGACGAGGCCCGTCGCCGATGCGGCGAGGCGGGTCATCTTCATGCTGGCGAGGCGGTCAAGCACAGGCGGCGTCCGGTTGAAAATCCTGCCTCAAGGTGTTCCAGGACCCCGCACCGCGTCAACCCCTCGAAGAACAAATTTTTCCCAGACGCGCTACAAAAGCGCGATTTCACCACCTTGCGACCCCCAATCGCCAAAATGAGGTGAATTATTTCGCTTGACCGGCGCCCTTCGCAACCGCAACGTAAGATCACTCATCAAGACCGGCTGAGGGATTAGGCCCTTTGACGCCGGGGCAACCATCGGGTTCCGCCCGAAACGGTGCCAACTCCTGCGGGGTTTTCAGGGCGACCTGAAGACCGCGAGAGATGGGTGGAGCATCGACGAGGCGACGCTCCACGGTCTGTCACTGCATGGGTTCCTTGGCGAGCCGTTTTGCTGAGTGACGAGACCCATGACCCTGGCCCTGATCGACCCTATCGACCCTGTGGAAGAGCCCGCCTGTCGGCCTGCGTCCGCACGCCGTCCGTCCGAGCTGCTGTCGCGCGACGGGGCACATGACGTCGTCGTACCGATCCCCGACGGCTTCCCGCTCGATTTCGGCGGCGCCCTGAACCAGAAGCAGATCGTGGGCCGCCTGCATGGCAAGGCCGGCGCGCCCCTGATCGTGGTGGCCGGCGGCATCTCGGCCGACCGTTACGTCCACCGCACCGAGACCAAGGGCCTGGGCTGGTGGTCCGGCGCCGTGGGCGTGCGTGCCCCCATCGACCTGACCCGTTTCCGCGTCCTGGCCTTTGATTTCGCCCCGGATTTCGGTCCCGACGCCAGGGACGCCAAGCCGCCGCTGACCATCACCACCCAGGATCAGGCGCGGCTGCTGGCCCTGCTGCTGGACCACCTGGGCGTGGACAAGGTCGCGGCCTTCATCGGCTGCTCCTACGGCGGCATGATCGCGCTGGCGTTTGGCGAACTCTTCCCCGACTGGGCCGAGCAGCTGGTGGTGGTGTCCGCCGCCCACCGCCCTCACCCCCTGGCCACCGCCTGGCGCGGCATCCAGCGCCGCATCCTGCAACTGGGGCTGGAGACCGGCCGCGTGGATCAGGCGGTCGGTCTGGCCCGCGAACTGGCCATGACCACCTATCGCACCCCCGACGAGTTCGGCGAGCGCTTCGATTCCGAGGCCCCCAGCCATGCCGGTCAGGCCTATCCCGTCTGCGACTATCTGCAGGCGCGCGGCCGGGCCTATCGTGACCGCACCACGCCCTCGCGCTGGCTGACCCTGTCGGACTCCATCGACCGCCACCGCGTCGAGCCCGAGGCCATCTCCGCCCCCGTCACCCTGGTCGGCTTCACCACCGACCGCCTGTGCCCGATCGACGACATGAGGGAGCTGGCCGCGCGCCTGCCCAACCTCTGGCGCTTCGAACAGCACCCCTCCCACTACGGCCACGACGCCTTCCTGAAGGAAGACGTTCTGGTCGCCGACATCCTGACCTCCGTCCTGAAAGACATCGACCAATGAGCCGCGCCGCCCGTCCCGCCGATCCCCGCACCATCGCCGCCCGCTCGGGCGTCGATACGGACACGGCCCACGGCGCGGTCATGCCGCCGCTGTATCTGTCGTCCAACTATTCCTTCGCCGGCTTCGACCAGAAGCGGAAATACGACTACTCGCGCTCGGGCAATCCGACCCGCGACGTCCTGGCCGACACCCTGGCCGAGCTGGAGGGCGGCGCCGGCGCCGTCGTCACCGCCACCGGCATGGCCGCGGTCGACCTGCCGCTGAGCCTGCTGAACCCCGGCGAGCTGCTGATCGCGCCGCATGACTGCTATGGCGGGACCCACCGCCTGCTGTGCGCCCGAGCGAAGAAAGGGCACTTCCGCGTCGCCTTCATCGATCAGAACGACGGCGAGGCCCTCGACGCGGCCTTGGCCGACGGCGCCAAGCTGGTGCTGATCGAGACCCCGTCCAACCCCCTGCTGCGGGTCGTGGACGTGGCCGATGTCTGTCGCCGCGCCCACGCCGTCGGGGCCAAGGTGGTGTGCGACAACACCTTCCTGTCGCCCGCCCTGCAGCGCCCGCTGGAACTGGGCGCCGACATCGTCGTCCACTCGACCACCAAATACATCAACGGCCACTCCGACGTGGTCGGCGGCGCCGTGATCGCGGCGGACCCGGCGGATCACGCGGAACTCGCCTGGTGGGCCAACTGCCTGGGCGTCACGGGATCTCCGTTCGACGCCTATCAGACCCTGCGGGGCTTGCGCACCCTGTTCACCCGCATCGAGCGCCAGCAGGCCACCGCCGCTCTGGTCGCCGCCGCCCTGGAACAGCATCCGGCGGTCAAGGCTGTCCACTATCCGGGTCTGAAATCCCACCCCGGCCATGATCTGGCGGCGCGTCAGCAGTCGGGACCGGGCGCCATGCTCAGCTTCGAACTGAACGGCGGGACCGACGCCGTGCGCGACCTGATCGAGGGTCTGTACATCTTCACCCTGGCCGAGTCGCTGGGCGGGGTCGAAAGCCTGATCGCCCACCCAGCCACCATGACCCATGCCGCCATGACGCCCGAAGCGCGCGTCGTCGCCGGGATCACCGACGGCCTGATCCGCCTGTCGGTCGGACTGGAGCATCAGGACGACATCCTGGCCGACCTGGTTCAGGCGCTGGACGCCCTGGTGCTGCAACAGGCGGCTTAAAGATAGCCGTCATCCCGGAAGCGGCGGAGCCGCTATCCGGGACCGCAGGAAAAGCTGACGGCGGCCATTCTGGGCGGTCCCGGCTCTGCGCCTCGCTACGCGAAGCTCCGGCCGGGATGACGGGGCCGCATCAGGCGACCGCGCGTGCCAACATCCGCTGCTGGCCGCGCGCGTCCATCGCCCCGTCTTCGAGTGAGAACTGCCCCATCATCCGGTCCAACTCGCGCGCGTCCTGCGCCAGAGAGTGGCTGGCGGCGGTGGATTCCTCGACCATGGCCGCGTTCTGCTGGGTGACCTGATCCATCTGGGCTACGGCGATATTGACCTGTTGCAGGCCGCTGGCCTGCTCCTGCGACGAGGCCGAGATTTCGCGGGCGATGGCGGTCAGGCGAGTGATCTGCTCGGCGATCCGTTCCAGTGCATGGCCGGTGTCGCCGACCAGGGCCACGCCCTCGCCGACCTGACGGCTGGAGGCCGAGATCAGGGTCTTGATCTCTTTCGCCGCCTCCGCCGAACGCTGGGCCAGGGCCCGGACTTCCGAGGCCACGACCGCGAAGCCGCGACCGGCGTCGCCGGCGCGGGCCGCCTCGACGCCTGCGTTCAGCGCCAGGAGGTTGGTCTGGAAGGCGATCTCGTCGATCACGCCGATGATGTTGCCGATCTCGTTCGACGACTGCTCGATCTCGCCCATGGCGACGATAGCTCGGCCCACCACGGCCTGCCCTTCGGTTGCTTCCTGACGCGCGCCGTCGACGACGCCGCCCGCCTCGATGGCGCCCTCGGCCGAGCGGGCCACGGTGGCGGTGATCTGTTCCAGGGCGGCGGCGGTTTCTTCCAGCGAGGCGGCCTGCTGCTCGGTGCGCCGCGACAGGTCGTCCGAGGCCTGGCTGATCTCATGGGCGCTGGCGCCGATGGCGCTGGAACGATCGATGATGACCCGCATCGTGTCCTGAAGTTGGGCCATCGCCGCATTGAAGTCGGCGCGCAGCTTTTCGTATTCCGGCGCGAAGGCGCTGTTCAGGCGGAAGGCCAGTTGGCCGCTGGACAGGCGATCCAGACCGGCGGCGATGCCCTCCACGACCTGGGCCTGCTGGCGGGCCGCCTCGGCGTCACGTTCGGCCTGGGCGATGCGAGCCTGTTCGGCTGCGGCGCGCTGGACCTCTGCCTCTGCTTCCAGACGCACCTTTTCCTCGGCGTTCTGCTTGAAGGTCAGGACGGCGTCCGCCATGTGGCCGATCTCGTCACGACGGCCGATGGCCGGAATGGCGACGTTCAGATCGCCACCAGCCAGCTTGGACATGGCGCGCGTCATGGCCTCGACGGGGCGGCTCAGAGCGCCGATCAGCCAGGCGCTGGCGCTCAGCGCGATGAGCAGCGCCAGCACTCCGCCGACAGCGAAGCTCCAGTAGGCCTGAGTAAAGGCGGCCTGCTTGGTTTGGGCGCGCGCCGCGGCGACCACGCCTTCCTTTTCCTGGATGGCGGTGACGGCCGCTCGGATATCCGACAGGCGGGCGGCGTTCTCCATACCCGCAATCGCCTGCATCTGGGTGGCGGGATTTCGGGCCAAGGCGATCAGGGCGTCAGCGCTCTTATGAAACTCGACGCCCGCTGCATTCAGCGCCGTCTGCTCGGCCTGATAAGCCCCGGCTCCATCGCTGGCGGCCAGATCGGCCAGACGCGCCGTGAACTGGCGGCCGGGTTCTTCGTACTTGGGAATGAAGTCTTCATCGCGCGTGGCGACGAAGGCGCGCATGGCGTTCTGCTGCTCGACCGCCGCAGCCAGAACCAGGTCCGATGCCTTGAATATGTCCCGGGAAGCCGCGTCGGCAGCGTCGGCGCGCTGCAGGCTCGCGACACACCAGAGTACGACCAGGGTGGCCATCCCGCAGGCCGCGATGACAGCGGCGAAGGACAGAATCAGCTTTTTGGGGACGGACAGGTTCTGCAGCATGTTCTACGCTCGGGGGGAGGACTGAAGCACGGCCTATGCGCCCTCCTCCTTCGCCAAAGCCTTATCGTTCGACCTCGGAAATCTACGTAGGCCGGGCCCGATCATAGCGCCTTCAGCATCACGGAGAGCGCCGTCAGCAAGAGATAGGCGGCGAAGGCGCGGCGCAGCACCTTGCGATCAAGCCGATGGGCCAGCCGCGCGCCGTAGGGGGCGGTGAGAGCCGTTAACAGCCCCATGATCACCGCGGCCGGGACGTTGACGTAACCCAGCGACAGCGGCGGCCGCCCCGGCGCGCTCCAGCCGAAGGCGGCGAACCCCAAGGCCGCCGTCGCCCCGATGGCCAGGCCAAAACCCGAAGCCGTCGCCACCGCCTGATGGATCGGCCGCCCGCACAGGGTCATCATCATGCCGCCGAAGCTGCCGCCGCCGACGCCCATCATGGCCGATAACAGACCGATGCCGGTCCCGAACCCGCGTCGTCCCCAGCCGGTCGGCAGGTCCTTTCGCAGGGTCACGTGTTCGGGCAGCAACCCCATCTGCATCGCGATCAACAGCAGACAGACGCCATAGACGATCGCCAGGCCCTCCATCGAGGTGAAGCCCGCGATCGCCGCACCGACCAGACCGCCGAACGCCACCCAGGGCGTCCAGGTCTTCAGCACCCCCTCGTCCACCGCCCCATGCGCCCGGTGCGTCGCCAGCGACCGCAAGGAGGTGGCCACAATGGTCAGCAGGGAGGTGCCGATGGCGACGTGCAGATTGCTCTCGCCGCCCACGCCCAGCACGGAAAAGGCGTAAAAGAGCGCCGGCACCAGCACCGTCCCCCCGCCGACCCCGAACAGACCGCCGATCACCCCGGCCAAGGCGCCCGCTGCGATCAGGGCGGCGAACATCATCGCGAAGTCGGACAAGGGCAAGGCGCTCATGGCTTGGGCATAGCGTCGCCGGGCGCCAGCGTCATCCCGGAAAGGGGATCAGGCCGCTTCTTCGCTCTCGCCCAGCCGCGCCTGACGCGCCTCGGCCTCGCGCACGGCCTCGACGGCGCGGTCCACGACCTCCAGCCCGGCTCCGGCCTTGACGCCCTCGACCGTCAGGATGCGGCGGAAGGCCCGCGCCCCGGCCCGGCCGTGCATCAGGCCCAGCATATGCCGCGCCATGCCGGCCAGATTGGCGCCCTCGTCCAGCCGCCCGGCCATGTAGGGCCGATAGCGTTCGATGGCGGCGAAGGGATCGACGTCCGCGACATCCATGCCGAAGATGCGTCGATCCACCTGCCCCAACAGGGCCGGCTCGTGATAGGCGGCGCGGCCCAGCATGACGCCGTCCAGCTGCACGCCGTCAGACGCATCCAGATGGGCCTCAGCCTGATCCAGATCGCCGATGCCGCCGTTGATGCAGATGGTCAGATGCGGCCGCTCGCGCTTCAGACGGCGCACCAGGGCGTAGTCCAGCGGCGGCACGTCGCGGTTTTCCTTGGGCGACAGACCTTTCAGCCAGGCCTTGCGCGCATGGACGATGAAGTGGGTGATCCCGACCGACGCCGAGGCGTCGACCGTGGCGAACAGGCTGACTTCGGAGTCCTGATCATCAACGCCGATGCGGCATTTGACGGTGGCGGGGACGCTGACCGCGCCCTTGATGGCCGCCATGCAGTCGGCCACGAGTTCCGGCTCGCGCATCAGACAGGCGCCGAACTTGCCCGACTGCACCCGATCCGAGGGGCAGCCGACGTTCAGGTTGATCTCGTCATAGCCGTAAGATTCGCCGATTCGCGCCGCCTCGGCCAGCTGCGCCGGGTCCGACCCACCCAGTTGCAGCGCCACCGGATGCTCGACCGCGTCAAAGCCCAGCAGCCGCTCGCGGTCGCCGTGGATCACAGCCGGCGCCGTCACCATCTCGGTATAGAGCAGCGCCCGACTGCTCAGCGCACGGTGAAACGCCCGACAGTTGCGGTCGGTCCAGTCCATCATGGGCGCCACGGACAGTCTATGAGCTTGGTTTATAGACATTTATTCAGTAATATCAAAAAGTTGGAAGGCGGCGTGTGCACTCGAATTTGCGACGTGTTGCGACGTTTTTTCCGGGTTTTCGACACCTCGGTGCACACAGAGCGCACACGAAATGGCGACGTACTCGAAACTCCCGTCAGGAACGTGGCGGGTCCAGGCGAGACGGAAGGGTCGCTATATAAGCGAGACCTTCCTCAAACGCGACGACGCGCGCCGGTGGGCCACCGAAGCCAAGGGGCGGATCGATCGCGGCGAGGCCCCTACGCCGTCGCGGGCGGCTCGGCTTCGCACATTCGGCGAACTTGTTGACCTGCACATCGAGGACATGAAATCCGTCGGGAAGGCGCCCAGGCGGTCGAAAGCGGCGACGCTCAAGATGCTGAAGGCGCGCCTGGGCGGGAAGAAGATCGCCCACCTGATTGTTTCGGGTCTAGCCGCCTAGATAGAACTGACGCGGCTTCTGCCGCTGCGAGGTTGGGTATGTCGGGGATGCGCCAACAGCGGTCATTGAATGGTCGCCGGTCGCAGACCTTCTAGCGCGCCCTTCCTACACATCCGCTCCCGCAGGTTGCCACAGGGCGCCGCAAGTCGTACTGCGACGCATTCTTATAATGAGTGCGAGGCGACGATGCGCCCTTCCCTGTTCGGCCTCCTGGCATCCGTCTCCTGTCTGGCCTTGATCAACACCTCGCCGACCTGGGCGCAGCAAGATGTGCCGACAACTCTTTCCGACATCGTCGTCACAGGATCGCAGGTTTCCTTGCCCCCCGCCTATGCCGGCGGTCAGGTGGCCTCGGGCGGACGGGTCGGGGTGTTCGGAGCGCTGGATGCCATGGACACGCCCTTCTCCTCGACCAGCTTCACCGAAGACTTGGTCCGCAACCAGCAGGCCCGCAGCGTCGCCGACGTGCTGCAGAACGATCCGGCGGTCCGCGTCTCCAAAGGCTTTGGCAACTTCCAGGAACTCTACATCATCCGCGGCTTCCCGGTCTTCTCGGACGACATGACCTATAACGGCCTCTACGGCGTGCTGCCGCGCCAGTACGTGGCGGCGGAGCTGCTGGAGCGGGTCGAGGTCTTTCGGGGGGCGACCGCCTTCCTGAACGGCGCCGCGCCCGGCGGCAGCGGCGTGGGCGGCGCGGTCAACCTTGTGCCCAAGCGCGCGCGCAACGCGCCCCTGACTCGTCTGACCGCCGGGTGGGAAGGCGGCGACGAGATCTACGCCGCCGCGGATGTTTCGCGCCGCTTTGGGGAGGACGACGCCTGGGGCCTGCGTCTGAACCTGGCCAGCCGCGCGGGCGAAGGCTCGATCGAGGGCGAAGGTCGCGCCATGACGGTTCTGGGCCTCGGCCTGGATCGCCGCGGCGACAGCGCCCGCTTCTCCGTCGACCTGGGATGGCAGGACAACCGCATCGACGCGCCGCGTCCGCAGGTGACGCCCGCCGGCGCCATTCCAACGCCGCCGTCCGCCGACAAGAATTTCGCCCAGCCCTGGACCTATACCGACGAAACCCAGCTGTTCGGCGCCCTGCGCGGCGAGTTCGACGTGACCGACGCCGTCACGATCTGGGCCGCCGTGGGCGGACGCGAAGGCAAGGAGCGTAACAGCCTGGCCAACCCGACAGCGCAAGCCGACGGAAGCCTGAGCAGCAACCGTTTCGACAACGGACGGCGCGATCAGGTCTTTTCAGCCGACGTCGGCGTTCGCGCTGATTTTGACACCGGACCGGTCGGACATCGTCTGGTCGCCTCCGCCGCCCAGGTCCAGACGCGGGAGAGCAACTCTTATGCCTTCTCCGATTTCGGCGGCTTTGTCAGCGACCTCTACAATCCTGTCGACGTGACTGCGCCGCCCGCGACTGCGCTCGTCGCCGGGTCGCTGAGCGATTCGACCGTCGTGGCGCGAGTAAAGACGACCAGCTTCGCCGTCGCCGATATGTTGTCCTTCCTCGATGGCCGTATCCTCGCCACGGTCGGTGCACGCTATCAGGAAATCGACACCCGCTCCTACGACTACAACACCACGGTCCGCACCGGCGTTTACGCCAGCGACGCTGTCACGCCCGTCTTCGCCCTGATCTACAAACCCAGCGACAAGGTCTCGCTGTACGCCAACTATTCCGAAGCCCTGCTGCCCGGGAAAATCGCGCCGGGCGTGATCAACAACCTGCCGGTCGCAAACGCGGGCGAGGTGCTGGAGCCCTTCCGCGCCCAACAGGCCGAGGTCGGCGTCAAATACGACGGCGGCGCCTTCAGCGGCACGCTCAGCGCCTTCAGCACCACCTTGCCGAGCGAGCTTTTTGACCCTGCCGACCGCCTCTATTCCGCCGGCGGCGAGCAGAAGAACCGGGGTGTCGAACTGACGGTCTTCGGCGAGCCGGTCACGGGCCTTCGCGTCCTGGGCGGCGCGACCTGGCTGGACGCCGAGATCAAGCGCGCGCTGGATGCGTCGCTGGACGGCAAGTCGCCCATCGGCGTGCCAGAATTCCAGGCCAACCTGAACGTCGAGTGGGATATCCCCGCCCTCGCCGGCCTGACGCTGGAAGGCCGCGCCGTCCACACCGGCGCCCAGCCCGCCAGCGCCGACAATGCGATCGAGTTGGACTCCTGGACGCGGTTCGACGCCGGGGTGCGCTACGCCTTCGAGGCGGGCGGGCAGCCGCTGACGCTGCGGGCCCGGGTCGAGAACCTGGCCGATGACGATCAATGGGTTGCGGTCGGCGGCTATCCGGGCTCGAACTATCTGACGCTCGGCGCGCCCCGCACCCTGCGACTGTCGATCTCCACGGAGTTCTGAACCGCATGCGGACGCGGACCATCCGCGCCTGGTCCTGGGTGCACAGGTGGTCGAGCCTGATCTCGACCGTCTTCCTGCTGATGCTCTGCATCACAGGCCTGCCCCTGGTCTTCACGCACGAGATCGAGGAGATCCTGCTGCATCAACAGTGGGAGCCCGGACGTCAGGATGGCGCGCGGCTGAGCCTGGATCAGGTTCTGGAGGTCGCCCTGTCGCGGCATCCGGGCGAGGTGGCGGCCTTCATGAGCTTCGACGAGGACCGTCCAGTCGTGAACGTCACCAGCGTCGCGCCGGACGGCCCGGCCGGCGTCTATAATTTCCAACCTATCGACCAGACCAACGGCGAGGCCGCGCCGCCCGTCTCGGGCCATCCGGTGATGGAGTTCCTGCTCCAACTGCACACGGACCTGTTTTTGGGTCTGCCCGGCATGCTGTTCCTGGGCGCCATGGGCGTGATGCTGGTGATCGCCCTGGTTTCGGGCGTCGTGCTTTACGCCCCCTTCATGCGGCGGCTGCCGTTCGGCACGGTCCGGGCGTCCAAGGCGGCGCGTACGCGCTGGCTGGACTATCACAACCTGCTGGGCGCCGTGACGCTGGCCTGGGTGCTGGTCGTCGGCGTGACGGGCGTGGTCAACACCCTGGCGACCCCGATCATCGCCTTCTGGAAAGACACCGCCCTCGAGGAGCTGACGGTCGCTTATGACTCCTCTGTAGCCGCAGGCGAACGCGCCTCGCTCGACGCCGCGGTGAAACGCGCCCAGGTCGCTCTGCCCGGTATGACGCTGCAGTTCGTGGCCTTCCCCGGTTCTGACTATTCCACGGATCACCACTATGCCGTCTTCTTCCACGGCGACACGCCGCTGACGATGCACATGACGACGCCAGCGCTGATCGACGCGCGGACTGGCGACCTCGCGGCGGTGGCGCCCATGCCCTGGTATGTGAAGACCCTGTCGCTGTCCCAGCCGCTGCATTTCGGCGACTATGGCGGGCTGGGGCTGAAAATCCTGTGGGCGCTGCTGGACATCGCCACCATCGTCATCCTGATCTCCGGCCTCTACCTCTGGCTCGCGAAGCGGAAGAAGACGTCATGAGCCGCAAGGACCTGGGCTTCCGGGCCATATTCGGCGCGCCGATCATCCTCTTCGCACTCAGCCTGATCGGGCTGATCGGCGCTCTGTTGGAGGATGGCCTGTGGGACTGGCTCGGCGCCGCCCTCCTTGGAACGCCCCTCCTCGTCCTGGCGTGGGCTTTGATCCGTCGGAGACGATAGAGGCCTGTCCGGTCTGCACCAGGTGCGGACATTGGCCTATCGCCCGAAAGCGGACCTAGTCGCCCTCTCGGTATCGCAAGGCTTCGACCAGCAGAGCGAACGCGGGCGAGGGATGACGGCGGTTGGGATAATAGAGGTGGTATCCTGGAAAGGCGGAGCACCAGTCCTCCAGCACCCGTACCAGTTCGCCCGATGCGATCTGAGAAGCCACGATGTCCTCCGGCATATAGGCGAGACCCAGGCCCCGACAGGCGGCGTCCAGGCGCGGCCGGATGGTGTTGAAGGTCAACTGCCCCTCCACGCGCACCCTCAGTTCGCGCCCGTCCTTCTCGAACTCCCACGGGAATAGGCTGCCGTGGGTCGGCAAGCGCATGTTGATGCAATTGTGCTCGGTAAGGTCCTGCGGCGTCGTCGGCGGGGCATGGCGTTGGAAGTAGGCGGGGGAGCCGACCACGGCCACGCGCCCTTTCGACGGTCGATCCTCTATCATCCTGCCCTTCCGCCCTCGCGGAAGCTGCGTCGATAATCGGCGGGGGTGACACTCAGTTGGACGGCGAACTGCTGGCGCAGCGATAGGGCGGCGCCGAAGCCGACCTCATGGGCGATGCGCTCGACAGGCAGGTCGGTCGTTTCAAGCAATTGCTGAGCGCGGACCACGCGCTGCGCGTTCAGCCAGCGGGTGACCGTCATCCCTGTCGCCTCACGGAAATGGCGGGTGAAGGACCGGCGGCTCATATGCGCAACCCCGGCCAGCCGGTCCAGCGTCAGCGGCTCGGCCAGATGCGCCAACGCCCATTCCAGCACGCCGGGAAGCTTGCTCTGGCAGGGGAACTGCGGCACCGGCCGTTCGATATACTGCGCCTGACCGCCCTGCCTATGCGGCGGCGTGACGAGGATTCGCGCCATCCGGTTGGCCTCCTCGGCCCCGTACCGCGTCCTGACCAGGTTCAGGCAGCAGTCGATGGCTGCGACGTTCCCGGCCGAGGTGACGATGTTGCCGTCTTCCACATACAAGACGTCCGGCCGGAAGACGGCGTCGGGGAAGCGCTGAGTGAAGAATTCCCGCGCCATCCAGTGCGTGGTCGCCGGCCGGCCATCCAGCAGCCCGGCATCCCCAAGCACGAACGCACCGAGGCACAGCCCGACGATCGTCTTTCCCTCGGCATGGGCCGCGCGCAGCGTCTGGGCCAGAGCTTCAGGGGCCTGGGCGTCCGGGTCGCTCCAGGCGGGGACGACCACGATGTCCGCGCGCGCCAGAACATCGAGGCCGTCGTTCACGCGAACCTCGACGCCATCGCCGCTGCGGATCATGCCCGGCGTCACCGCGCAATGGCGCACCTCATAGGCGGGAGAGCCGTCAGGGTTCCGGGCGATGCCGAACACCTTCCCGGGCACGGCCAGATGGAACAGGCTCGCGCCGTCGAAGGCGAGCACGGCGACATGCAGAGGGGGCGTGACGCTCATGGGGGGATGCTGACGATGATATTGTTCCGGGCCAACTGCACCCGCTGTGGACAGGGGGTCAAGCCATCCAAGGTGTCGGCGTCTGCGCGTTGGCCCAAAACTTTCGTTAGATGGCCATCAGGCCACTCCTTTCGAAGGCACGCAGGCTCCAGATTGCGCTCATCAGCAATCTGACCGGAGCAGCACCATGCAGCCCACGACAATCATCCGCGCTATCGCGCTCGCTTTGACCCTAGGGGCGACAAGCGCCGCGGCACAGACCGCCCCCGATCCTGCGCCGGCGGCCGAGCCGGTGCAGATGCAGCACATCCGCAACGCCACGGCGAAGATCACCTATGCGGGCCAGACCTTCCTCGTCGATCCGCTGCTGGCGCCGAAGGGCGCCTATCCCGGCTTCGAAGGGACGTTCCACAGCGAGCAACGCAACCCGCTAGTGGATCTGCCGATGACGACAGAGGAGGTGATGGCGGGCGTCGACGCGGTGATCGTAACCCATACCCACCTTGACCACTGGGACGGCGGCGAGCACGAGTTTGTCCGCAAGGATATTCCCCTGTTCGTGCAGCACGAGGCCGACGCCGCCATGGTGCGCGGACAGGGCTACACCGACGTCCGCATCCTGGGCGTCAACACCGACTTCAAGGGCGTGAATCTGACCAAGATCGGCGGACAGCACGGCAACGACGCGATGTATGCCAACGAGGCGCTCAAAGCGGGCCTCGGCGAGGCGATGGGGGTCGTCTTCCAGGCGCCTCGGTCGCCCACCGTCTACTTCGCCGGCGATACCATCTGGCACAGCGAGGTTGATCAGAGCCTTGAGCAATTCACCCCCGACGTGATCGTGCTGAACACCGGCGAGGCCCGAATGAAAGGCTTCACCGGCTCGATCATCATGAGCAAGGACGACGTGCTTCACGCCGCACAGGCCGCGCCGGGCGCGACCATCGTGGCCGTCCACATGGACGCGATCAACCATATGACGCTGAGCCGCGCCGACCTGCGAGACTATGTCGGGCAGAACGGCATTGAGGACCGGGTCCGCATCCCCGCCGATGGTGATATCCTGACGTTCTGATCAAGGGCGCCGCCATCGGGACAAGCCTCGGCCCGGCGTGCATTCCTGCGCGCCGGGCTGCATCCGACCACGCGCGCAAGAGCCGTGACGCCTGCAAGTGAAGTCGGAACAGCTCATATGCAGCTGCACACTTTCCACCGTCACTCGTTTGACGACAGCCTGAGCTTTAAGATCGGTTCCGGAAACCGGACCTTCTAAACGTCTCAGATGAGTCAGGCTGAATCATTCGATGACGTCGCGAATGCGCCAAGAGCGGACCTTCGCCTCCCCCCGAAAGCAGACGTTAGTGGCCGCCAACCCAAGGTCGGGCTTCCGACCCTTTGCCGAATTCAGTTTCCCAGTCAGGATGTGGGTCTTCCAAAGACTACTTTCGGCGCAGACGATGACACAGGCATTGTACGAGACTCTTGAGACCATCATGGAGCATCTAAACACGCGGCTTGAGTCGCCGCCGGATCGTGCTGTTCCTATGAGCCATGAAGCTGTGCTGGAGAGCCTTCAATGGCTGTCGGCGGCGAACTATGGAGCGGCCGTTCAACTGACGCGGCTGCGCAAAGCGGGTGTCGAACTCAAGCGTGAGGACGGCAAGGACCTAGACCGCTGGATCGTGGAGCAGGTTCGAATGGCGAATCTCGCCAGTTCAGCGCAGACCGATTACAGCGAGCGTAATGGATTGGCTGGAGGAGGATAGTGGGAGAACGTAGCCGCGATGCAGTCTTCCGCCCTCAGGCGGAACTCGGCTTCCAACCCAATCGGACGTCTCCGACGTCTGCTTCCGGCTGTGGTTCGTTCTGGGAATCAATCGTCGGCGAATGGTCCAGATCGCGTCCCGGGGCTCGTCTTCTAACCCGGTTGCTTCAACTACCAGCCGCTCTGGCTGCCGGCATAGGTCAGGCAGGCCGCCGCCCGATGGAGAACTTCGCTCTCCCCGTCAGCATACAGATCCGCCAAGGGGCCAAGCTCTACGGATTGGCGCGCGGCAGTGAACGGGCCGGCATTCCTCCCGACGCACAGCCAGTGCAGGACGCCATCCTTTTCCCGGATCATCAGAGCGACATTTCCTGAAGCCGCACCGGCCTGTGCTAGCGCCTCGGACAAGCAGGATACAACGGCCGGGTCCGTTCGACAGGCCTCGAGACCCTCCGCTGGCACTTCACTGGGTCTGACCCGGACGTAGCCCGGCTGCAACTTCCCGATAATCGCCTGAGTGGCGGCGTGACTGTCTGCCGAAGTACTCCTGTCGGCAAGCTCGACAACCGAAATCAGGGGCGGCGGCGGCCCCAACTGCATCGTCAAGGCGGCGATGGTCGAAGCGTACATAATCATGCTGGGTCCCTCATCGCGCCGGGGCGCCGCTAAATCTCGGATCGAGCCTGCGGGCGAAATCGAGTGGCCACGCATTGTATATGACACTATCGGGGCCGCCGACACCGTCGATGTACGCAACCCAGTACTCCCCCGTGCGCGGAGCCGGCCGGTGTTCCCGACAGTTCGGGATTTCCGCATGTCCGAGAAGCAGGTTCAAGGCGGGTTCCGCGCCTTCCACAACGCTCACTCGGGTCGCCATCGCCCGCCACTCGTGTTCTGGATTCGACGGCGATGTCGGGATCAGGTCCCCGATTCTCACGACAGCGACGGTCGTGTACCTACGCGACATGAGCGCCGCGGGGTCGGGCGATCGCCGACAGGCGCTCGCCACATCCGGTGCAGCAAGCGCCACGTAAATGACCAGACCTGTCATCACCTTCATCGCCTTCCCCCCTGGATTACCCGTCGTCTTCGCTCAGCCTTGTCTGGTTTCATGATCACATCTGACGACCGGCGTCTTAACAAGAATTGCCGAGGCTTGATTGTTCATCGCCTCCCCCTAGTCTCCTATGGATCAAGTCCGGGACTTCCAATGAACCGCATCGTTACCGCAACGGCCCTCGGCCTATACGTCACCCTCTTCGCGAACCCTGCAAACGCCCAGTCCGCCCGCGAACTGCTGGACCGCGAGGATGCGCGCTTCTGCGCTCACCCTGACGTATGGACGAGCGCGAGCGTTGTCGTGAAGGGGCTTCTGCCGACTTGGAAGTTCACCGCCGCCCAGCGCGATGCGATGGTTGTCTCCTTTTCAGACCAACGCTTCGAATTCGCACATCCGGACCGAATCCAAATAATTTGCTCCGCCACCGTAACGCTCACCAGTGCTGACCACGCCCAGTCGATACGGACCCGCTTCGACGCCTTGCCGCGGGAACAGGCTCAGAATTACAGGCTCGAAGCGACCGATGGCTCGGACCTGCTCGATTTCCTGATGGCTTTCAAATCGCCATAGGCGTCTGAACGCCCGCAGATTCAAAAGGCTCGGCGGGCCACTTCATCCTGCTTGCGTCCGCCGCTCACAAGCTGTGTTCGCGGTTAGAAGCGTTTAATACTCGCCCGGCGCCGGACTGTGACTGTCCAAACGGCCCGATACCGACTGTAGGGCAGCAGCAGACGCACTGCATTGGATTGCGCGGCTAGCCTTCACGCATGCGGTGGACCCGGCTAAAAGCGACACCTCCCTCACAATGCCAGTGCGCCACCGCCCACGGCGAGAGAGAATGCAAGGCGGCGCAGGGAGACGAACCCCGGACTGGGCACCGAAACCTGTGAAAAGCGTCCGGAGTAGATACTGCTGAATGAAGAAGACCAGCAGGCCGATCGCCGATATGGTTTTCCCGAAGGCGCCGCTTCGGGTCGTAGGCCGTCGTCACCGCCTGAGGCGAGTTTCAAGAATGGCGGCGTCCCGGTCGTCGAGATCGCCGATCGCCCGCCGCAAGGGATCCCTGTGGGCGCGTAACACCCGATCCTCGTCCTGCTTGGCGATCGGACAGACGCTTCGGGAGTGCGAGACGGAGATGACTCCGTTGGAGCGGGAACTGGAAAGCTGAACCCCGTCAGGCGTTATTGCCCAATTCCCTCGCTTGCGCCTTTCGATTTTTCCGTTTGGCGCGACGGTAGCCGTCGAACCCCAGCCCGAAAGCTGCGACCACAAGCGGCGCCACGATGATCAGGTTCTCTCGCACGGGCAGTTCGTAGACCTGCCCGATGGTATAGAGGACAACCATCGCAACAACAGCTCCGCACAAGCCCGCCAGCCATGGGCCGCCGGTCGGTCGAGGGGCGTAGACTTCGGCTCGCTCAGCGGCTTCCTGCCTTCGGATTTCTATTGCGATCATTCTAGGCGCGAGCCGTCATCTTACGCAGATGAAGGCCTCCACCATGCAACAGCTCAAGAGCTGGCGCTGCATGCCGAGCGGCTGACATTTCTGCCCTGGCGCAGTCATCGGTGTGGCAGTCGACTTCAGTCGCGCCAATCAGCTCGCTAGCCAGACCAAAACGAAAGATGCGGTAGATCTTCATAAGACAGCTCCTGCCTACAGGCGGGAGTGTGCGGCGTGCTCGTGCCGATCTCTTCCAGCCGCCGACGCCCGAATAGTTGGCCAGCGATGAGACTTCATAGCACGAAACTGCTCCATCCGGCGTGTCTAATCGCGCGACCACGGAACATCCCTTGTTCTCAGGGGTATTGGCACCATGCCACATCAGTCCTCTGCCGAGTACCGTCGCCTCCAGCATCAGGCGGAACGGATGGCCAAGCTCTCTCCCTTTGCTGCTGATCGGGAGAAGTTTGAGCGCATTGCGCGGGGCTATCAGGACAAAGCCGATGATTGCTCGCCCGACAGCAAGGGACCAGGTCACCGCTCTCGGCAATAGCTAGGTCAGTCGCCACCCGTGGAGTTGACCGGGGCCAAGCGTGATGGCGACAACATCGCCTATCAAGCTGCATTCGGCCTGCCGTTCGCCTGTCCCGAGCACATCCATCTCGTGATCATTAGCCAAGCGCACGCGGCGCCCTCCATCCGGCAACAGCCCAACGACGTGACCCGCCATGGTGATGGGGTTCTGCCCGGCCGGTGTGTTCTTCGCTGTTAGCTCATGAAGCTTGATGTGAGGCATGACGATCTTCCTGCCGGTCAGAGCGATCGACCAAAGAGATATGGGGAAGCGGCAAGCTATCCCAGCGTCGCAGCAAAAACCCCGCCCGGTGGGGCGGGGAGCGGAGAGGGTAATAGGTCGTGATAGGTCCTATCCGGTCGAGGCCTTCGCCTTCATCGGCCGCTCGGTGGGAATGTTCGAAGGGCTCTGGCCCCTTTTGGCGTTACGGCTTTGACAGCCAAAAATGCACGCCGCGAAAGATCGGGTAGCCTGTCACAGCGACCCAAGAGACGTTGATGGTTCCTTTGTCGCAGTGTCCAATTATTTCGATAATTCTAATGTTGGATATCGAAAATCGCGGGAGCGATCCGGGCGTTATCTGGGCTGGATGGGAAGCGCCGGGCCGCCTGCAACTCTCCTTCCCAAGGAGGAATGCGGCACAGCAATGCCGGGAGGGAGTGTCCGCTTCCGAAATTCTACAGCAGAACCGAAACCCCTCTCGCAAGGATGACCACGCTCAGGATGGAGAAAATGGCGGTCGCGCCGATCAGCAGAAGTAACAGGCCGAGTCCAGGGCGTTTTTCCATGCCCGTTCAGACGCGTAGGTTCAGCGCGACTGGACCGGCGCTAAAGCCAGACCTGCGGGCTAAATCCACTGCGCTGGCCACCGATCCCATCATATGCGTAGGGCGACGCTTGGGCTTGCCGTTCACAAGCGGCGCATACTCGAACCAGATGCGGTCAGGACCATCAGGCATCGGTCGGCTGCAACGAAAAATGACTGCGTCCACCATAACGACCTCCCCATCGGAGAGGCGATTTGGCGGGGCAAAACCGATGGTTTTCAGCTCGCGTTCTGCCTACGGTCGGGCAGGCAGAAAGCAGTGACACACATCACCGACCTTATCCATCGTTTGATCGCTTCGGCGACTTCACCCGAGGGCGAGGGGATCGCGCAACCGCTTCACCTGGGCAAGGCGGCCTGATAGAAGTCGAAGGTCCCGTTGCTGCATAGATCAGCGCCCCGAGAGCCTGGATGATGGTCTTAGCGTCCAACGGGCAGTTCGATCATGGATAAGGTCTGCTGCACTGACAGCTACTTACCCGATCCTGTGCACAAATGAGAGGGGTATCGCGCGCCGCGCGATCGTCTCAGCGGCAGTCGTCTGAGGATCGCTTCTTCCACTGCCAGGCGTCGACGGTTTCGCCGCGCGGCATATAGGTGATTTCGAATACCGTGCCTTCGCGTTTGAGGTTGAGGGTCAGAAGGCCCGTCTGGTCGCCTTGCAGGCCGTCCTGCCCGACCGGCTTCATGATCTCGTCGCCGTTGCGGACGCCTGCTGCTTCTGCGGCGGAACCGGAGATCAAGCCCCGCACCAGTCGCGGACTCTCGGTCAGCGCGGCGGGCGCGAAGCCCAGCTCGTAGCGACGCAGCGGCGCGGTCATGCGCTCAAAACAAACCCCGAAGGCCGAAGAGCCCGGCAGCATCAGGGCGCCGTTCAGCATGGCCTCCAGCCCTTTCGGTCCTGCCTCGCCCAGTTCGGCGCGCAATAGCTCGACCCAGTAGTCGCGGGTCACGGCCTGCCCCTGACGCCGGTGCTCGACCGCAGCCAACAACAGATCGTCCAGCGAGCGCAGTCCTTGCGACGCCGCGCGGATCTGCTCGTCCAGAACGGCGAAATACATGGCTCCGCGATCATAGGGCAGGACGCGCACGCGCGTGTCGGCCCAGAAACGCGCGGGGATCTCCGCATTCGGGGTGTCGGACAGGGCGTTGGTGTAGTAGCGCGCCGCCGTGGTGTTGAGGTCCTTCAGGAAATCGTCGGCGCTGATATGGCCGGTCCGATAGGGCAGAACCCGCTGGTAGTAGGTCGCCAGCCCCTCGCTCCACCAGGACGACTCCAGCCCGCGCGGCGCGTCCAGGGCGCCGGCGAAGGTGTGGAGCATCTCGTGCGCCAGGGTCAGCTTCAGATCCTCGACGTCGGTCTTTTCACCAAAGGTCGCCACGAAGGAGCGGTTCAGCTCGACGCCCCCGCCCGGATTGACCAGGTTGCGCCGCAGGAAGACGCCGTAAGGCGGATGCCCCGGCTCGCGGAAAAACTTGAGGTAGTCTTCATAGAGGTCGGCGCTCCAGCTCATCGCCCGGGCCGGATCGAACGGCGGCTGACCCTGCCAGGCCGCGAAGAAGCCGTCGCCCGGCGTGGGATCGGGATAGAGCCCCAACTCCCCGGCCATGAAGAAGGCCTCCCCCAGACGTTCCGCCTTGACGTCGTCCACCGCAATGTCGCCGGCGCCGAAGCTGGACAGGCCCACCGCGCCGCGCTTCAGCGAATCGAGCGCCCAGCGAACCTTCACGTCATAGGTCGCCTCGCCTTCCGGCAGGATGATGAACATCTCTCCCAGACCCGACACGCCGCCGTCCTCGGTCCGCATCTCGAACGGCGGGGCCGCGCCGCGCATGTTCGGCGCATTGGTCACCGGCACGCGATAACGAACGGTCACGTCTCCGCTGACCGCGCGATCCGCCGACCAGCGGCGATAGGAGGTCATGGGATTGGTCGCTTCATCGCGGGCCGTCAGGATCAGCGGGCCTGCCGCGTCGCTGACGCTGAGATGCTCCAGCGCATCCGCAACGCCCTGCACATTGCTGGACACCAGCGGCAGCCTCAGCAGCGGCTGTCCGGCCTTGGCCTGAAGCCCCTGCACGACCATCTCGACCTCGACCTGATCGATCAGGCGCTGGGCGTTGGGCGCCGCCGGCCGCAGGGTCACGCTCAGATCCGGCGCATCCGCCATGGCGACGCCGCCCGCGCCCAGCGCCAGCAAGGCAGCCGCACAAACCGAACTCCAGACGCGCATGCCACTCTCCCCGAACTCGCCCATCAGGCCAGCATAAATCCTCGCCCATCAACTCACAGAGAGAAAGGACAAGGCAAGGAGAACGAGAAAATCACATAACCTGCCCTTTTGAAGCCATCCGATTGGATACATGCGCCGCGCAAGACGGATTTCAGCGCCAAATTCGCAAGGTTTTGTCCGGCCGCTCCCGCCTATGATCAGGGTCTGTTCGGGGAGTACCAGTCAAATGTCTCAAGCCGCCCTCAGAAAAGGCGTGGGCCTCTGGTCCGTGATCGCGCTCGGCCTCGGCACCGCGGTCGGTGTGTCGATCTTTTCGGTGCTGGCGCCGGCCACAGCCGTCGCCGGTCCGGCCATGCTGCTGTCGGTGGCCCTGGCCGCCGTGCCGATGTTCCTGATCGCCATCCCCTACGCCTTCATGGGCTCGGCCCTGCCGACGGCGGGCGCCTCGTTCGAGTGGACGCGGCGCTTCATCTCGCCCGAGATCGGTTTCGCCACCTCATGGCTGAGGATCGTCAGCAGCACGGGCGCCATGCTGATCCTGGCCCTGGTCCTGGTGCGCTACGCCTCCATGATCATCCCCATGCCGGTGAAGCCGGCCATGCTGGTCATGTACGCCCTGGTCTTCAGCCTGAACCTTCTGGGCGTGGGCGTGGCCGCGCGGGTCCAGACCGTGTTGATGGGCGTGCTTTTGGCCGTCTTCGCCGTCTTCATTGTCTGGGGCGCACCGTCGATCCAGCGGCAGAGCTTCGTGCCCTTCATGCCTGAGGGATGGGTCGGCGCCCTGGCGGCGGTGCCGCTTCTGGTCGGCCTCTTCTTCGGCATCGAGGCCGCCACTGAGGTCGGCGACGAGGTGCGCGACAGCCGCCGCGCCATCCCCATCGGCATCGCCGCCTCCATGCTGGCGGCCATCGCCCTGTATCTGCTGATGGCGGTCACAGCGCTGGGCGTGCTCGGCCCTCAGGCCCTGGCCGCCAGCGAGACGCCGCTGCTGGACGCCGCCGCCGTCTTCATGGGTCAGGATGTGGCCAAGCTGGTCATCGTCTTCGCGGCGGTGGCGGCCATCACCAAGTCGCTGAACTCGCTGTGCCTGATCTTCAGCCGCTATCTGTTCGCCATGGGTCGGGCCGGCGCCCTGCCCGCCATCCTCAGCCGGGTGCACCCCCGGTTCGGCACCCCGCATGTAGCCTTGGCCACGGCCTTCGGCTTCTGCATGCTGGGCCTGCTGCTGCCGATGAACCTGACCAGCCTCTTCCTGGCGGTGAACATCCCCAGCATGATCCAGTCCATCGCCATCTGCCTGGCCGCCGCCGTGATCGCCAAAAAACACCCAGAGATCTATGCGCAAGCCCGCTTCAAACTGGGCAAGCGCGCCACGGTGGCCTCGGCCTGGGTCGGCGTCGCCTCGGCCCTGTTCGTGGTCGCACTGGGCTTCACCACCGACTGGAAGCCCTATGCCGCCCTCGGTGTCTGGGGACTGGTCGGACTGGTCTTCTACGTTGCGACGGGCCGGGCGAAGACCCTGCGGCGCGGCGAATAGAGAGGAGCGCGAACGGCGGTCAGAAGGCCGCCGTCGTCCCCGCATCCGTCTGTTGCAGCAGCCATCGGGCAGCGGCCAGATCCTGAACCACATGGCCCAGAGACTTGTAGAGGGTGACGTCGCGCGCCCCGGCGCGGCCGATCAGATCACCGCTGAACACCTGACCGATCTCGCCCAGCAGGTGTCGGTCGTCGATGACGCCTTCAGCCTTTGCGACCCGGAACTCGCTGCCCTGGGCGCGCACGCCCTCGGCATGGTCGGCGAAATAGCGACCGCGTCCGACCAGGGCTGAATCCACTTCTACCGGCCCGGCATAGCTGGACCCGACGAGATTGACGTGGGCGCCGTCCGCGACCGCCTCGGACAGCAGGACGGGCTCAACCGAGGCCGTGGTGGTGCAGAGAATGTCGGCGTCGCGCGCCGCCTCGGACACGGTCGCCACGCCCCGTACCTGAACCTCGACCAGATCCGCCATGCGCGCGGCGAAGGCTTCTGCCCGCTCAAGCGAACGACCCCAGACGCGCACCTCGGTCAGCCGCCGCACACGGGAAATCGCCTCGACGTGGGCCGCCGCCTGTTCGCCATAGCCCAGAACCGTCAGCACCGAGGCCTCGGGACGGGCCAGGGCGTCGGTCGCGGCGGCGCTGGCGGCGGCGGTGCGGATACGCGTGACCTCGCCCGCATGGACCAGGGCGGCCAGGGCGCCGGTCTGCGGATCGAACAGCATGACCGCGCCCTGATGCGAGGGCGCCCCCCGCTCGAAATTGTCCGGATAGACGCTGACGAGCTTGGCCCCGAACACCCTGCCCCCGGACAGGGCCCCCGGCATGACGCCAAAGGCCCGCCCCGCGTCCAGATGCACGATGGAGCGCAGAGGCTGGCGCGTCTCGCCGCGCGACAGGCTGGTCATGGCCTCGCGCATCAGGGGAATGCAGACGTCAAACGTCAGATGTCTGCGGACGTCGTCCTGTCCCAGAATCCGCATGGTCTTTCCTTGCCTCTAGTGCGCGAGATGGTCGTGGTCCGGCGGCGCGAACAGGAAGCCCGGCCCGGCCTCCCCGGTCGCCGCGTCGCGCACCGCAGGCGGCTGGATGACCGCCGGGGCGACGAAGGCGCGAACGCCCAGCGCCTCATGAATCTCGCTCGGCAGATAGGCCACGCCGTCCTTCATCACCAGCCGGATCTGGCGGATGGCGCTGATGTCCTTGGT
>RCUH01000298.1_pt1 | contig 58391 bp, 53 predicted proteins | sample 2166191 | NCBI WGS metagenome assembly RCUH01 (sample SAMN09932848, study PRJNA488358) | compost metagenome | feature: garden; material: soil; isolation source: compost soil in an enriched community after 214 h of incubation | place: Germany: Experimental Botanical Garden Goettingen | collected... | reverse complement strand
GACCACCGGGGGCGCCGGGCGGCCCTGGTCCGAAGCCGTGCTGTATGAGGTGCACGTAGGCGCGGTGGGCGGCTACACGGCGCTGCAGGCGCAGCTTCCGGCCCTGGCGGCGATGGGCATCACCGCCCTGCAGCTGATGCCGCTGGCCACGTTCGCCGGCGCCCGCAACTGGGGCTATGACGGCGTGCTCCCCTATGCACCGGCCTCGGTGTATGGCACCCCCGACGAGCTCAAGGCACTGATCGATGCCGCCCACGCGCTGCGCATGATGGTGCTGCTGGATGTGGTGTTCAATCACTTCGGCCCCGAGGGCAATGAGCTGGCCGCCTATGCCCCGCAGTTCTTCCGCGAGGACGTGCGCACACCGTGGGGCGCGTCCATCGACTTCCGGCAGCCGTGGGTGCAGCGCTTCTTCATCGACAATGCGCTGATGTGGCTGCGCGAGTATCGCTTTGACGGGCTGCGCCTGGATGCGGTGCACGCGATCCATCCGCAGACGTTCCTGGTGACGCTGCGTGAAGCGATCCACGCCGATGGCCCTGCACACGCGGTGGACCTGGTGGTGGAGAATGAGAACAACGCGGCCTCGTTGCTGGGCGAGGGCTACACCGCGCAGTGGAATGACGATTTCCACAATGCGCTGCATGTGCTGTTGACCGGCGAGACCGAAACCTACTACGCCGATTTCGCCGGCGCGCCGGCCGCGCGGCTGGCCCGGGTGCTGTCGGAAGGGTTCGCCTGGCAGGGCGAGGTCAACCGGCACGGCAATCGCCGCGGCGAGCCGAGCGCTGGCTTGTCGCCGGACCATTTCGTGGTGTTCGCGCAGAACCATGACCAGATCGGCAACCGTGCGTTGGGTGACCGGCTGCAGGGCTCGGTGGCGCCCGCGCGGTTGCGCGTGGCGCATGCACTGACGGCATTGACGCCGATGGTGCCGCTGTTCTTCATGGGCGAGCCGTGGGGAGCGCGCGAGCCGTTCCTGTTCTTCACCGACTTCGAGCCGCCGCTGGACCAGGCGGTCCGCGAGGGGCGGCGCAGGGAGTTCAGCCAGCTGAAGGCTTTCGCCGAGCCAGCCTCGCGCGAAACGATCCCCGATCCGAATGCGGTCGAGACCTTCCTGGCCTCGCGCTGCCCGCTGCCGTCGCCGGCCGCGCTGGCCCAGAACCCGTGGCTGGCCGACTTCACCGCCTTCCTGGCCCTGCGTCGGCGCTATCTGGTTGCGGGCGCGCGGCACGCGCGCAGCCTCGGTGGCACGGTGTTGGCCGAACACGCGATCGCCGCCGGCTGGGCGTTGCCCGAGGGCCAGTGGTGGCTGGCCTTCAACCTGGGCCAGACCCCGGTGGCCGCCGCCTTGCCAGCGGGCCAGACCGTCCTCCAGTTGGGTGAGGTGGATGACCAGGGCCGGTTGGCACCGGCATCGCTGATAGCGCGCTGGGTGACAGCATGACCAACGCCGCTGACGAACTGGCTGAGCTGGCCGCGCGCGTAGGCGTGATGGTCGACTGGCGCGACATTCATGGCATCGCGCGCCGGGTGGAGCCGGCCACCCTGGTGGCGGTGCTGGACGCACTGGAGTGGCGAGCGGCAACCGCCGCCCAGCGCGCCGACAGCCTGCGGCGCTGCATGGCCGAACGTGCACAGCCACGCCTGCGCACGGTGCAGGCCGGTGCGCGGATCACGCTGGGCTCGCCCGATGCAGGCCCGGGCCAATGGTGCGATGAAGCGGGAAACACCGCGCCGGCCCAGGCGGACGGCGCCGGCGGCTGGCACTGCCCGCCGCGGCCTGGCTACTGGAAGCTGCGGATCGGGGCCGATGAACATGCCGTCGCCGTCGCGCCGCCGCGCTGCTTTGGCGTGGACGATGCCACCGGCACCGCGACGCCACGCCGGTGGGGGGCCACCCTGCAGGTGTACGCCGGTCGCTCGCCTGCCGACGCCGGCATTGGCGACAGTGCCGCCGCGGCCGCCTGGTGTCGCCGCGTGTGCGCGGCGGGCGGCGATGCACTGGCGCTCAGTCCGCTGCATGCGGCCGGACGCATCGAGCCGCTGTTCAGCCCGTACTCGCCCAGTGACCGACGCTACCTGGAGCCGATCTACACCGCACCGCCGCCGTGGGTGCAGGATGACGACGCCGCGCCGCCCGCGTCGGCGGACGGACTGATCGACTGGGCCGGCGCTGCCGCCTTCAAATGGGCGCGACTGGCGCGCTGGCAGCAGGCCATGCACGCGGCGCCGGAGGCCATCGGCGACGCGCTGCACCGTCATCTACAGGCCGGTGGGGTAGAGCTGGAGCGGTTTGCCGCCTTCAACGCGGCGGTGCTGCATCAACCCGATCCCGCACTGCAGTCCTTTGCCCAGTGGTTGTCCACCCGCAGCTGGTCGCAGGTGCAAGAGCGCGCCCGCGCCAGTGGCATGGCGTTGGGACTGATCGCCGACCTGGCCGTCGGCTTCATGCCCGACGGCGCCGAAGCAGCCGCGGCCGGCGATACCGCGTTGCGCGGCCTGGTCATCGGGGCGCCACCGGATGCGTTCGCCCCGCACGGCCAGGTGTGGGGCGTGAGCAGCTACGCGCCCGACGGCCTGCGGCGCACCGGCTTTGCGCCCTTCATCGCGTTGCTGCGCGCGGTCATGCGTGACCGCGGTGGGGTGCGCATCGACCACATCCTCGGCCTGCAACGGCTGTGGGTGGTGCCGCAAGGCGCCGGGTCGGACGCGGGCGCGTACCTGCGCTACCCGCTGGAGGACCTGTTGAACCTGTTGGCGCTGGAATCGTGGCGGCACCGCTGCATCGTGATCGGCGAAGACCTCGGCGTGGTGCCCGAGGGCATCCGCCAGCAGCTGGCCGAGCGCGGCGTGCTGGGCATGGACGTGCTGGCGTTCGCGCGCGCCGCCGATGGCCAGTTCCTGGCGCCCAACCTGTGGCGGCCGCTGGCGGTGGCCACCACCGGCACGCATGACCTGCCCACCCTGGCGGGCTGGCAGCGTGGCGAGGACATCGCCGTGCGCGCCCAGCTTGGCAACGAAGACCCGGCGGCCACCGCCCAGGCAATGGACCGGCGGCGCCAGGAAGCGGCGCAGCTGGCCAGCGCAGTCGGCGCCGACGCCGCCTGCCCGGAAGCCTTGCACGACGCGGCGGTCGCCTTCGTGGCGGCCGGCCCCGCGCCGTTGGCGCTGCTGCCAGTGGAAGACGCGCTGGGCCTGCGCGAGCAGGTCAACCTGCCGGGCACCGTGGCGGTGTATCCCAACTGGCGGCACCGCCTGCCGCAGCCGTTGCCGCGGCGCACGCTGCACGATGCGCTGCGCCGGTTCGCAACGGCCCGTGGCGGGGAGCACTGAGCGATGGTTCCATTCCGCGCCACCGCACGCCTGCAGCTGCACGCCGGGTTCACCTTCGATGATGCGTGCGCGCAGGTCGACTACTACGCCGCGCTGGGCATCAGCCACCTGTACCTGTCGCCGATCGCCCGCGCCGTGGACGGCTCCACGCATGGCTACGATGTCATCGACCCGACGCAGGTGAGCCCGGCCCTGGGCGGCGAACCCGCGCTGCTCCGGTTGGCTGCGCAGGCGCGTGCCCACGGCATGGGCCTGATCGTGGATATCGTGCCCAACCACGTGGCCGCGCATGTGAGCAACCCGTACTGGGCCGACGTGCTCCTGCACGGCCAGCAGAGCCGGTATGCAGCGTGGTTCGACATCGACTGGCAGGCGCCGGGGCGCGAGGGCAAGCTGTGGTTGCCGGTGCTGGACCGGCCGCTGGCCACGGCGCTGGCCGATGCGCAGCTGCAGCTGGAACGGGATGCGCAGGGCAGCGCGTGGCTGGCGCTGGACGGTGCCCGGTATCCGTTGGCGCCGCATGGCGGGCCCGAGCCGGTGCCTCAGATGTCCGGCAACGCCTTGCCCGCGCTGCTTGCCGCGCAGGCCTATCGCCTGGCGTGGTGGCGCAGCGGCGATGCCCGGGTCAACTACCGCCGGTTCTTCACCATCACCGCGCTGGCGGCACTGCAGATCGAGCGCGCCGAGGTCTTCGATGCCGTGCATGCGTTACCGCTGCGGCTGGCAGCGCAGGGCGTGATCGATGGCGTCCGGGTCGACCATGTGGATGGCCTGCGCGACCCCGCCGCCTATCTGCGTCGGCTGCGTGATGCACTGGACGTTGCCGCCGCGACGCGCCATCTGGCGGCGGGTGCGCTGGGGCTGTGGGTGGAGAAGATCCTCGGCCCGGACGAACGCCTTCCCGCCGATTGGCCCTGCGACGGCAGCACCGGCTATGACTTCATGGACCAGGCCGGCGCGGTGATGCATGACATCGCCGGGGGTGCGTTGCTCGCCCGGCAGTGGCGGCAGGTGACCGCAGACCCCCGCAGCGTCGGGCAGGTGGAGCGGCAGGCGCGTGGCGAGGTGCTCGACACCGGGCTGCGCGCGGAGTTTGACGCGCTGGTGGCGTTGCTGGCGCGGATGGCCGACGACGAGGGTGGGGCGGCCACCGATTTCGGTACGGCGTTGCTGGCCAAGGCGATCGCGCGCCTGCTGGCGCACTTCCCGGTGTATCGCAGCTATCTCACTGCGGCCGCTGCCGCGCCCGCCGACCAGGCGGTCTGGGCGAAGGCTTCCGGTGCCGCATGCGCCAGCGCCGACCCGGCCGTGGCACAGGTCATCAGCCATATCACGCGGTGGTTGCTGCAGGCGCCCCGGGCGGATGCATCCTCGGCCCTGCCGGCACTCGGCCTGCGCCTGCGCCAACAGGTCCAGCTGCTGAGTGCCCCGCTCAACGCAAAGGCGGTGGAGGACTGCAGTTTCTATCGTTACGCAGCGCAGTTGTCGCGCAACGAGGTCGGCAGCCATCCGGCGGTGTCGGGGCTGCTGCCGGATGATTTCCATGCGCGCGCTGCCGAACGCGGCCAGTCGCACCCGCGCGCCCTGCTGGCCACCGCGACCCATGACCACAAGCGCGGCGAAGATGCGCGGATGCGCCTGGCGGTGCTCTCCCACTGGCCGATGTGGTGGCGCACGATCGCGCGCCGCTTCGATCGGCTGGCGCTGCCGCTGGGTGGCGCGGCGCTTGCTCCGGGCGACCGCCAGATGCTGTGGCAGACCCTGGTGGGGGCGTGGCCGGCGCGGGTGGATCCGGTTCCGGATGCGTTCCTGCCGCGCCTGATCGAGTGGCAGCGCAAGGCGCTGCGCGAGGGCGGGGTGCGCAGCCATTGGCACGATCCGGATGCAGGCTACGAAGCCACCGCCGCCGGGTTTCTCGCTCAGGTACTGATGGCGCCCGCCGCGCAGCCGTTACGGCAGGCACTGCACGCCGCCGTGGCGCGACTGGCGCCGGCGGGCGCGCGGCTGAGTCTGGCGCAGACCGCGTTGCGGCTGACCGTGCCGGGGGTTCCGGATCTCTACCAGGGCACCGAAGGCTGGGACCTGTCGCTGGTCGACCCGGACAACCGCCGCCCGGTGGACTACGCCGCACGTCGTCGCCTGCTGGAGGATGCCCGGCCGTGGCCGCAGCTGCTTGCCGAGTGGCACGACGGTGCGGTCAAGGCGCGCCTGCTGCACGCGCTGCTGCAGCTGCGCCGTCGCTGGCCGGCGCTCTTCGCGCACGGTGACTACCAGCGGCTGCCCACCACCGCGCCGGCCCGCGCGCTGGCGCTGTCGCGCCAGTACCAGGACCAGCGCCTGGTGCTGGTGGCGGCCATCGGGACCGGCGCGGGCCCGGGCGTGCACGCCACCGCCGCGCTGCCGGCGCGGTTCTGGGGCGGCGCCCGCGTCAGCATCCCGCCCGGACGCTATCGCAGCGTTCTCACCGGCCTGGATGTAGATATTCAAACCGCCTCTACTCCGCTACGGGCGCTGTCTGCGGACAGCCCCGTGACCCTGTTGATCCACCAATGAAGCCCGGACCCATGGAAGAGCACGAACGACGCGAACGCATTGCAGAACTGGCGCGGCAGATCTGGGAGGCCGAAGGCCGCCCGGACGGACAGGGCACGCGGCATTGGCTGATGGCCGAGCGACTGCTGGAGGCCGAACTGCAGGCCGCCGCCGGCAAGGAGTCGGGCCGATGAGCCCGCGTCCCTCGGTGCAGACCTCACGCCTGCGCGCAGGTCGCCCGTTTCCGCTGGGCGCGACCTGGGACGGGGTGGGCGTCAACTTCTCGCTCTACAGCCGCCATGCCACCCGCGTGGAGCTGTGCCTGTTCAACGAGCGGGGGCGTGAGGTGGAGCGGATCGTCCTGCCCGAGTACACCGACGAGATATGGCACGGCTACCTGCCCGACGCCCGCCCGGGCCAGCGCTACGGCTATCGCGTGGACGGCCCGTACGCGCCCGAGGCCGGGCACCGTTTCAACCGCCACAAGCTGCTGCTGGACCCCTACGCCCGGCAGGTGGTGGGCGAGCTGAAGTGGGCGCCGGCGCTGTTCGGCTACACCGTGGGCCATCGTGACAAGGACCTGAGCTTCGACAAACGCGACAGCGCACCGTTCATGCCCAAGTGCGCGGTGGTCGATCCGGCGTTCACCTGGGGGCGCGACCGTCCGCCGGGCGTGGCCTGGGAAGATACGGTGATCTACGAAGCCCACGTGCGCGGGCTGTCGATGCTGCATCCGGAGGTAGCCGAATCGGCACGGGGCACGTTCTCCGCGCTCAAGCACGACAGCCTGCTGGACCACCTCAGGCACTTGGGCGCCACTGCGCTGGAACTGCTGCCCGTGCACGCCCACGTGGACGACCAGCACCTGCTCGAGCGTGGCCTGCGCAACTATTGGGGCTATAACACCCTGGCCTTCTTCGCACCGCACCCGCGGCTGCTGGCCACCAACGCCATCGCCGAGTTCAAGCAGATGGTGGCCGGGGTGCATGCGGCCGGGCTGGAGGTGATCCTGGACGTGGTCTACAACCACACCGCCGAAGGCAACGAGCTGGGCCCGACGCTGTCGTTCAAGGGCATCGACAACGCCAGCTACTATCGCCTGGCCGACGACCCGCGCTACTACGTCAACGACACCGGCACCGGCAACACCTTCGACCTGACCAACGCCGGTGCATTGCGCATGGTGATGGATTCGCTGCGCTACTGGGTGCAGGACATGCACGTGGACGGCTTCCGCTTCGACCTGGCCACGATTCTGGGACGCGAGCGCGAGGGCTTCGACCCGTCGGGCAGCTTCCTGGACGCGGTGCGCCAGGACCCGGTGCTGAGCCAGGTCAAACTGATCGCCGAGCCGTGGGACATCGGCCCCGGCGGCTACCAGCTCGGCCGCTTCGCGCCGGGCTGGGCCGAGTGGAATGACAGGTTCCGTGACAACGTGCGCGCGCTCTGGCGCGGCGATGGCGGGCAGTTGGCCGAGTTCGCCACCCGCATCATGGGCTCGGCCGACCTGTTCAACCACAAGGGCCGGCGCCCGGCGGCATCGATCAATTTCGTCACCGCCCACGATGGGTTCACCCTGCACGATCTGGTCAGCTACAACGACAAGCACAATCAGGCCAACGGCGAGGACGGGCGCGACGGCAGCGACCACAACATCTCCTGGAACCACGGCGCTGAAGGTCCCAGCCAGGATGCGGACCTGCTGGCGCTGCGCTCGCGCCAGATGCGCAACATGCTGGCCAGCCTGCTGTTCGCGCAGGGCACCCCGATGCTGCTGGCCGGGGACGAGTTCGCGCGGACCCAGCAGGGCAACAACAATGCCTATTGCCAGGACAACCCACTGACCTGGCTGGACTGGGCCGAGGCCGCCTCGGAGGCGGGGGCGCGGCAGACCGCGTTCGTGCGCAAGGCGCTGAAGCTCCGGCGCCGCTATCCCCACCTGCGGCGCGGACGCTTCCTGGACGCCCGCGATGGGGGCGACGACGGTGCGGTCGAATGGCTGCGCAGCGATGGGGCCGCCATGACCGAGGCCGACTGGAACGATCCGGAGTCACGCGTGCTGATGCTCAGGATGGGCGGCAGCGATGTCGGCGAGAGCGAACATGGTCCGGAACATGACACCTTGCTGCTGGTGGTCAACGCCGGCCATGCCGAGGTCCGCTTTGCGGTGCCCGCGGCGGGTGAGCGGCATTGGCGGGTGCTGCTGTCCACCACGGCAGGGCAGGCGCCGACGCTGGATGAAGGCGGCGGCCTCACCTTGCCCGACCGCAGCATGGCGCTGCTGGCGAGCCGCCCGGTGCGCGCCTGGGCCGCTCCGGCGGGGGGATGATCCATGCGATGGGGTGCGATCCAGGCAGCGTGAATGGGCGTTACATGAACGAGTCAGCTATGTAGTCAAGGACTTCACATCAGACGCTTCACCGTACGCTCCTCAGCTACCTGAATTGATTTAAGCTCCCGTCCCGGCGCCCATTCAGGTGCGTCGGGTCGGCTCCCTACCTCTCTTTGCAGGAATTCCTCATGGCGGCTTTGCAGCAGCGCACGATCGATCTCATCCGCAGCCATCAGGAGTCCCTGTTGGCGCAGTGGGTGGACAGCCTCACCGCCGGCAGCCAGCCCCAGGATGGGCGTTTGTCCACCCGCGAACTGGATGCCCAGGTCCGCGAATTCTGGCGCCTGTTCCTGCAGGCGCTGTCGGTGGCCAACGCGGGCAACCTGACCGGCGCGGACTGGCAGGAGACCCGCCGTTTCCTGGAAGACCTCTCGCGCGATCGCGTGCTCAAGGGCTTCGACTCGGCCGAAACGGCCCGCTTCCTGTTCTCGCTCAAGCGCCCGTTGTTCGACCTCATCCAACAGGGCTATGCCGATGACCCGGCGCTGCTGGGCGACCAGCTGTGGGCGATCTCCGAACTGCTGGACCTGCTGGGCCTGCACAGCGTCAAGGCGTTCCAGAAGACCCGCGAGGACGTGATCCAGCGCCAGCAGGAAGAAATGCTCGAGCTGTCCACCCCGGTGGTGAAGCTGTGGGAGGGCGTGCTGGCGCTGCCGATGATCGGCACGCTGGATTCGCAGCGCACCCAGGTGGTGATGGAATCGCTGCTGCAGCGGATCGTCGATACCGGTTCGGAAATCGCCATCATCGACATCACCGGCGTGCCCACCGTGGACACCCTGGTGGCCCAGCACCTGCTCAAGACCGTCACCGCCATCCGCCTGATGGGCGCCGATGCCATCATCAGCGGCGTGCGCCCGCAGATTGCCCAGACCATCGTGCACCTGGGGCTGGACCTGCAGGGCATCGTGACCAAGGCCAACCTGGCCGACGCGCTGGCGTTGGCGCTCAAGCGCACCGGGCAGACGGTCGTGCGGGCAGAGCGCTGAGATGGAACGGATCCCGATCCTGCAGATGGGTGATCTGCTGCTGGTGACCATCCAGGTGGACATGCATGACCAGCTGGCGCTGAGCCTGCAGGACGACCTCAGCGAGAAGATCCGCCGCACCTCCGCGCGCGGCGTGCTGATCGATATTTCGGCGCTGGACATCGTGGACTCGTTCATCGGCCGGATGATCTCCACCATTTCGTCCATCGCCCGCATCATGGATGCCACCACGGTCGTGGTGGGCATGCAGCCGGCGGTGGCGATCACCCTGGTGGAGCTGGGGCTCACCCTGAGTGGCGTGCGTACGGCGCTCAACGTCGAGCGCGGGATGAAGCTGCTGCAGCGCACCGACGAAGAGCTCCCATGAGCGCGGCCACGGGGGAGCTGCCGATCCGCGTCGAACAGGACGTGGTGCTGGCCCGGCAGGCCGCGCGCCAGGTGGCGGTGCTGTGCAAGCTGCGCCTGATCGACCAGACCAAGCTGGTCACCGCCGCCAGCGAACTGGCCCGCAACGCGGTGATCTACGGCGGCGGCGGCACCATGGCCTGGGAAGTGCTGGAAAGCGGCCTGCGCAAGGGCGTGCGCCTGGTCTTCACCGACCAGGGGCCGGGCATCGCCGACCTCGGCCAGGCGCTGACCGATGGCTGGTCGTCCGGGTCGGGCATGGGCCTGGGGCTGTCCGGTTCGCGCCGGTTGGTGGATGAGTTCGAGCTGGACAGCGCGCCGGGCAAGGGCACGCGTATCGCCATCACCAAATGGAGCTGAACTTTACCGGCCAGCTGACCCGGGTGGTGGTTGTCGAGGAAGTCTCCCAGGTGGGCCAGGCCCGGCGCGAAGCGCTGGCGTTGGCCGAACATGCCGGGTTGGACGAAATGGACGCCGGGCGCGTGGCGCTGGTGGCTACCGAGTTGGCCACCAATGTGATCAAGCACGGGCGCGGTGGGCGCATGTATCTGTCCACGGTGTGCGGCCGCGGCGGGCTCGGCGTGGAGCTGTGCACGCTGGATGCCGGCCCGGGGCTGTCGCTGGCCCAGTGCCTGCCCGACGGGTATTCCACCGGCGGCACGCAGGGGCTGGGGCTGGGCGCGATCCGACGGCACGCCAGCGTGCTCGATGCCTGGTCCGACGCCAAGGGCGCGGTGATCGTGGCCCGCATTTATGCCAGCCGCGCCCCGGTGGATATCGACGTACCTTACGGCGCGCTGCGCATCCCCATGCGCCATGAACTGGCCTGCGGCGATGGCTGGCACCTGCGTGCGCACGGCGAGGGCATCGCGGTGAGCCTGATCGACGGGCTCGGCCATGGGCTGCCCGCCGCCGACGCGGCGCAGGCCGGCGTGGCCGCGATGGCCGCCGCAGCCGGTTTCGACGCGCCCACCCTGATCGGTGCGATGCACGCCGGCATGTCCGGCACCCGCGGCGGTGCGGCGGCGGTGGCGTGCATGCTGCCGGGCAACGGGGGCATCCAGTTCGCCGGCATCGGCAATATCGCCGGCTCGCTGTGCGAGCCCACCGGTTCGCGCGGCATGGCCTCGCACCCGGGCATCGTCGGGGTGCAGTTCCGCAAGGCACAACCATTCCATTTTCACGCGCCCGCAGGCACGCTGCTGGTCATGCACAGTGACGGACTGCAGGCACGCTGGAGCCTGCGTGACTACCCGGGGCTGTTCCATCGCCACCCGGCATTGATCGTGGCGGTGCTGCAGCGCGATTTCGACCGGGGTCGTGACGATGCCGGCATCGTCGCCCTGCGTCTTGGAGACCTGAATTGATGTCCGTTGCCCACGATCCGGAAGTCCAGCGCCTGCGCCTGGAAGCAGATGCGCTGCGTGCCGAGCTGGATGAAACCAACCAGGGCGTGCTGGCCCTGTACGCCGAGCTGGACCAGCAGGCCGAACAGCTGCGCGAGGTGTCCGAGCTCAAGAGCCGGTTCCTTTCCTATATGAGCCACGAGTTCCGCACGCCGCTGGGCTCGATCCTGAGCATGACGCGCCTGCTGGAAGACGGCATGGATGGCCCGCTCACCGACGAGCAGCGGCGCCAGGTCCGTTTCATCAGCGCCTCCACCAGCGAGCTGCGCGAGATGGTCGATGACCTGTTGGACCTGGCCAAGATCGAGGCCGGCCGCATCACCATCTCCCCGGCCTGGTTCGACCTGATGGACCTGTTCTCGGCCCTGCGCGGCATGTTCCGCCCGCTGGTGGAGGGCAACCAGGTGGACCTGCTGTTCGACGATCCGCCGGCGCTGCCGATGCTGTACACCGACGACAAGAAGCTTGCCCAGATCCTGCGCAACTTCATCTCCAATGCGCTCAAGTTCACCCCCAACGGGCAGGTCGTGGTGTCGGCGAGCCTGCTGGGCGGCGATGCGGTGCGGTTCAGCGTGCGCGATACCGGCATCGGCATCCCGCCCGAGCTGCAGTCCACCTTGTTCGAGGACTTCGTACAGGTCGATACGCCGCTGCAGAAACGCCTGCGCGGCACCGGGCTGGGGCTGTCGCTGTGCAAGCGCTTTGCCGAACTGCTGGGCGGCCATGTCGGGGTGGACAGCGTGGTGGGCGAGGGTTCGGAGTTCTACGTGGTACTGCCGCTCACGCTGGCGACCGAGGCCACCGATGCCCAACTCTGATCGCATCCTGGTCGTGGATGACAACGTCGCCACCCGCTATGCGGTGCGGCGCGTGCTGGAGCACCACGGCTACCGCGTGGAGGAGGCCGGTACCGGCGGAGAGGGCCTGGCGCATCTTGCGCGGCAGGATTTCGGTGCGCTGGTGCTGGATGTCAACCTGCCGGACATGAGCGGCTTCGACGTGGTGCGGCAACTGCGCGAAGACGCGCGGATGCGCCTGCTGCCGGTCGTGCACGTGTCGGCGGCCTCGATCGCCACCGGCGACCTGATCACCGGCCTCAACGCCGGTGCCGATGCGTACCTGATCCATCCGGTCGACCCGGACGTGCTGCTGGCCACCCTGCGCACCCTGTTGCGCGCGCGGCGCTCGGAGGAGGCCCTGCGCGAGGCCGAGGCGCGTTTTGGCGAGATCTTCCGCCAGATCAACGCCCCGATCGCGGTGCTGGACGCCGCCCTGTGCTCCCACGATGCCAACGACGCATTCGTGCAGCTGGTGGGGCGCGGCAGCGAGGCCGGGACGCTGGAAACCCTGCTGGCCGATCAGCCCGGTCCGCTGAGTGCGCTCAAGGTGGCCCTGGCCGAAGGCGAGCGCTGGCAAGGCACGTTCTCCCTGCGCAACGGCGGCTCCACGCGCATCACCGAATGGCGGGTCACCCCGTACCGGGCGCCCGGCCAGGGCCTGGTCTTGATCCAGGACACCACCGAACGCCATGCACGCGAGAATGAACAGCGCCAGGAACTGGAGAGTGCCACCTCCGAGCTGGCCTTCCAGATCGCCGAGCGCCAGCGCACCGAAGTGGAGCTGCTGCAGGCGCAGAAGATGGATTCGCTGGGCCAGCTCACCGGCGGCATCGCGCACGATTTCAACAACCTGCTCACCACCATCATCTCCGGCCTGGACATGATCGAGATCGCCGTGTCCAGCGGCAAGTGGGACAAGGCGGCCCGTTACGTGGAGATCGCCACCGGTTCGGCCCACCGCGCCGCCGCGCTCACCCAGCGCATGCTGGCCTTCGCGCGCAAGCAGCCGCTGGATCCGCAGACCTTCGACGTGGTGGCGCGGATCCGCTCGCTGGAAGACATGCTGCTGCGCTCGATCGGGGAGAACATCGAGCTGGAGCTGGAGCTGGGCCCGCAACCGCTGGTCGCGGTGGCCGACCCCAACCAGTTCGAGAACGTGATCCTCAACCTGGTCATCAACGCACGCGATGCGCTCGCCGGGCAGGGACTGATCCGCATCCGCGCGCTCCGTACCCATATCGAGCGCGACCACGAGCTCGCGCCCGGCCACTACATCAGCGTCAAGGTGCTCGACAACGGCACCGGCATTCCGCTGGAGCTGCTGTCCAAGGTCTTCGAGCCCTTCTTCACCACCAAGCCGCAGGGCGAGGGCACCGGGTTGGGGCTGTCGATGACCTACGGCTTTGCGCGCCAGTCCGGCGGCAGTGCGCGCATCGCCAGCGAGCGCGGCGAGGGTACCGAGATCGAGCTGCTGCTGCCCGAAGGGCAACTGCTCAGCGCCGAACAGAAGGTCCTGCCTGCCCAGGCGCCGCGCGGCAGTGCCGAGCGGATCCTGCTGGTGGACGACACCGATTCGGTGCGCATGATGGTGCGCGAGATGCTGGTCGAATCCGGCTACCAGGTGGTCGAGGCGATCAACGCACAGCAGGCCCTGCTGGAGCTGCATTCCGAGCGCGAGGTGGACCTGCTGCTGTCCGACGTCGGCTTGCCGGGCATGAACGGCCGCGAGCTGGCCGACGCCGCCCGCGCGCTGCGGCCGCACCTGCCGGTGCTTTTCGTGACCGGCTATACCGAGAGCGCGGTGGTGCGCAACGATTTCCTGGGCGCGGGCATGTCGCTGCTGCCCAAGCCGTTCAGCGTCAATGAACTGCTGCGCAGCGTGCGCCAGATGTTCAACCCGGCATGATCGGCTGACCGCGCTGGCGCCAACTACGGCGCCGGCGGTGGTTCACCCAGCTCGGCCCGCCGTCGGCCGAACACTTCCGGCGTCTGTGGTTTGACGAACAACGCCACCAGCTCGGGAAACTCGCCCTTCACCGCGGTCTCGATGCGGGTGATGCAGGCCTCGATCTGCGGCGTGGTGCGGTCGTCCTCGAACTCGGCGCTGAGCATGGCCACCACCTGCTCCGGTCCCATCTGCATGGTGGTCACGCCATTGGCATTGCGCAGGTCCGGATCGGTATTGGCCACGGCCAGGATGCGCCGGGCCACGCTGGGGTGCGCCGGCTCGCCCACCAGCAGGCCCTTGGTTTCGCGCGCCAGCAGGAAGGCCGTCACCGCCAGCACGCCGGCAATGCACAGCGAGGCCACGCCGTCCAGGATCGGCATCTCCAGCAGCTGTGCAGCGAGCAGGCCGATCAGCGCAAAGCCCAGCCCCATCAGCGCGGCGCTGTCTTCCAGCAGCACGGTGAAGGTGGCCGGGTCCTTGCTGCGCCGGAAGGCCTCGAAGTAGCCCATCGTGCCCTTGGTGGCACGGAACTCGCGCAGCGCGATCCACCAGGAAACGCCTTCGAACACGATGGAAATGCCCAGCACCGCGTAGCTGATGACGTGGTTGGTGGCCGGTTCGGGGTGGCGGATGTGCTGGATGCCTTCGTAGGCCGATACGCCGGCACCGGCGGCAAACACCAGCAGCGCCACGATGAAACTCCAGAAATACAGCTCGCGCCCATAACCGAACGGATGCACGGTGTCCGGCTTCTTCTCGGCGCGGCGCAGGCCGTACAGCAACAGCAGCTCATTGATGGTGTCCACCAGCGAGTGCACGCCCTCGCTGAGCATCGCCGAGCTGCCCGACAATCCGGCGGCGACGAACTTGGCGATGGCGATGCACAGGTTGCCGGCCAGCGCGGCATAGATGACGAGACGGGAGCCGGTCGGCTTGGCCATGGTGGAGGTCGCGCAGGCGGGAGGGGAGGCGGCCATCATGCGCACCGGCACGTGCCGCCGGCGTGCATGCCGGGCCGACTCAATCCGCGGCGCGGTGCGTGGGCGGTGCCCGATGCCCCCGGGCCACCGCGTCTTCCACGCGCGCCACCAGTTCATCGATGTTGAACGGCTTGCCCACGAACGGGGTGCCCTGGTGCTGGCGGGGCACCATCTGGACATACACCGCCGAGGCGAACAGGAACGGAATGCCCAGCTCGGCCAGGCGGTCGGCTACCGGAAACACCGGGCCGTCGCGCAATTCGATATCCAGCACGGCGGCATCAAAACGCTGGGCGGTTACGCTGCCCAGTGCATCGCTCACCGAGTAGGCCGGGACGGCCTCGAAGCCGGCCGTGGTCAGCACTTCGACAAACAACCGGGACAGCTGGATTTCGTCTTCTACAACCAGGATGACGCCGCGGGGCGGTGTAACGGGGGGAGCGCTGTTCATGGGTCTTCGAAAGTCGGGGCACCTGATCCTGTGCCTTCGGGTGTCAACAGGGTGGCAACCTGACTTTCGGTTTCGTTGACATCCTGCGCTGCTCACCCGTTCAGGTCGTCGTCCGCGTCGTCCAGGCCATCTCCATCCCACGCATCGGACACGCGCGAGGGGACCTGCGCGTCCGGGTCGACCGGTTCGAGCAGGGTGTGGTCATCGCGTGCGGGATCACCGAACGCGCGGGCCACCGGATAGGCCTCCAGCGCTGGCGTGGTGGCGCGTGCCTGCAACGCCTCCGGGGTGCCGATGGCACCGGCGAGCCATTCCATCGCGACGCTGCCGCTGAAAAACACCGGCCCATCGGCGGTGAGCGGGGCCGGGATGGCGGCATTGGGCGCGGTGAGCACGCTGAAACTGTCGATCTGCTGGCCCTGGTCGTCCTCCCAGTGCTCCCACAGCCCGGCCGCCAGCAACGCCATGCCGTCCTTGCGCTGGACGAACAACGGCCAGGGCGGTCGTCGCTGTCGATCCCACTTGTAGTAGCCGGTCATGGCGATCACGCAGGGCCGTTGCTTCCAGGCCTGGGCGAAGATGCGGCTGGTGGCTGCGCGCGCCAGTCGCGCGGTCACCGTGGTGTAAGGCGTGCTGGGCTGCCTGGACCAGCGTGGAATCAGGCCCCAGCGCATGTCGGCGGCCACGATGCTGCCGTCGCCGTCACGCGCGATCACCGTGGCCACGCCGTCCTTGCCGATGTTGTAGCGGTCCGGCGCGTCGGCCAGCGCACGGGCAAGGGCCACGGGCAGGCCCGGGGGCAGGGCGGCAGGCTCGGCGATGGCTTGGGCGAAGCGACGCATGCGGGCAGGCTACGGCCGCGCTCGTGAGCCGGTAGTCAGTGCGGCGTGGACGGCGGCAGCACACGCCGACGACGCCCCTCGGCGCGTAATCGGGCCACCGCTACCCCGGAGACGTGCACGATGCCCCGCAGGAAGACCCTGAAACTGGCCACTTACAACGTCAACGGGATCGGCAACCGCTTGCCGCAGTTGCTGGCCTGGCTGGCCAGGGAGGCGCCGGACGTGGTGGCGCTGCAGGAACTCAAGGCGGTGGATGCCGCATTCCCGGTGCAGGCGCTGGAGGCGGCCGGCTACGGCGCGCTGTGGCAGGGCGAGCGCCGGTGGAACGGGGTGGCATTGCTGGGCCGGGGCAGCACCCCGATCGAGAGCCGGCGAGGCCTGCCCGGCGAGCCGGCCGACACCCAGGCCCGTTACCTGGAGGCGGCCATCCACGGCATCGTGGTGGCCGGGATCTACCTGCCCAATGGCAATCCGCAGCCGGGCCCGAAGTTCGACTACAAGCTGCGCTGGATGCAGCGGCTGCACAAGCACGCCAGCAGCCTGGTCGGCCTGCCGCATCCGGTGGCGATCCTGGGCGACTTCAACGTGATCCCCACCGACGAGGATGTCTACGACGCCAAGGCGTGGCGCAAGGACGCCCTGCTGCAGCCGGAAACCCGCGCCGCCTATCAGCGACTGCTGGCGCAGGGTTGGACCGACGCGCTACGGTACTGCCAGCCGGAGGCGCGCATCTACACCTTCTGGGACTACTTCCGCCAGCACGCCGAACGCGATCGCGGGCTGCGCATCGACCACCTGCTGCTCAACGTGCCGCTGGCCGCGCGCCTGCGCGATGCCGGCGTAGACCGCTGGGTGCGGCTGCAGGACAAGGCCAGCGACCACGCGCCCACCTGGGCGGTGGTCGACATGCCCTAGGCCAGGGCCATCAGACCCGCGCCAGCTGCAGCCGCGACACCGGCCGCAGCGCCAGCTTGTGGGTGACGTTGGTGATGGTCCGACGCACATCGGTGGGGTGTGGGCGGGTCGCCGTGTGGCTGTTGCCCTGCCGCCACAGGCCGAACATGACGATCTCCGCGCCCACCGGGAAACCCTTCAACCAGGCCGCGTCATCGTGGCCCACGCTGACCTCGTAGAACTCGCGGCGATCCATCACACCGGTCTGCTGGTACTTGGGCGCGCAGTTGAGGTAGGTGGCACTGAAGCCGGTGCCGGTGGGCGGCGAGCGGTGCGACCGCACCGTGCCCAGCAGGGCCATCGGCACCTCGGTGCTGGCCGCGTCCAGCCGCGCCCACGCCGCGTCGTAACGCTCTGGTTCGTAAAAGAATGCGTCCCAGGCCAGCTTCTTCTTGCCCAGGCGCAGGACCACGCGCTCGGCCAACAGCGTGTCGTTGCCGCACAGGGCGCGCAGCACCAGCAGGTCCATCAGCGGCCGCAGCGGTTGCTCGAGCGGGGCGCCGCCGCCGCGCTTCAGTCCCTGGTGCAGGCCAAGCAGGCGCAGTTCGTGGTGGGTATCGTCCAGGCGCTGCACCAGCGCCGGGTCGGCCACCGCATCGAGCACGGTGGTCAGGTGCGCGGGCACGTCGTAGCGGCAGCCGGCGGCGTGGACCGCGCCCTTGGCCAGCACGATGCATCCCGGCAGGGGCGGGGTGCCGGCTGCCGTGGCCCTGGTCTGCGGTTGCGCCGGGACGAAGATGGCCGCGGCGGCACATCCGGGGCTGTCGCAGAACAGGCTTGGCAAGGTCTGCGCCGCATCGTAGCGCTGCTGCAGCCCGTCGATACCGTGCACGGTGCCATGCGAGCCGATCGCCCGGCGCATCTTGATCTGACCACTCATCTATCGCTGCTACGCCGTACCCGAAGTCGTACATGGTAGCCCCATCCATCGCCGGCACGGCGCCAGGATGAATGGGCAGTCGGGGCGGCGGCGACGGGACACTGGCACCGACGGCACTGCTCGGGCAAGAATGGGCCCTACATGCGGACGTAACGGAGTACTTCCATGAAGACATCGCATTGGCTGGGCGCGGCGCTGATCTGCACGCTCGGTGGCCTGGTCGGCCCCGCGCAGGCCCAGGTGTACAAATGCACCGGCAGCAACGGTGAAACCGTATATGCGCAGAATCCCTGCGGGGCCGGGGCCAAAGAGGTGACCATGCGGCCCAGCCGCGGCGCCGCCCGCTCCTCTGCCGAGGTGGCCACGCAGACGGCGGTGTTCCGCTCCACCGATCTGTCCGATGCGGCCATCGCCGAACGCAACTGCGTGTCCTCGGCCCGCTCCAGCATCTATACGCCGGTGGACAACCGCATTGCCGGCTACCAGCGCCAGTTGGCCGAGCTGAACCGCCAGCTGGTCGCCCCGCGCGACACGCTTGCCAACGCCACCTACGAATCCGGGGTGCGTGCGCAGGTGGCCAGCCTGCAGCAGTCGATCAGCAGCGAGCGGCAAACCGCCGAAACCAGTTGGGCCCAGGCCCAGGACCGCTGCGCCGACCAGCGCCGCGACCGCGAAGCGGCGATCGAGCGCAAGTACGACGCCTCTGGCACTGCGCGCGAGGCGAGGGCGCCGGCCCCGGTGCAGCGCTAACGCGCCTGGCGTACCTGCTGCAGGGCACGCAGCACCGCTTCGTCGGAGAACCCGCAATGGCCCTCGCCGACCGGCGCGAGCAGGGTGGGCGCTGGCGTCGCACCGGCGCGGGTCGCCAATGCGGTGTAGAGGCCTTCCCAGCGCGGAGCGATGGTCGGGTCATCGCGGTTGTACTGGATCACCAGGGGCCGCGTCAGTGCGCCGCTCAATCCCAGTTGCCGTGCCAGCGCCGCTTCTGCGCCCGGGTCGGCATCGAGTCGGCGTACCCCGGCGTTGAATGCGGTGTCATCGCCGAAGCCGGCGTACACCGTGGTCCGGTTCCCCACCGGCATGCCACCGCTGCGTTTGACCAGGTCATGCAGCACCAAGGCGTGCAGGCTGATCGTGCCGGGCAGCTGCTCGGTACTCACCTGCAGGCGTGCCGCCAGCTGCGTGGCCGCACCCGGCTGCGCCTGCACCGCCTCGGCAATGGCCGGGTAAAGCGCGGCCTGGCGCAATGCAGCGGCGGCCGGGGAGGCCAGGCCCTCGCGTGGCAGCCCCGGCGCGGCCGGGAAGAAATAGTCGAAGGCGAGCAGGCTGGTCAGCATCTCGCTGGCCAGCACCGCGCCGGGCAGGTTGGCGCCACACAGCGAAACGCCACCGGCGTAGTGCTGCGCATGGCGCTCCAGCGTGGCGATGGCGACCGCGCCGCCCATCGAGAAGCCCAGGATCCAGGTGCGGCGCGTGCGCGGCTGCGCCGCCAGCACGCGTGCGCGCAGGCGCTCGGTGTCGGCGATCGCATCGCTGACCGCCCAACCCTGGCTGGCATAACCGCTCTGCGCCACCGCAAACCCGGCGTGCAGCAGGGCGGCGGTCGCCTCGTTGGCGGGCCACTCCGATGCGCGCGGCGTGCCCACCGGTTCGAAGCCGTGGGCCAGCATCACCAGCTCGCCGTTCCAGCGTGCCGGCATCTCCATCCGCCAGGGAGCGCCCTGCAGCAGGCCGGCCTCGCTGCCCTGGGCAGTGCGCGCCTGCGCGGGCGGGTCGGCCGCGCGCGTGCCTGCCGCCACCGCACACAGGCCCAGGCACAGTGCAAGGGCGAGGGGGCGGGGGCCAGGGGCGCGCACGCTCACGTCCGCGTTACTGCAGGACCAGCGGTTTGACGTCGGCCTTCTCAAGCAGGCGCTTGGTGAAGTAACGGTCCTTGTAATACTTGATCTTGGCGCACAGCACCGGGTGCGGCAGGCCTTCGTAGAGCACGATTTCCTTGTCCGGCCCCATCGCCTTGAGCTCCTGGGGCAGCATCAGCGCGCGCCGCTCGAGCACTTCGTTGTCCGAGACCGAGCTGGACGGGCCATGCGAACGGGTCCGCGAACGGCGCTGCACGGTGGTGTAACCCAGCATTTCCGAGTAGTCATTGGCGTCCTGCTGCTCGCGCGGGGCGTAGATGATCTGCAGCGCGTGGTTGGTGATGATGGTGCGCGAGAGCTCCTTGCCATACACCGCATCCAACTGCGCCATCGACTGGATGATCGGCAGCAGGCGGATGTTGTAACCGGCCATGTAGGACACGGCCTTGGAGATGATGTCCACGCGCCCGATCGAGGTGAACTCGTCCATCAGCAGCAGGCACTGGTGCTTGAGGGCCTTGTCGTTCTGCGGCAGCGTCTTGGTGTTGACGTTGATCAGCTGGCTGAAGAACAGGTTCACGATCAGGCGGCTTTCGGCCAGCTTGTTCGGCTGGATGCCCACGTAGATGGTCATGCGCTTGCGGCGGACATCGTCCAGGCGGAAATCATCCCCGCTGGTGGCCGCGTCCAGCACCGGGTTCAGCCATGGATTGAGCGGCTCGCGGAACGAGCCGATGATCGAGGCGAAGGTCACATCGGCCTGCGACAGCAGACCGGCGAAGGCGGTGCGGGCCTGTGCGCTGAGGAACGGCGCCTCGGCCATCTTCTGCAGGTACGGCTTGAGCTCGGTGCCGTCGCCGGAGGACAGGCGCAGCACCTGGCCCAGCGTCGGCTTGGGCGAGCCGGGCAGGGACTCGGCCTGCTCGAACAGGTACAGGGTGAAGGCGAGGAACGCGTTGCGTGCCTGGCCGGTCCAGAACTTGTCCTTGTCATCGCCATCGGGGTAGAGCATCGCGCCGATCGCCTGCAGGTCCGAGACGCGGAACGCCGGGTCGTTGGACACGTAGGTCAGCGCGTTCCAGCGGTGCGAGCGGCGGTCTTCGGCGAACGGGTTGAACAGGTAGATCTCATGGCCGATCGACTGGCGCCAGCCGGAGGTGAGGTCGAAGTTTTCCTGCTTGATGTCCAGCACCACCGCCGATTCGCGGTAGTCCAGCAGGTTGGGGATGACCACGCCCACGCCCTTGCCCGAACGGGTCGGGGCGGCCAGGATCACGAACTGCTGGCCGGTCAGGCGCAGCAGCTTGCCGTTCATCTGGCCCAGCACGATGCCATCGTCCTTCTGCTTGAAGAAGCCCTTGCTGGCCAGGTCCATCATCCCGGCAAAGCGCGCCTTGCCATGGATGTTGCTGTGGCTGCGCATCTTGAACATCATCACCGTGGCCGCGACCCAGGTCAGGAACATCAGCACCGCGGCGATGGCGCCAGCGGCCTTGATGCGCCCGGCGTACGGCTGCACCTGCGGGTGGCCCAGGTTCTTGACGTACTGATAGTACGTACCCAGCCCGGTGGAGCCTGCATCCAGGCCGAGCAGCAGCATGGTCAGGAAGCCGGAGAGATACAGCGCTGCAACGGCCAGCAGCACCGCAAGGACGGCAGAGATGATGAGACGGGGGTTGTTCAAGGCGATTCCTTCGACTCGGACGTGCGTGAATTCAACGTGGGCAGGAATGATGCCACGCCGCCGCAGGCCCGTGCGGCGTGGCGGGCGCGGTCCTACTTCGGCGCAGGCTTGGCGCCGCTGCTGTCGACCAGGATGTAGTCATCATTCTTGGTCCAGCGGCGCTGGTCGTCGGCCAGCTTCACGCAGGGCGTGCCGTCGCAGGAGGTGATCGACACCTGCTGGAGTGCTTCAAGCACCTGTGCATCCACCTTCGCGCGCTGCGCCCGCTGCACATTGTTCCAGGCGGTGTAGGCGGTGCCGCCAATGATCACCGCCGAGGCCAGCGCGATGGCGATCAGCGACTTCCAGGCCAGCGCGCGCATGCGTGAGGCAGCGGAAAGATGCTCGCGCTGCAACTGGTCGGCCAGCTGGCGCAGCCGGTCGCCGGATTCGGCGATGGCTTCCACCGCAGCCGGGATCTCCTGCGACAATGCCTCGCGGACCGCGCTGCGTGCGCTCTGTGCCAGCTCCGCGCGGCCAGCGGCAACGCCTTTGCCCACGTCGCCTGCAGCCTGCTTCAACTCGGCCGCGGACTGCTTCTGATCGGCGATGGCCTTTTCGCACTGCTGCGTCAGGTGGCCCGCAAGCAATGCGGAATTGGTGACGAACTCTTCCATCCTTGTCTGATCCACTACACACCTGTCGAAATCAGGAGGGGCCCTTCGGGCGGGAGACGCATGGTGCCAGAATCGCATGACACACGGCGAATCTGATGTGCTTCACACTTTGTAAGAATTATCTGACAATGTTCAGTGCTTGTTCGCATTTCGTTCGCATGGCATATTGCCATTTCGATCGAGCCCGTCTCCTGATTTCGGCAGCGTGAATTGTTCTTCACATGCCGGGTCTTCACACCATGTGTGTGATGGGCTCGTATGATTCCAGGTGAAGGCCGGGTGTAGCTTCGTTGGGGATGAAGCGACTGCTGCAATGTTGTTGTAGTCGAATGGATGTGTAGTCGGAAAAGGAATTTCCACATGGTTGATCAGAAACGGGGAAAGAAGCACGGGTACATGCCTGTGAAAGCTCTCTCGGGGCGTGGGAACCCCATACCGCCGCACATCCGCGGCATTTGTCGGACCGACATCCAGTAGTGGTACGTACTGCTTGCTCTCTTCGGAGAGACTCGGGCAGCGATCTGCTGCATTCAAAAAACTTTGTCTACGGTGACTTCGTGAACTGCAGTAAGCCGAATAGAAATGTGATGGCCGTCGCATTACTCTCCCTGACCGCCGTCCTGGCCGGGTGCGCGACGCCGCCCGCCTCCGAGCCCCGTGGCAAGTGGATGCCGGTCAACCGGATGTCCGAGACCACGCTGGCCATTCCCTTGCATCAGTCCTACATCTACCAGGCCGCGCCGATCGACAAGACCCTCAAGGGCATGGTCACGCGCTGGGCCAAGGACTCCGGGCTGACGCTGTCCTACCTGCACCCCAACGACTACACCCTGTACACGCCGGTGGCCAACATCCGCACCTCCAGTGTCGGTGAAGCGGCGGCCGCGCTGTCGGCTGCCTATGCCGCCCAGGGGGTTGTGGTGACGGTGGACAACACGCGGATCACCGTGGGCGTTGCTGCCGCGTCCTCCGCCTCGACGGCAGCGGGGGCTTCGGCCGCCGATGCCACCGATCAGTAATCGGGGCGCCGCATGTTCGGGAAAAAGAACACCAAGTCGCCCGAGATCGATCGGGCCGTGTCGCAGGGGGTCAACTTCGAGGTGACCCTGGCCGAGCGCGCGCGTCGCAGCGAGCGTCGCGCCTGGATGGTTGCCTGGGCCGCGATCCTGATGTCGCTGCTGCTGGCCGGCGGCTACTTCCTGTTCCTGCCGTTGAAGGAAAAGGTGCCGTACCTGGTCATGGCCGATCCGTATACCGGCACCGCGACGGTGGCACGCCTGACCGGCAACTTCAACGAGCGTGACGTCACCACCGAAGAAGCCATCAACAAGAGCAACGTGGCCCAGTTCATCCTGGCGCGCGAGTCCTACGATTCGGGCCTGATCGGCCAGCGCAACTGGCGGACCACGCTGTCGATGGCCGGTTCGGCGGTGTCGCCGGCCTACATGGCCCTGCACGCCGAGACCAATCCGGAGCGGCCGTTCCGCCTGTATGGCGGCCAGCGGTCGGTCAACGTGCGCATCCTCAGCATCGTGCTGATCGGCGGCGGGGAAGGGCGCCGACCCACCGGTGCCACCGTGCGCTTCCAGCGCAGCGTCTACGACAAGGCCACCGGCCGCTCGCAGCCGCTGGACAGCAAGATCGCCACCATGGAATTCACCTACGACAAGAACCTGCGGCTGGGCGATGAAGATCGTGTGCTCAATCCGCTCGGCTTCCGGGTGACCAATTACCGCGTGGACAACGATTTCGCGCAGACGCCCGCGCAGGCCGCTGCCTTCAGCGCGCCAGCGGCACCCGTGGCCGCGCCGGCGATCGACCCTGCCGCCGCACAGGCCTTGCCGGCCGGCTACCCGGGCGCTGCGCCGGGTGCCGTCCCGGGCGCGATGCCGGGCGCCGTGCCCGGGGCGGTCCCGGGCCAGGATCCCAATGCCGCACCGCTGCCGCAGCTGCCGGCCGAACAGATGAACGCACAGAGTCAACAAGGGGGAGTTGCACGATGAGTAGCCCGATGCAGGCAATCCTGCGCGGCGGCCTGGCTCTGCTGATGATGGCAGGCTTTGCACTGCCCGCCTCAGCGAAGGTCGTGGAAGAGTATGAGTACGGCAACGACAAGATCTATACGATCCGTGCCGGCCTGGGCATCACCACCCAGATCGAGCTGAGTCCGCACGAAGAGATCCTGGACTACAGCAGCGGCTTCGGCGGCGGCTGGGAGATCAGTCGTCGTGAAAACGTGTTCTATCTCAAGCCGAAGAACGTGGACGTGGACACCAACCTGATGGTGCGTACCGCGGCCCATTCCTACATCTTCGAGCTGAAGGTGGTCGCCACCAACTGGCGCGCGCTGGAAGACGCCAAGTCTTCGGGCGTGCAGTACAAGGTTCGCTTCATCTACCCGGCCGACACCACCTTTGCCGTCCAGGAAGAGAAGAAGACCGAAGAAGCCGTCGCCGAACTGAGCACCGACGTGGTGCCGGGCCGGGACTACTACTACAACTACGATTACACCTACCGCAAGCGCCAGCCGACCTGGCTGGTGCCCGCCTCGGTGTATGACGACCGTCGCTTCACCTACCTGCGCATGGGCGACCGCTCGCGGTTCCCCAGCGGCAACTTCCCCGCGGTGTTCGCGCGTGACAGCAAGACCGGGGAGGAGTTCATCGTCAACTCGACCGTCGAGGGCGACACCATCGTGGTGCACGGCACCTACGCTTATCTCGTCGTGCGCCACGGCGACAATGCAATCGCCCTGCGCAGGAGGCCGGAGCAGTGAATCAGATTCCTCCCAACGAGCACGACCACGAACCTGCCACCGCATCGGGGGCACCGGCACCCGAGGCGTACGCCAACCCGTACACCCGCCGCGAGCACGCGGCCCAGCCGGATCTGGACGGTGAATCGCCGTACCTGCGCGCCGACGACGTCCAGCGCCTGAACCGCAAGGCCCTGCTGTTCCTGGGCGGTATCGTCCTGGCCCTGGTTGCACTGGCAGCCTGGATCTTCTCCGGCGGCCTGTCGTCCAAGTCCGAACCGCCCAAGAAGGCCTCCAGCTCGCAGGTGATCATCCCGGCTGCCCCGCGCGACCTGCCCGAACTTCCGCCCGAGCGTCCGGCCGCGCCGCCGCCGGTGCAGGTGGTCGAACAGTTGCCGCCGCTGCCGGTGGTGGATGATTCGCCGTCGGCGTCGATGATGGGCGGCGAGCCGCGCCGGAATGAAGGCCCGTCGCTGCTGGAACGGCGCATGCTGGACGTCGGCAGTGGCGACGGTGGTGGCCGTCAGGCCGCGGCACGTGCCGAGCAGCCGCCGAACCCGTATGCCGGCATGCCCGGCATGCCGCAGCCGGAGCCGCCGCCGCGCCGCGCCGCCGATGGCCCCACCAGTGCGCAGCCGCTGTACAAGCCGAGCACGCTGCTGCTGCGCGGTACCTACATCCGCTGCGTGCTGCAGTCGCGGGTCATCTCCGACTTCCCGGGCTACACCTCGTGCATCGTCACCGAGCCGGTCTATTCGGTGGATGGCAAGCGCCTGCTGCTGCCTCGTGGTTCGAAGATCCAGGGCTCCTACGGCTCCGGCGACATCATCGGCGAGCGCGTGGCCATCGTGTGGGACCGCATCACCACCCCGACCGGCCTGGACGTGAACATGCAGAGCCCGGGCGTGGACATGCTCGGTTCGGCAGGCAACCCCGGCTACTACAACGCGCATTGGGGCCAGCGTATCGCCTCGTCGCTGCTGATCAGCATCCTGGCCGACGCCTTCAAGTACGCCGCCGCCGAAAACGGCCCGGAGAGCTCGACGGTGGTCAATGGTGCCGTGGTGCAGAATCCGTACGAAAGCGCCACCGCCCGCACCATGGAACGCATGGCCAACATGGCCGTGGAGCGCAACATGAGCCGCCCGGCCACCGTGACCATCAACCAGGGCACGATCGTGAATGTCTATGTCGCACGCGACGTCGACTTCTCGGCCGTGGTCCGCTGAGGACGGGACATGAGTGATTCGGCTACCGTCGCGAAGGTCTCCAACGATTTCCTGGATTACCAGTACCACATCCTGGGCATCGGCGAGCACATGCAGTCTTCCGACGTCACCGAAATCTGCATCAACCGGCCCGGTGAGCTGTACCTGGAAACCAGGGACGGCTGGCACCGGGCCGATGCCCCGACGCTGACCTATGAGCGGGCGCGCCAGTTCTGCACCACCGTGGTCAACGAGAGCAACACCGGCCAGCGCATCACCGATGCCGACCCGATGGTCTCGTTGACCTTCCCGACCGGGCAGCGTGCGCAGTTCGTGATCCCGCCGGCGTGCGACGCCGGCCGGGTCTCGATCACCATCCGTATGCCGGCCCGCTTCGGCAAGACGCTGGAACAGTACGACGAAGACGGCTTCTTCAGCGAAATCCTCGAGCAGGCCCCCACGATCAGCGACCACGATCGGGAGCTGTGCGAGCTGCGTGCGCAGCGCGACTACGCCAATTTCTTCAGGAAGGCGGTCCAGTACCACAAGAACATCGTGGTGTCCGGCGCCACCGGCAGCGGCAAGACCACCTTCATGAAGTCGCTGGTCAACCACATCTCCCACCAGGAGCGGCTGGTCACCATCGAGGATGCGCGCGAGCTGTTCCTCAGCCAGCCCAACGTGGTCCACCTGCTGTACTCCAAGGGCGGGCAGAGCACCAGCAACACCTCGGCCAAGTCGTGCATGGAGGCTTGCCTGCGCATGAAGCCGGACCGCATCATCCTGGCCGAGCTGCGTGGCGACGAGTCGTTCTACTTCATCCGCAACTGCGCCTCCGGCCACCCCGGCTCGATCACCAGTTGCCACGCCGGCAGCACCGCGCAGACCTGGGACCAGCTGGCCTTGATGGTCAAGGCGTCGGCCGAGGGCTCCGGTCTGGAGTTCGAGGTGATCAAGCGCCTGCTCAAGCTCACCATCGACGTGGTGGTACACATCAAGGCGCATGCCGGGCGCCGCTTCATCAGCGGGATCGACTTCGACCCCACCCGGGGGCTTGCGTGATGCGCCGGCCGACCCCCGCCATTACCGTCAGGCACGCCCGGCAGACCGCTGCCGTGGTGCGCCGCGCCCACAGCAAAAGGAGGGCCCCCTAATGCTGCCAGGACTTGAAATGATGGCCTGCACCGAGTTGGCGGTGCCGGCCGAAGTGATGCGCCACGTGGTCCATGTGGAGTCTTCGTTCAACCCCTACGCCATCGGCGTGGTCGGTGGCCGCCTGGCGCGCCAGCCCAAGAACCTGGGCGAAGCGCTGTCCACCACGCGGATGCTTGAACGCGAGGGCTACAACTTCTCCCTGGGCATCGCCCAGGTGAACCGCTACAACCTGGCCAAGCACGGCCTGGACAGCTACGAGAAGGCCTTCGGCGTCTGCCCGAACCTGCAGGCCGGGTCGCGCATCCTGGCCGAGTGCTACAGCCGCTCCAAGCAGGATTGGGGCAAGGCGTTCAGCTGCTACTACTCGGGCAACTTCACCACCGGCTACCGGCACGGCTATGTGGACAAGGTCATGGCGTCCTGGCGCGGCTCGGTGGCCAGCGCCGGCGGCACGGCCATCCCGGTGATCCGCAACCGTGCCGCCGGTGCGCCGCTGCCGCGGGTGCAGGTGCCGACGGAGTCCACGGCCAGCCGCGTGCTGCGTCGCATTGAAGAGGCGGCCCTGTCCGGTGCCGGGGTGGGCGGTGCTGCGGCCAGCGCACCGGCCCCGACCTACAGCGCCTCGCCCGCATATGCCACGCCGTCGCGCTATCCGGCCTATGGCAACGCCGCCGCGCCGGCGGCTGCCGTGCCCGGCACCAGCCGCGCAAGTGCATTGCAGGCACCGGGCGCGTTCCGCGTCGGAGTGCGCACGGCCGATGATGCACCGGTGGTGGTCCAGGCCATGGGCGCGCCGCCGGTTTCACAGCCGGAGGCGATGCCTGTCGATACGCTTCCGGCCAGTACAGGGGGGCGGGGGGCATCGGATTCCACCATGGCACCCGCCGCGGCACCGGCGAGGGACGCAGCGTTTGTGTTCTAGCAGGTGCCGTATCAGGCCGTTTGACGGCCATGTTGTAAAACGCAGTCCATTTCTTCCACAACCACGGGGATTTCCACCCATGAAGATCGAATCCAAGCGCAACTCCTCCTCCAACCTGGTCGGCCGTCTGTATGCGGTTGCCGCCGCTGCCACGCTTTCCGCGCTCCCGGCCATCGCCATGGCCCAGGACGCTGATGCCGGTGGCCGCGTCACCACGTTCTTCGACAACATCAACGGCCTGCTCAACATCGCCTCCATCTCGGTGGTGACCATCGCCGTGATCTTCGCCGGCTACCAGATCGCCTTCGCCCACAAGCGCATCGGCGATGTCGCCCCGGTCCTGATCGGTGGCTTCCTGATCGGCGCCGCCGCCCAGATCGCCAAGATGCTGCTGCCGAGCGATGCCGCGTCCCAGACGATGGTGCTGGCGCAGAACCTGATGTCGTATGCGTAAGGACGCACTGTTCCGCGGTTGCACGCGCCCGGCCATGTTCATGGGGGTGCCCTACATGCCCTTCGCCATGGCGGCCGGCGCGTGCATTCTGCTTACCTTCTACATCAACATGTTTTTCCTGGCGGTGTTGCCGCTGGTGATCATGGTGATGCGGCAGATGGCCCGTCGGGACGAAATGATCTTCCGCCTGCTCGGACTGCGCCTGCAGTTCCGCAGCAGGGTCCGGAACATCAAGCACCACAACGGCATGTGGGTGTTCACCCCCAACAGCTACCGCAAGTTGCTCGAAGAAACCACCACGGACTAGTCAATGCTGGCGCCAGATACTTCCATTGCCGATTTCATCCCGCTGTCTTCGCACGTGTCTCCGCACGTGGTGAAAACGACCGGCGGCGACTTCCTCGTCGTCTGGCGCCTGGACGGGCTGCCGTTCGTTGGGCGGGAGGAATGGGAGCTGGAGCACAGGCACAACACCTTCAACCGGATGTTGCAGACCTTGCGGGCGCCGGATTTCGTGAACGTTGCTTTCTGGGTTCACGACATCCGGCGTCGCGGCAAGGTGGAGCTTCGCAGCACGTACCAGCATCTGTTCAACCAGCAGATGTCCGATGAGTATTTCCGACGCCTGTCCTCGGAAAAGGTCATGCAGAACGAGCTGTACCTGACCATGATCTACCGGCCCATCGTGTCCGGTAAGGGGTTCGTGGAGAAGTCCGCGGACGTCTCCCGGCTGCAGTCCGAGCAGGACCAGGCCGTGACCAAGATCATGGAGCTGGCCGGCAACGTCGAAGCGGTGCTGAAGGACTACGCGCCGGTCATGCTGGGCATGTACGAAGAGAAGAACGGGGTCGTGTTCTCCGACGTCCTGAGCTTCTTCGGCTACCTGCTCAACCGTGTCGAAGAGCCGGTGCCGGTGCTGCGCGCGCCGGTGTACGACTACTTGCCGGTATCGCGGCATATGTTCTCGGCCCGATCCGGCGATTACGTGATCAATGCGCCGGGTGGCAAGAACCACTACGGTGCGATCCTCAACGTCAAGGAATACACCGACGCCACGTACCCGGGCATCCTCAACGGCCTGAAGTACCTGGATTTCGAGTACGTCATCACCCATTCGTTCAGCCCCATGGGCCGACAGGATGCCTTGAAGGTGCTCGAACGCACCAAGGGCATGATGATCTCCTCCGGCGACAAGGCCGTGAGCCAGATCGTGGAGATGGACAACGCCATGGACCAGGTCGCCTCGGGCAACTTCGTGCTGGGCGAGTACCATTTCATCCTGGCGCTGTATGCCGAGGACCAGAAGACCCTGTCGGTGAATCTGGCCACCGCACGCGCGGAACTGTCCAACGCCGGTTTCGTGTCGGCCAAGGAAGACCTGGCGGTGTGTTCCTCGTTCTACTCGCAGCTGCCGGGCAACTGGAAGTACCGCACGCGCGTTGCCAGCGTCAGTTCGCTGAACTTCCTGGGCCTGTCGCCGCTGCACAACTTTGCCACCGGCAAGCGCGACAACAATCCGTGGGGTGAGTGCCTGACGGTGCTGCAGACCACCAACGGGCAGCCGTACTACTTCAATTTCCATGCCACCCACCCGGCGGAGAATTCGCTCGGTGAGAAGGCGATCGGCAACACGATGGTGATCGGCAAGTCCGGTACCGGCAAGACCGCGCTGATCAACTTCCTGCTCAGCCAGGTACAGAAGTACACCCCCTCGCCGACGATCTTCTTCTTCGACAAGGATCGCGGCGCGGAGATCTTCGTACGCGCCTGCGGCGGCAACTATCTGGCGCTGGACAACGGCGAGCCCACCGGCTTCAACCCGTTCCAGTGCGAGAACACCGACGCCAATGTGCAGTTCCTCGGCGACCTGGTGAAGGAGCTGGCCGGCAAGGTCGTCTACTCCGCACGCGAGGAAGAGGACATCTTCCGCGCGGTGGAAAGCATGCTGGACATGCCCATGCAGTACCGGACCATGACCAATTTCCAGAAGAGCCTGCCCAACATGGGCGACGACGGTCTGTATGCGCGCCTGCGCAAGTGGACCCAGGGCAACACGCTCGGCTGGGTGTTCGACAACCCGGTCGACGTCATCGACCTGCAGAAGGCCAACATCATCGGTTTCGATTACACCAACGTGATCGACAACGCCGAAGTCCGCGTGCCGGTCATCAACTACCTCCTGCACCGGCTGGAAGAGTTGATCGACGGTCGCCCGCTGATCTACGTCATGGACGAATTCTGGAAGATCCTCGACGGCGGTGGCGCGTTGAAGGACTTCGCCAAGAACAAGCAGAAAACCATCCGTAAGCAGAACGGCCTGGGCATCTTCGCTACCCAGAGCCCTGAGGATGCGCTGGCCAGCGACATCTCCGCGGCCCTGATCGAGCAGACCGCCACGCTGATTCTGCTGCCCAACCCCAATGCCTCCCGCGAGGAATACATGGAAGGGCTGAAGTTGACCGAGGCCGAGTTCGAGGTGGTGGTCAACCTGGACGAGCGCTCCCGCAGCTTCCTGGTCAAGCAGGGCCATGGCTCCACCGTGTGCCAGCTCAACCTGCGCGGCATGGATGATGCCCTGGCGGTGATCTCCGCCAGTACCGACAACATCGAAATCATGGATCGCATCGTTCGTGAGCAGGCCGAGCATTACGGCGTGGACAAGGCCGATCTCACGCCGGAGCAATGGCTGGAGGCGTTTTACGCCAATCGAAAGGGCTCCGGTCGCGGGCCCAAGGCAGGCAGCGGCACCGCCGAGGGTCGGCGGGCAGTGACGCGCTGAAATGGCTGCGTCGCACGGATCTACAACCAGAATCAAGAATAGTGGAGGTGGAATATGACATCCCGAGCACATCGTAACGGCGTCTCGAATCGCACTTTCGACCAGGCCTGGGCGCGCATGTTCGGCACCGGTCCGGTATTGCCCAAGGCAAACCGCTGGGTGCCGCTGTCCCTGGCCATCGTCTGTCTGCTGGGCGCCGGCGCGGCCATGGCCGAATGGAAGGTATCCGACAAGGATACGCATAGCGCTTTGGATAGCATCAAGAGCAACATCGGCAGCAACGGCACGGTCACCGGCCAGTTGAACGATGTCAATACCAAGCTGCGCGTCAGCAAGCGCCAGAACGACCCGACCCCTGCGATGGTGGTCGAACCGAGCGGTGACGAAAAGCTGGACAAGACCAAGCCCGGTGCAACGGTAATGGCGATTGAGAGTCTCTGCGTCAAGGGTGCCGATACCGAGCTGGCCATGCATCAGCTGGAGCTGTGCAAGGAGAAGGCGAACACGGAACTGGCGAAGTACCGCTTTTCCATGCGCATGTTCGAGCGCTCCAAGGAAAACTACGATCTCCTGAAGAAGATCCAGGACCGGCGGCAGCAGTTGTCGGACAACGATTACGCCAACCTCCAGTACAACACCAACGAACTGCTGGCGCTGACCGCGTTGATGGACAACGATCGGGATCGCTATCAGACCTACATGGCCGCCTACGATGCACGGGTTCAGCATATCCACAACACCCAGATCGCTCTGACGCGCAATGCACTCAAGGGCGGCGGTAGTGGCGGCCTGTCCGGCGCGCTCGGCGGCGTACCGTCGCTCTAAAGGATTGGGGAAAATTTTATGGTGCTCTACGCTATCCCATTCGATCCTTCGGGATTCGTCCAATGGGCGTTCTTCAATGAGCTGTTCGATCTGGTCAACGGGGAGATGGTGTCGTTCCAGGGCGACATGCTGAGTCGCGCCCAACGTTGGGTCAGTGGCGCAGCGCTGTCACTGCTGACATTGTGGGTATTGATGCAGGGATTCATGATCATCACCGGGCGCAGCCGCGAATCGCTGATGTCCTTGGTCGTGGGCTCCTTGCGCGCGTTCCTGATCGTGATTGCAGCCACCACGATGTCCTTCGCCGGCGACAGCGTGACGAAGTTGCTGACCGAAACGCTGCCTCAGGACATCCACCAGGTGGTGACGGGCAATAACGACAATGTGGAGGATGCCATCGATGACAACTTGAAGGTGATGGGCTTCATCTTCACGTTGATGGACGCGTTGCCGACCATCCAGGACGAGGAGAACACCAACGCACAGTCCAACAACAACGCGCTGATCGGAGTGGGTATCGCCGGTCCCTCGGTGATCGGTGGCGCGATGCTCCTGCTGTACAAGATCGCCTTGGTGTTGTTCGTTGGTTTCGCCCCGCTTTTCATCCTGAGCCTGATGTTCGAGCAGACCAAAGACCTGTTCAAGCGCTGGTTGTTGTACGGGATTGGCACCATGTTCTCGATGGCGGTGCTTTCCTTCATGGTGTCGGTAGCCACCAAGGTTGTCGCGATGTCTGCCGCGGCGATGATCGCCGCATACTATGCCGCCTCCAATCCCGGCTCCGCAGTCGGTGGTGTGATGAGTGCCCTCGGTTTTGGCCAAGGCATCAGCTCCGCTGCGGTGCAGCAGGGCGGGGTGGGCCTGCTGATGTCGGTGCTGATGGTCATGTCCCCGCCGATGGCAGCGATGTTCTTCAATGGCACCCTGGGTTCATTCGCGGCTAACTCGAGCTTCGGTAACTTGGGTCGCAACAGCACTGGTCAGAGGTCGGACTTCAAGCAGGACTTCATCGGCTCTGAGAACGTGGGTTCGACGAACCCGAAAACGACCACTGGCTCCAAGTGACGGAGACCTCCGTGTGTTGGAGATCGGCGCTCGCTGAGAGGGCTTGACCGACGCACGCCGCGGCGGGGATGAGTCGCCGAGGGCGTGCGTCCAGCAGTGGGAGGCGGAGGCGCAATGCTGCCGGTTGTCATTCAATCGTTGGCCCGGGTTTTGAAATTGAGTCGAGGACAGTACGAATGAACGTCAAACCAATGCTGCTTGCAATCGGCCTTCTGTTCATGGCGGCTGACTGTTCCTTTGCCCAGCAACCGCAGCCAGGGTCGGCCGCCTATAACAGTGTTTATCTGCCTGCCCACGGCGTGGGCGACACCAGGCGGGCCCCCGTTGTCCAGCGTTGGGGAGCAGTGGCGATCGGCAAGGGCGATGCTCTTGGCTGGTCGCTGGATGTGGATTCCGCCGAAACGGCCAAGGCCTCCGCGCTTGAGGAGTGTCTTTCGAGCGCCGGCGCCAAGGGGTGTCGCGTAGAGAGCGTTTTCGCCAACGTCTGTGTCGCGATCGCGACCAATCCCACCCGTTTCGCGATTTCCACTGCATTCCCGGGAGATCGCAGCAGGGCCTGGATCCGGAAGGATGCACTGCGTCAGTGCGGTGGTGACTGCAAGATCATTCGCGAAGGTTGCTCGATGCCCAGCCGCTGAAAAATGCGGGAGGTGGGGTTCTTCCTTCAACGGTTGAACCGCATCTGCTGTAGAGAAATGTGGCGTGGAAGACTGCAGGCGTGTCAGGTCCGGCTGCACGGTCCCGAATTGACGCACCGTCTGGGGCCGCATTTCGTCTATTGACGTGTTTCCGGTTCCCCGCGCTTTCTGCCGTCGTGGCGTTGACGTTGATGGTGCCAGGTAGAACGCCATGAGGATCAACCGGCGGATGCGGTGCGGTCAACGCTTGTGCGGTCGTCGCGGTCGGCCGTGAACGCTTGCGCCGTTGTTGCTGCAGGTCCAGAAAGGAATGGGTGGGCAAGCAACGACCCTCGAGAAGAAAGCATGGCCGAACTGCGCAAGCGCGCGTTGAGCATTTGCGGCTCCGACGGCAGGGTCATCAGAGAGGGGTGTCCGGACGGTTCCTGGCGCCAGGCTCGGTGGGGCCCTGAGCACGACCGGGAACTGCGGGAGTCCGGGGCAGACGGCGAGGTCGTGCCGCGATCACGTGTGCAGCGCAGGTGGCTCGGAAGCAGTCTGACTGAATCTATCCGCTGGATGCCAGGATCGACGTCGGCTCCCGGCCCTGTCCCATACCCGCTTCGGTAACCAGGGGTGCGCCGGGCCGGGGCGGCAGGATTGTTATGATGGGCGTGCCGAAGTGCCTGCCGCCCACGCGTGCGGTCAGCAGCCCGCCATGTCAATCAAAGGACGATCCACATGAAATGGAACATCGCGCTGTTTCTTGCCGGCCTCTCATTGTTTCCCGCCAGCCACGGTCTCGCCCAGCAGCCCGGCTCGGTCCAGTACAACACCGTCACCCTGCCGGCGATGATGGCCGCGCAACGTCCTGGCCGCCTGGCGCCGCCTGCCGACCGCTGGGGCGCCATCGCCATCGGTGAAGGCCAGACGTATGGCTGGATGGACAAGGCCGGAAGTGAGGATGAAGCCAAGGCGGCGGCGTTGACCGACTGCCGGGCCAAGGGCGGCGGTGACTGCGTGGTGGAGACCGTGTTCGCCAATGCCTGTGCGGTCCTGGCCGCGGGCAGCGGCGGGCACACGATCGCCAGTGCGCCGCCGGCCGAGCGCACGCTGGACAAGACCAGCAAGCGCGCCCTGCGCCGCTGCGGAGCGGACTGCAGGATCGTGCGCGAAGGCTGCGCGCTGCCGGGCGGTTGAGCGGTCGTGCGGGCGCCCGCGCACCGGTCCGGGCGGGGCTTGGACCGGCGCTGGCGATGCGGTAAGCTGCGATCTCAACACGAAGGCGGGGCCTGGCCCCGATGCACTTTCGAATTGACCGCCCTGTAAAAGACTCAAGGACTGAGTCCGGTTGACGTTCAACGGCCCCTATGGCCGTCACTCACCTATGGAGCCAATGATGGCTGTTACACGCGTGTCCCAGGAATATCGCGATTCCCTGGAGCGGTCGTTGCCACGCTGGCATGGCCCGGATCTGCTGCGACCATCACACTTTCACATGCCCGCTGCGCGGGATCATCGGCGTTGCGTATCGCCGTTGGGGGAGGGTCGTACGCTGCGATCGCCCCGCTTGCCTCTGCCCGCGCCGCACTCCGCCCACGCTCGGGCGCAACAGTGCCCTGTGCTGTCATCACAAGGTGATCACGCCTCGCCATGACCATGCCGATCATCGAAAAATCGCCACGATCCTCGCGCCTGCGGATGCACCAGTTCGCGATGGCGTGCGCGTTGATCGTTCCCATCGCCGCCTGCTCCGGGCAAAACAAAACGGCCGTTCCCATGAATGCATCGCTGCAGACTTCTCCCGATTCGCCCCCGCTGCGCAGGCTCAATCCGGCACCCCAGCGCGCCTTCGAGGTGCGGGTGACGCTGGACCGTGCGCCGGGTCCGTTCGCCAGCGTCAGCGCGGTGGCCCAGTACGACGTCAGCAACGAGGCCGAGTGCGGAAAGAAGGACGAGCTGGCCGGCGTCTTCCTGAGCATCACCAGCAACGAACCCGTCACCCTGAAGCGGATCTCAGACACTGAGTACGCCGGGACGGTGTACGCCGATGGCATCGTCGATGAGGACTATTACGGCCGGGGCGTGTGCCATTGGGAGCTGACCGAGGCGCGCGTCGTGCTGCAGGCCGGCAAGGATGCAGCCGACACGCGCTTCGTCGCCGATCTGCCGGCCGCCGCGATCCTGGGGCAGGGCACCCGCACCAGGCACTTCTGGAAGGGGTACTACCCGCGTGCGGAGATGGCCGGATTCCGCGAGTTCGGCAACACCGACCTGGCGGCCGCGCAGGGCCGACAGGCCGCCGATCAGCGCGACGCGTTCTTCAGCATCACCGTGACGGCCAAGGAGAACACCCAATGACGGTTCCCTCCCAGGAGTATGCGGGGCTGGCGGCGCATTCCTACCAGGACTTGAAGGTTGGTCAGCGCGGGCCGAATGACGAAGAGAAGGTCGTCATTGATGGCAACCAGTACCGTGTCATCGAGCATGCCAATAATCCGGACACCGGGTACCAGGGCACGATCTACCAGAAGGTGGATTCGGGCGAGATCGTGGTCGCGCATCGCGGCACCGAGGAGGTCTGGAAAGACGGCATCGTGGCCGACGGTTCAATGGTGCTGTCGCGGACCAATCCGCAGGCCGATGATGCCGTCGCGCTGACCGGAAGGGCACTGCAGTATGCGCGCACCTACAGCAGCGTGAATCCGCCGGAAGTGAGCGTGACCGGTCACTCGCTGGGCGGCACCCTGGCCCAGGTCAGTGCGCACCATTACGACCTGCGTGGCGAAACCTTCAACGCCTATGGCGCGGGCAGCCTGGACCGGCGCATTCCCGAAGGCCCCAACGATCGCATGGTCAATCATGTGATGGCAGCCGACGTGGTGAGCGCGGCCAGCGGCCACTACGGTGAAGTGCGCACCTACGCCAGCGAGAAGGAAATCTCGGTGCTGCGGCAGTCCGGCTATCACGACAACCGCTTCGTCGATTTCATTACCCCCGATCTGCCGGTCGTGGCCGCCGCACGGTCGATGGGCTCGCACAGCATGCACAACTTCCTGCCGGTGGATGGCGATGGCAAGCCGGACAAGTCGGTGCTGCAGGACCCGGCCGCACAGGCGCGCGCCGAGGACCACAAGGACGCCATCGACAACTACCGCGGCGATGTGGAGCGGCTGCGCAGGGTGGTCACCATTGGCGCCCGCGGGCCGATCGGCGCGATCGAGGATGTGGTCGACCACGTTCGCGGACCGGTAAAGGCCGGTGAGCCGGCGCGCCAGCAGCAGGAGCGGGAGGCGCAGGCGCCCGACCGCTCTGTGTCCGGGCGCGCGCCCGATGCCGTCACGCCCGCGCGTGAGAGCGGCGGTGCCGGGCAGGATTCGGTGTCGCGCCTGCTGGAGGCGGCCCGCGGCGGCAATGCCGAGGACCTGCGCGCAGCGTCGGCCAACCTGCAGAACTCCGAGGCCGGCCAGGCCTGGCAGCAGCGCGTGGAGGCACAGATCCAGGCAGCCAGCCAGCGCGACGCGGCCCAGCAGGCTCCGGCACCGTCGCAGGATGCGGCCCGTTTTGCATGAGGCGCATGGGCTCCCCTATGCGGCACGTATCGATGGAGGATGCATGAGACAGGCAAAATTGGCGTCGTTGGCGATGGTCGTTGGTATGCTTGCCGGCTGCGGCCAGCAGGACGGCGACGCGGCGACACGCACGTCAGGGGCGGCTGTCGGAGCACAGCCGGCTGTGGAACATCAAAAGGACCAAGGTATGACTGCCCTCAAACCGCCATCGCCCGATGCCGTTCTGTATGTCATCTATCAGCGTGACGGCGACGGCGCGTTCACCTATGAAGTGGATGGCGGGGCCATCGTCAGCTACTGGTACGGCCAGGCATTCGATTTGAATGGCAAGCATTACTTCACCGGTTTTGCCACGCGTACCGAAGGCAGTGAAGGTCCGGAGGCGGAAACCGGATTGATGGAGCCGGGCCATGTGGCGATCGCCCAGGCCACCTTCGTGCAGGGCGGCGACGCGGCCAAGCCGGTCTGGTCGCAGTTGGAAACCGACGGTTACGTGGGCGAGTTCGGTACCAACGACCAGGGCGACCCGGTGGATACCACGCGCAAGGCGCAGACCCATGCGACCGCGGACAATCGGCTGCTGCTGGCCGTGCCCACGCGCCGGTTCGCCGACGGCGTGGCAACGTCGGGGTATGCGTTGTTCCTGTTCGACCCGGACAACAGCGACGACCTGTCGTTCCGGCGCTGGGGCTACCTGGGCAGCATCGCGGCCGGCAGCGACAATTCGGCGGCCTGCGACGACGGCAAGGTGATGCCCTGCGCCGTCAGCACCGGCACGCTGAGCTTCGGCGAAGCCACGGCCACGGGCCTGCCCAGCGTGAAGGTGGCGCTGGCCGGCAAGGCGATTTCCGGCCCGGGCACGCTGCGCGACCTTGGGCCGGCCGACGCCCTGACCTATACTTTTAACGCGAAGGCGGGGCATTACCAGCCCTGATAAACTTTCGAGTTGACCGCTCTGTAAATGACTCATGGATCGAGTCCGGTTGACGTCCTGCGGCCGCAAGGCCGCACTTCATCTGAGGAGCCAATGATGGCCAGCACGAATGACAGAGGCGAGATTCTCGATGTAATCGAGCGTCAGGCCGAGCGCAGTGGTATCCCGCGCGAGGACTTTCTGCGCTTTGCGTATATCGAAACCGGTGGCAACTTCAATGCCAACGCCCACAACACCGGCAGCGGTGCCAAAGGCTTGTTCCAGTTCGTGCCCGGCACGGCGGCCGAGTTCGGCCTGACCGGGCGCGAGTTCGACCCGGCTGCCAATACCGAGGCCGCGGCGGCGCTGTATGCGCGCAACCGTACCCAGATCGTGGATCGCCAGGCCCAGACCGGGCATGCGTTCCTGTCCGGTGCCGAGCAGCCCAACGGGCTGGACATGTACCTGGCGCACCAGCAGGGCGGCGGCGGGTACGCCTCCATCCAGCGGGCGATCGCCACCGGCGAGTTTTCCCGCGATGACACCCGGGCCAATATCCTGGGCAATATCAGCTCGCGTGATTTCGAGCGCGTGACCGGCCAGCCGTTCGCCGGGGTCCGCGACATGAACGACCGCGACCTGGCCAGCTCGTTTACCCAGTACTGGAATGCCAAGTACGCCGCGATCGAGATTGCCGACCGTGGCATCACCGCCTCGGCGGTGGCGCCGGGCGTGCGTGCCGCCGCGGTTGCCGCGCCGCTGGCCGATGGCGTGCTGCAGCGGGGCGAGCGGGGCGATGAGGTGCGGGCGCTGCAGGAATCGCTGAACCAGATGGGCTTCCGTGACGCCCAGGGCAATGCACTGGAAACCGGCAGCGGAATCTATGGCCCGCACACCGCCGAAGCGGTGCGCGGTTTCCAGAGCGCCAATGCGCTGGAGCCCAGCGGCAAGGCCGATATGGCCACCCGCGAGGCGCTGGCGGCACAGCAGGCGCGGCCGGAGAACGAGCGCAACCGACCGGCCGAACCGGAACGGCCGGCAGGGGTTGCCTGGCCGGCGCCAGGCAATGACCGGATCAACGAGGCCGACAAGCCGCGCGAGGGCCGCGGCGAGTTTGGTACGGCCCGCAGTGGCGGGCGCAGTCACGGCGGCATCGACATCCAGGGCGACGTGGGCGATCCGATCGCCGCCTTTGCCGGTGGCAAGGTGACCGTGACGCCCAACAACGGTGCGGCGGGCAATACCGTGCGGATCCAGCACGATGACGGCTCGATGACCAAGTACTTCCACCTGGACCAGATCTCGGTGCGCACGGGCGACCGGGTCGAGGCCGGGCAGCAGATCGCCACCATGGGGCGCACCGGCAACACCCCGGCCAAGGGCGATACCCACCTGCACTTCGAACTGTGGCGCGATGGCCGCAAGGTCGACCCGCTGCCGGAACTGCGCGGCAGCGAGCGCGGCGCGGCCCACGAGGGCGCTGCGCGCCCAGCCGCCAGCGGCGCGCAGACCCTGCGTGTCGGCGCCCACGGTGCCGGCGTCACGGCGCTGCAGGAGCAGCTCAATGCCCTGGGTTACAAGGATGCGGCCGGCAATGCCCTGGCCCGTGACGGCCACTTCGGCCCGGCCACGCGCGAGGCGCTGATAGGGATGCAACGGGCACAGGGGATCAAGGCCGACGGTATCGCCGGCCCGCAGAGTTGGGGCAAACTGTCCGAACTGGCGCGTGAGACGGGCAGGGCCGCGGACAGCCAGGCGGGTGAGAAAGCGCAGGAAGGTGGGTCGTCCAGTTTCGTGGAGCGGATGTTTGCTGCCGTGCGCAATCCCGAGAGTGGTTCGGTGCAGAAGGTCATCGATGAGTTCGCCTCGACGATGAAGAACCCGCAGTGGGATCCACCGGCCGCTCCGATGGAGCAGGTGAATCCGGATCCGACCAAGGGTCCGTCGGAGCCACAGCGGTAAGTGGGGCGCGCCCCTGCCGGGCCCGGGGGGTCTGGCAGGGGTGACACGTCGGTGGGGGCCGACGTGGCGGTGTGTAGACAGCGGTAACGCAATCGGCTTTATCATCCAACCAGGCGTCGAGCCGCAATTAGAGACCAGCGCGTGAGTGCGCGCTGTAGAGAGGGAACTTGATGAAGATCATCTTGAAGATCGCACTGCTCGTCGCGGTGCTGCTCAGCGTCCGGTTGGACGCGGCGCCGAAATATTACGAACGGCTCATGTATCGGTTCGACGATCCGTTCGTGTTCTGCACGCAGGGGCAGGACAGGAACAGGAATCCAAACCCGTGCTGGAAGCCGGTGTCTCCCTATACCGGTGCATTCATATGGATGCCCCATTGCCGTCCGCCCAATCCCTACGGCGTGGACTGGACACAGGACGACTGGGCCTCCTACTTCACCTATGTGCGGGTCTGCCCATTTGCGGAGGATTCCGGCAGTTGGGACGGCCCGGGCCGGCCGGAGAGCACCCCCTTCACGCACTGACGCCTGACTCAGGCGCGGGCGGGGGATTGGCCTGAAAGGGTACTTGCGTTGCCCGGCTTGTACGCGCAACGCGGGTACCCGGAGCAGGATTCGAACGCGCCATACTTGCCGGTGCGCGGCACGATCACCCCCTCACCGCATGCCGGGCACGCGGTGTCTGCGATGGCGCGTCCCTCCAGGGTGGTCACCGTGACCGCCCCGGCCTGGACCAGTTCGGCCAGGAACGGCGAGTGCCGCCCGCGCACGCTGAACAAGGCCACCGAGCGCCGTGCGCGGGTCAGCGCGACGTAGAACAGGCGGCGTTCCTCGGCCAGCGGATAGCGGTCGGCATGGGGCATGGCCAATGACAGCACCGGATCGTCTGCACGCGTGTTGGGGAAGCTGCGGGCCAGCAGGGCCGGCAGGATGACATGGTCGGCTTCGGCGCCCTTGGCCCGGTGCGCGGTGAGGAAGCGCACGTCCATGCAGTGGCCGTGACGCGCCTGCCAGCCGGTGGGCAGGTAGGCACGGTCGGCGTTGTAACGCCCCAGCACGAAGACCTGCAGACGCCCCTCCCGGCCGGGCGCCGCCGCGCCGCTGTCCAACTGCTGCTGCAACTGCATCAGATACTGGGCCACCGCATCGCGCAGCTGCTCACGCGAGGCCACCTGGAAGGCGCGCAGCGTGGCCCCGTGCGGGGTTGCCCGCGAATGCACGCGTTTGGCGATCTGGGCCGGGTTGCGTGACACGAACGCACTGGAAACGTCGCACAACGCCTGCGGGCAGCGGAAGGTCTGCTCCAGCTTCAGTACCTGGCCGTGGCCGAAGTAGTCGGCGAAGCCGGTCATCACCGAGACGTCGGCGCCGGCGAAGCGGTTGATCGACTGCCAGTCATCGCCCACCGCGAACAGGTGGCGCCCCGGTGCCTGCACCAGCGCCCGGCACAGACGCGCACGGGCGCGCGAGGCATCCTGGAACTCGTCGGCCATCACCAGTTCGAACGGGGGCACATGGCGGCCCTGCTCGACGTGCTCGGCGGCCTGGTTGAGCATGTCCTCGAAGTCGATGGCATGCTCGGCCGCCAGCGCTTCATCCCAGGCCTGCAGGATCGGCGTGAGCAGGGCCAGGAACAGCCGATGGCGGTGCTTGAACCGATCCTCGGGCAGGGCACGCAGGCGCGCGGCCATGTCCGGCACCGACAGAGCGTTGCTCTTGGCGTGGCTGATGAAGGTGCGTACCAAGGCGATCAGCTCGGTATCGGGCATCGGCCGGGCGCCTGCCTCGGGCAGTTCGCGGTCCGGATGGGGGTCCAGCACGATCCCGTGGCGTGCCAATGCCTGGCCCAGGTCGGTAAACAGCGCGCCGCTGCGCAGTTGCTGCGTGGTGGTCTGGATCCGCTCGCTGTCGCGGTCGCCGTTGCCCTGCGCCGCGAGCACGCCTGCGGCGGCGTCCGTGGGCAGATGGGTGTGGGCCAGCCCGGTGCCGCGGTAAGTGAACGTCGCCGGCGATGCGCGGTAGGTGTCCGTGCCGGTGTCCAGCTGGCCGGGGCGTGCATAGGCGTAGTCCACGCCGTTGTAGAACAGCCAGTCGGCGATCACGCATTCCTCGATTCCGCCGACCCGCTCCCCGTTGAGGGTCTGCAGGTACTGGCTGCCATCGGCCTCCCAGCCATCGACCGGGGCCGGCGCGCCCAGGGCCGGCAGGTCGCGTCCGAACACCAGGCGAAACATGTCCCACTGCGTGCGGAATGCCAGCGAGCGGTCCTTGAGCACGTCGATCAGGTCGGCGAGCTTGTGCAGGCCCAGCGTCGCATCCACCGCCCAGTCGGGCACCTCGGGCAGGCGCCCGGTGGCCTTGCCGATGATCTGCCGGCCCAGCGCGTGGAACGTGCGGGCCTCCACCCGTACCGCGTGCATGCCCAGCCGCTGCAATGCCTGGTCGGTGCGCTGCTGCAGCTCGGTGGCGGCCTCGCGGTTGAAGGCGAGCAGGACGATGCGCTCCGGGGCGACCAGCCCGCGCTCGATCGCATAGACGGCCTTGGCCACCATCGTGGAGGTCTTGCCCGAGCCGGCGGCGGCCACCACCTGCACGCGGTTGTCGAAGCACAGTACCGCGCGCCGCTGTTCGGCGGTGAGTGGCTGCCGCTCGACGCGGTCGAGCAGGTCCTGGCTGTGCTGCAGTTCGCGCTGCAGGTGGGCCTGGTTGCGTACTTCCCACTGCCGGGGCCAGTCCTGCGCATAGCGCAGCAGCTCGGCTTCGATCCGGGAGGGCGCTCCCTGCAGCTGGGCGCGCAGGTCGGGATCGTCGAACACCGCCCACAGGGCGTCTTCATCCAGCGGCAGGTAGGGGCGTTGCCGCAGCAGTGCCTGCTGCTGCTCATGGGTGAACCAGCGCTGCCGGGTATCGGCCAGCGCAAGGGCGTGGTCGGCCTCGGCCAGCCAGTCGCCGATGGCCGCGAGCGCGGCGTCGGCATCGAGCAGCCGCTGGTCCCGCGCGCAGGCCTGTTGGAGACCGTGCAGCGCCTCGCGCAGGGCACGGGCCTGCGCGTGCGGCAGGCCGTCCAGGCGCACTGCGTCGGGCTGGCCCGGGAACACCACCAGGCGGCTCCAGCACAGACCGCGCTGCACCTGCAGCGAGGGCGGCGTGGTGATCGCCACCGGCAACAGGCGATCGTCGATCTGCAGTTCGATCTGCGCGCCCACCAGGCGCAGCGCCCAGTGCGGGGCGCGGGTGAGGCGTCGACCCCAGTGCGAAGGGGTCCAGTACTGCGTCATCGGTACGTCCAGAAGGCGGTCGGCGCTGCGCGGCAGCGCGAGGGTGGGTCAGCCTTCAATGATAGGAAAAACCCGACGCCTGCGCCGACTCAGGATTCGCAGGCGGACGCATTGGCGGCGCGCGCGGGGCGGTCCACCAGCATCGCCACGCCCCACAGCAGCAGGCCGCCCAAGGCGGTGGCCGCACCCACGTAGCCGGTGGTGGCCGGGCTGAAGCCGGCGCCGATCGCCATGCCGCCCAGCCACGGCCCGAGCGCGTTGGCAGTGTTGAAGGCGGCGTGGTTGGAGGCCGCCGCCAGCGTCTGCGCTTCGCCGGCCACGTCCATCAGGCGGGTCTGCAGTACGGCCGCCAGCGCGCCCATGGTGCCGACGGCGATGATCATCGGGAACAGGCTCCAGACCGAGCGGGCGGCCAGCGGGTATGCCAGCAGCACCACGATCGACCACAGCAGCACCACGGCGGCGGCACGGAAGTGGAAACGGTCCACCAGCCAGCCACCGGCGACGTTGCCGATGATCGCGCCGATGCCGAAGATGCCCACGGCCAGCGGCATCCACGACTCGGCCAGGCCGGTCACCTGCACCAGGGTCGGGGCCAGGTAGGTGAACACGCAGAACATGCCGGCAAAGCCGACCGAGCCGATCGCCAGCGCCAGCCACACCTGCGGGCGGTTGAACGCGCGCAGCTCGCGCATCGGCGAGGTGCGCACCTCGTCCGGATCCGGCAGCAGGTAACGGGCGATCATCGCCACCGTGGCGATGGCCAGCACGCTGACCAGGGCGAAGGCGGTCCGCCAGCTCAACTGCTGGCCCAGCCAGGTGGTGAGCGGATTGCCGACCAGGATCGCCACCGACAGGCCCAGCAGCACCTTGGACATTGCCGCGCCACGCTGCGCCGGTGGGCTGATCGCCGCAGCCACCAGCATGGCCACGCCGAAGTAGGCGCCGTGCGGGAGGCCGGCGACGAAGCGGGCCAGCAGCATGGTGCTGTAGTTGGGGGCCAGTGCGCTGGCCAGGTTGCCCACCGCGTAGAAGCCCATCAATGCCAGCAGCAGGCTGCGGCGGGCATAGCCGGCACCGGCGAAGGCCAGCACCGGCGCGCCGACCACCACCCCGATCGCGTAGGCGCTGATCAGGTGGCCGACCTGGGTTTCGCTGATCGACAGGCCGCGGCTGATCTCCAGCATCAGCCCCATGCTGGCGAACTCGCTGGTGCCGATGGCAAAACCACCCAGTGACAGGGCCAGCAGGATGAAGGTGCGTTCGCGCGGAGAGAGGCGCGAGGCCAGGGGGGCGAGGGAGGGGCTCATGCGGCACGGCTGGATCGGGGAGCCGCCCATTGTACTGCTGCGGCGCAACAACGGCCCGCACGCGTGGCCCGTGGGGGTGGGACGCTGTGTTCATCGCGCATCGATCACAGGCGGTCTCGCAGGTTCATGCGACAATGGCACTCCGGTGTGACCGTCGTGGCCGACACCCTTCTGCAGGTCGGCGCCGCCGCCCGTCAAGGAACGTGATGCATCCAGGCTCCGGTTTTCCCAGCATCGTCGGCTTCGATCTGCCCGGCGTGCCGGAGGGTCCGACGCCGGCGCGGGTGATCGTCAGTGCGTTGCTGGACACCGTACCCAGCGAAGACTGGATGCGCGCGCTGGATCGCCTGGCGTGGCCGGCGCTGCGTCATGACCACGGCGTGGAACAGCTGCGGCTGGTCGGGCAGGGCGTCCATTTCGTCGGCGACATCCGCAATGCGCGCGAACTGTCGGCGGCGGTACGTGAATTGTTCGACCGGGTCACTGCCAAGGCGTTGGCCGTCCGCATGGCCGCGTTGGAAAACCCGGTGGACGACCCGGCCCTGAGTGGCCCGCCGCCGCAACCGTTGCTGGATTCGCGCGATCCGCGCGTGGCCGATGTCGCCGCACTGCTGGCGCTGCCGGCGGTTCCGGGCCTGCTGGCGCTGGCCAGCCGCATGACCGGGCTGCGCTTCGTGGCCGTGGCGCGGGTGACCGGCGAGCGCTGGACCGCATGCGCGGTGCACGACCTGCTGGATTTTGGCCTGCAGCCCGGCCAGGACCTGGTGCTGGAAACCACCATCTGCGATGAGATCCGCCAGCACCGGCAGACCGTGCAGTTCGACCAGGCCAGCACCCATCCGGTGTTTTCCACCCATCCCACGCCAGCGATGTATGGGTTTGAAAGCTACCTCTCGGTGCCGATGCTGCGGCGCGATGGCAGCCTGTTCGGCACACTGTGTGCGCTGGATCCCAACCCGTCGCAGCTGGATGCGGTCAGCGTGAAGTGCTTTGAGGTGCTGGCGGCCTGGATCGGCGCGCAGCTGGCGCTGGAAGACACCGCGGCCACGAGTGACACTCCCGCGCCGCAGACCATCCGTGCCGCACTCGATGCGGTGGCCGAGCAGGCCGCGCGGATCGCGGCGACTGCCGGGGCGTCCCCGGCGTTGCAGCAGACCGCCCAGCGGATCCAGGCGTTGAGCGTGCTGCCCCGATAAGTCGTGCGGGTTGGGCCGCCCGCACCCGGATCAGGGATAGCGGCGTGCCATCGTCACCGGGGGCAGCGCCGGTGCGTCGGGCAGCGTGGCCCGCGGCCCGTGCGCCAGCAGTTCGTTGGTTTTCTTCTGCTCGGCCAGGAGTTCGCGCAACAGGTCCTTGATGCCGAAGATCGCGAAGGGAACGACCAGCCACACCAGTCCCATCACGGCTGCAAAAATCGCCCAGATCAGACTTCCTGTCGCCATTGCGTTGCATCCTGCCACTGAAGCGGGTCGAGGCCCGCGGGCCTTGAAGAGTAGCGATGATCGGCGTCAGAGACCACCGTCGACCGGCGCAAAGCGCGGTCGCATGACACCATCGACGTCGACCTGCCCACAGAACATCGCAAACGGGCGTACCCACGTGCCGATATCGCTGTCGAGCGGGCGATACAGCACCAGCGGCTCCAGCGTCTCGCTGTGGCGCACCACACCCAGCACCTGGTAATTGCCGCCCTTGTAATGGCGATAGTGACCCAGCGGCAGGCTGGGCAGGGGGCTGAGGTCGGACATGCAATGGCACCGGCGGCGTGGGGCGGGCATTATCGCGCCGCCTGCCATTGCCTGCCATCGCCGGCCCGGTCGGGCATCAGACAGGCACGCTGACCGCCTGGTGGTGGCGTGCAGAGTGTGCTCTACGGCATTCCTGCCGTGAGCCGGGCTCAGTGGGCAGCGCCCGCCGGGGCCTGCAGCATCGCCACCAGCTGGCGCAGGCGATAGGGCTTGGGCAGGAATTCCACGTGGGCCGGCAGCGGCGGCAATTGCGAGCGCGCGTAGCCGGAGGCCAGGATCATCCGCGCATTGGGCAGCGCCTCGGCGACGTGGGCGCTGAGTTCGACCCCGCTCATGCCGTTGGGCATGCTGATGTCGCTGAACACCACATCGAAGCCACCGGGTTCCTGCAGCAGGCGCACCGCTGCGGGACCGTCATCGGCGGTATGGATCTCGATGCCGAAATCCTGCAGTGCCTGGCCGATCAGCTCACGCAGGTCCTGCTGGTCTTCGACCATCAAAACGCGAAGGGGCTCAGGCATGTTCGACTTCCTCTATGGCTGGTAACAACAAACGTACGGTGGTGCCGCGCCCGGGGGCGGTCTGTACATCGACAAAGCCTTCGCACTGCGAGACGAAGCCGAAGACCTGGCTCAGGCCCAACCCGCTGCCCTTGCCGACTTCCTTGGTGGTGAAAAACGGCTCGCTGGCGCGCTCGGCAACGTCCGGTGGCATCCCGGCACCTTCGTCGGTCACCGCGATGGCGACATATCGACGCTGGGTGGGATGGGTCAGGTCGGGGGCCAGGCGCTGCTCCAGGCAGGCGGTGATGGTCACTGTACCGCCCCCGGGCATCGCCTCGCAGCTGTTGAGCACCAGGTTGAGCATGGCGCTGTGCAACTGTACGCCATCGGTGGCGATCGGCGGTAGCGCCGGCGCCAGTGCCAGGTGCATGCGCACGGTCGGCGGACACGCGCGCTGCAGCGAGGGCAGCGCCTCATCCAGCAGCTGCGGCACGTTCACCGGCTCGCGCACCAAGGTCTGGTCGGCGGAAAATGCCAGCAGCTGGCGGGTCAGCAGCGAGCCGCGGTCGGCGGCGGCCTGGGCCAGTTCCACCAGGTCCAGGGTGCGCGCATCGGCACCGGGACGCAGGGCGATCAGGTCCAGCGCGTTGCCGACGGTGGTGAGCAGGTTGTTGAATTCGTGTGCCAGCCCGCGGGTCAACCGGCCCACGCCCTCGAAGCGTTGCAGGTGTTCGCGGGCGCGCTGGGCATCCTGCAGCAGGCACTGGGCCTGGTAGCGTTCGGTGATGTCCTGGGTAACCTTGACGAACCCCACCAACTGGCCCTGTTCGCGCACGGCCTCGAGCACGATGCTGGCCCGGAACTGTTCGCCGTTGCGGCGTACCCGCCAGCCTTCGCCGACCAGCCGTCCCTGTTCGCGCGCGCGGTCCAGGGTTTGCTGGGGCAGCCCCTGGCGTTGTTCTTCGGCGCTGTAGAAGATCGATACGTGCTGGCCGATGGCCTCGGCGGCGGTGTAGCCGTTGACCCGTTCCCCGCCCCGGTTCCAGCTGCAGATGCGGCCCTGGGGGTCGAGCAGGTAGATGGCATGGTCGCAGACGTGGTCCATCAACAGCTTCAGCTGCCGACTTTCATCGACAAGCGGAACGACGCTGGATACGACCTCGACCACGACGGTGATGCACTCCCCCTGTAAGGGGCCGAACCGTAGGGGCGGCGGCGTGAAGGGCATGTATAGATGGCCGATAGGGGCTTACTTCTGACGGATAACGCTGCTTTTGGGGTTCAGGTACCATCGGCCCCCTTTTGAGCTGGAAATCCGCATGAACGCTGCGCCCACTGCTCGCGACCGCCTGATCTGGGGCATCTCCGCCGCCCTGATGGCGTTGACGCTCGGCCTGGAGATGGTGGTCCCGCTGGGCTATGCGGTGTGGTTGACCTACTTCATGGCGGTGGGGGTGACCCTGTTCCAGCGCCGCCTGGACGTACCGCTGCTGGTGGCGGTGGGCGCGTGCGTGCTGCTGATGGTGGGCTACAACGTGGCGCCATCGAGCAACAACTCGGCGTTCTCCTTCGTCAACCGCAGCATCGGCGGGGTTTCCTTCCTGCTGATGGCATTGACGGTGATGAAGGCGATCCAGTCGCGCCGTACCGCGGCCGATGCGCTGTGGCTGCAGGAAGGCGAAAACGCGGTCACCGTCAGCCTGCGCGGCGATCCCGAACCGCGGGTGCTGGCCGACCAGGCCATGCGCGCCCTGTGCGCGCAGCTGGGGGCCGAGGTCGGTGCGCTGTACCGCCTGCAGGGGGATCGTCTGCTGCTGGTGGGCGGCGCGGCATTGCCGGCCGAGCTGCCGGAGTCGTTGCCGACCGCGGCCGGGCAGTGGAGTGAAGTCCTGCGCGCCGGCAAGCCGCGCCGGCTGGAGGATGCGCAGTCGCCGCTGGAGATCCAGACGCCGTTGGGCCGCAGCGTGGTGCGCCAGCGCCTGCTTGGCCCGATCACCGCCGATGGCGTGGTGATGGGCGTGGTCGAGCTGGGGCGTGCCGGGGTCTCGCCCGCCCGCGCGCTGGAACTGGAACTGCTGCTGCAGTGCGCCGAGCCGGTGGGCGTGGCGCTGCGCGCGGCGCTGATGCGTGCGCAGCTGGTGGAGCTGCTGGAGGAAACCCAGCGCCAGAGCGAAGAACTGCAGACCCAGCAGGAAGAGCTGCGCGTGGCCAACGAAGAGCTGGAGGAGCAGAGCCGCAGCCTGCTGCACTCCCAGGCCAACCTGGAACAGCAGCAGGCCGAGCTGGAGCAGACCAACGTGCAGCTTGAAGAGCGCACCCACGAGCTGGAAGCGCGCCAACAGGCGCTGCTGCTGGCCCAGGTGCAGCTGGTGCAGAACAGCAACGAGCTGGAAGCCAGTTCGCGCTACAAGTCCGAATTCCTGGCCAACATGTCCCATGAGCTGCGCACGCCGCTCAACAGCGCGCTGATCCTGGCCAAGCTGCTGGCCGACAACAAGGACGGCACGCTGACCGCAGAACAGGTCAAGTACGCCCAGGCCATCCATTCGTCCAACAATGACCTGCTGGCACTGATCAACGACATCCTGGACCTGTCGCGGATCGAGGCCGGGCACGTGGAACTGGTCGAGGAAGACCTGGCCGTGGCCAGCGTGCTGCAGCGGTTGAAGGACACCTTCGAACCAATGGCCGCGCAGAAGGGGCTGCAGCTGACGATCGGCCGCGAGGCGGATGCGCCGGCGCACCTGGTCGCCGACAGCCAGCGCCTGCAGCAGATCCTGAAGAACCTGCTGGCCAACGCGGTGAAGTTCACCGAGCACGGCAGCGTGTCGCTGACGGTGCGCGCGGCCGGGGCAGGGCGGGTGCAGTTCGTGGTCAGCGACACCGGCATCGGCATCCCCGAGGAGCAGACCGCGGTGATCTTCGAGGCGTTCCGCCAGGCCGATGGCAGTACCCGCCGGCGCTATGGCGGCACCGGGCTGGGGCTGTCGATCTCGCGCGACCTGGCGCTGCGCATGGGCGGCGGCATCAGCGTGTCCAGCGAACCCGGTCGCGGCAGCAGCTTCATCCTGGAGCTGCCGCTGCTGGCCAGCGGGGGCGCGGCGCCCATCGCCAGCCTGGCTCCCGACGTGCGCCCGGCGCAGCCGGCGCCGGGCGCGGCGGTCGTGCCGTTCCATGGCGGCAGCGCGCACGCCACGCCCGCGGCCGCTGCGCCATCGACGCCGTCGCGCGTGGTCGATGACCGCGGCCAGCGCAGCCGCGCCGGGCGCATGATCCTGGTGGTGGAGGACGATGTGGCCTTCGCCAGCGCCCTGGTGGCGATGGCCCACGAGCTGGATTTCGACTGCGTGGTGGCCGGTACTGCCGAGGAAGCGCTGGCACTGGCCAGCGAACTGCGTCCGAACGGCATCCTGCTGGATATCGGCCTGCCCGATGTGTCCGGGCTGAGCGTGCTGGAGCGGCTCAAGCGCGACCCGGCCACGCGACATATCCCGGTGCACGTGGTGTCCGGGTTGGAGCGCTCGCAGGTGGCGATGGAGCTGGGGGCGATCGGCTATGTGATCAAGCCGGCCACGCGCGAGCGCCTGGTCGGGGCGATCCAGCAGCTGGAGGCCACCAGCCAGCGCGACGTGCGCCGCCTGCTGATCGTGGAGGATGACAGCGAACTGCGCACCAACCTGCAGCTGCTGCTGGGGCGTGACCAGCTGGAAATCACCGGCGTGGGCACCATCGCCGAGGCGATGGCTGCGCTGGCCGAATCGACCTTCGACTGCATGGTCACCGACCTGACCCTGCCCGACGGCACCGGCTACGACCTGCTCGAGCGCATGGCCGGCAACGACGCGGTGGCATTCCCCCCGGTCATCGTCTACACCGGACGCGCGCTGACCCGCGACGAGGAGCAGCGCCTGCGCCGTTACTCCAAGAGCATCATCATCAAGGGTGCGCGCTCGCCCGAGCGCCTGCTCGATGAGGTGACCCTGTTCCTGCACAGCGTGGAGGCATCGCTGCCCAGCGACCAGCAACGGCTGCTGCGCGAGGCACGCCGCCGCGACGCGGTGCTGGACGGGCGCATCGTGCTGCTGGCCGAGGACGATGTGCGCAACATCTTCGCCCTGTCCAGCGTGCTCGAGCCGCTGGGGGTCACCCTGGAGATCGCGCGCAACGGACGCGAGGCGCTGGACAAGCTGCGCCCGGAGATCGACCTGGTGCTGATGGACATCATGATGCCGGAGATGGACGGGCTCACCGCCATGCGCGAGATCCGCGCCGACGCGCGCTGGCGCGACCTGCCGATCATCGCGCTGACCGCCAAGGCCATGCCCGACGACCGCGAGCACTGCCTGCAGGCCGGCGCCAACGACTACATCGCCAAGCCCATCGACGTGGACAAGCTGGTTTCGCTGTGCCGGGTGTGGTGCTCGCGTCGATGAACGAGGCCGAGCTGTTCGACCTGGAACTGCGGCTGCTGCTGGAGGCGGTGTACCAGCGCTACCACTACGACTTCCGTGACTATGCGATGGCCTCGCTGCGGCGGCGCATGCGCCACGCCATGGCGCGGTTCGACTGCCCCAGCATGGGCGCGCTGCAGCATCGCCTGCTGCACGAGCCGGACACCTTCGCCCAGGCCATGCAGTACTTCACCGTGCAGGTCTCGGAGATGTTTCGTGACCCGGCCTACTTCCAGGTGCTGCGCGAGCATGCCATCCCGGTGTTGCGCACCTATCCGTCGATCAAGTTGTGGATCGCCGGCTGCAGCACGGGCGAGGAGGTGTGGTCGCTGGCGATCCTGCTGCAGGAAGAAGGGCTGCTGGACCGCGCCATCATCTATGCCACCGACATCAATCCCGAGGCGTTGCAGGCGGCCGAGGCCGGCGCGTTCCCGCTGGAGCGCATCGCCCAGTTCAGCCGCAACTACCTGGCCGCCGGCGGCACCGGTTCGTTGTCCGACTACTACAGCAGCGGCTACGGCAGCGTGGTGTTCGACCGCCGCCTCAAGCGCAACATCGTGTTCGCCGACCATAGCCTGGCCACCGACACGGTGTTCTCCGAGGTACACCTGGTGTCCTGCCGCAACGTGCTGATCTACTTCCAGCGCGCCCTGCAGGACCGTGCCATCGGCCTGTTCCACGAAGCGCTGGTGCACCGCGGGTTCCTGGGCCTGGGTAGCAAGGAATCGCTGCAGTTCGGTGAACATGCCGGTGCCTTCGAAGCGTGCGCGCGCGAGCAGCGCCTGTACCGGAAGCTGGCCTGATGGACACGCCCGCGCATCGTCGCAGCTTCGAGCTGGTGGTGATCGGCGCCTCGGCCGGTGGGGTCAATGCGCTGCAGGCGCTGCTGGCCGCGCTGCCGGTCGGGTTGGCGATGCCGATCCTGGTGGTGCTGCACCTGCCGCGCGACCGGCCCAGCCGCATCGCCGACCTGTTGGACGTGCGCTGCCCGCTGCCGGTGCGTGAAGCCGAAGACAAACAGCCCCTGCAGGACGGCACGGTGACCTTCGCACCGCCTGATTACCACCTGCTGGTGGAGGATCGCCAGACGCTGGCGCTGTCGATCGACCCACCGGTACTGTTCTCGCGGCCGGCCATCGACCCGCTGTTCGAGAGCGCGGCCGAGGTGTTCGGGCCGGGCGTGCTGGCGATCCTGCTCACCGGGGCCAGCAGCGACGGCAGCCAGGGCGTGGCGGCGGTGCGCCAGGCCGGCGGCGAAGCCTGGATCCAGTCGCCCGACGACGCCTATTCCCCCTTGATGCCCGCCTCGGCCCTGGCTCACGCCGGCGCCGACGCGGTGCTTCCGCTTACTTCCCTGTGCTTGCGCATGAAAGGTCTTGAACGATGAACCTGATCGACCCCGCCGGGGCGACCACCGATGAGTGCGTGAACCTGCTGATCGTCGATGACGTGCCGCAGAACCTGGTGGCGATGGAGGCGCTGCTGCGCCGCGACGGGCTCAACATCCTGTGCGCCGCCTCCGGCGCGCAGGCGCTGGAGCTGTTGCTGCAGCACGAAGTGGCGCTGGCGCTGCTGGATGTGCACATGCCCGAGATCGACGGCTTCTCGCTGGCCGAGCTGATGCGCGGTTCGCAGCGCAGCCGCGACGTGCCGATCATCTTCCTGACCGCTTCACCCAATGATCCGGTGCGCGCCTTCAAGGGCTACGAACGCGGGGCGGTGGATTTCCTGCACAAGCCGATCGAGCCGCAGGTGATCATCAGCAAGGTCAACGTGTTCATCGAGTTGTACCAGCAGAAGCAGTTGCTGAAGACACGCAACCAGGCGCTCGAGCACGCGCTGAGCCTCAATGAAACCATGATGGCCGTGCTCACCCACGACCTGCGCACGCCGCTGGCGTCGATCCTGCTGTGCGCCGACAAGCTGGCGCTGGACCTGCCTGGCGATGCGGCCGTGCAGCGCACCCTGGGGCACCTGGAAAGCAGCGCCCAGCGCATGGCGCGGATGGTCGAACAACTGCTGGATTTCTCGCGGATCCGCAGCGGTGGGCTGCGCCTGCAGCATGACGACTGCGATGTCGGCGAGGTGGCGGCGATCGTGGTCGCCGAGATCGGCCGGGCCCATCCCCAGGCGCGGATCGAGCTGACGCTGGAGGGCGATACCTGCGTGCAGGGCGACCCGGACCGGCTGGCGCAGCTGTTGTCCAACCTGGTCGGCAACGCGGTGCTGCACGGCGGTGACGCGCCGGTGCAGGTGCAGTTGCAGGGCCCGGCGAACGGTCCGCTGCGGTTGAGCGTGCGCAATGCCGGGCGGATCCCCGAGGAGTTGCTGCCGCGGCTGTTCGAGCCGTTCAAGGCCAGCTTCCACGACAGCCGCGGGCTCGGGCTGGGCTTGTTCATCGCCAGCGAATTCGCCCGCGCCCACGGTGGCACGCTGGTGGCGCGCAACGTTGACGGCCATGTGGTGCTGGAGACCGCCCTGCAGCGCCGGGTGCGCTGAGCCGGGCCGCGGCGGCCCGCCGGTGGGCCGGCGCGGTGCGCTAAACTGGCGCCCTCGCTGCCATTGCCATCGCTGGCCGCCCGCTGGAGCCTCCATGCCTTCTTCCCTGCGCAAGACCCCGCCGCTGATCGACGCCCAGGTCCATGTGGAAGGGTTCGTGCAGGTGCGCGAGGCGCGCCGCTCGGAGCTGGTGGAAGACTACGTGGAGTTGATCGCCGACCTCATCGCCGACGGTCGCGAGGCCCGGCAGGTGGACATCGCCACTCGCCTGGGGGTGGCCCAACCGACCGTGGCCAAGGCGCTCAAGCGCCTGGTCAAGGAAGGCTGGGCGGTGCAGCGGCCGTACCGGGGCGTGTTCCTGACCCCGGCCGGCGAGGCGCTGGCGGTGGAGATGCGCGCCCGCCACCAGACCGTGGAGCGTTTCCTGCTGGCCCTGGGCGTGGATGCCGATTCGGCCCGACGCGACGCCGAAGGCATCGAGCACCATGTCAGCGAAGCCACCCTGGCCGCGTTCGAGGCGTTCGTGCGCAAGGCCGACGGTCATGGCTGAGCCGTTGCCCGCACCGCCCCCGCTGGGGGTGCCGGTGCACGACCAGGACGAGCACTGGATGCGCCACGCACTGGCCCTGGCCGCGCGTGCCGAGCAGGAATTCAATGAAATCCCGGTCGGGGCGCTGCTGGTCGGCGCCGATGGCCAGGTGCTGGGCGAAGGCTGGAACCTCAACATCGCCGACCATGACCCCAGCGCACATGCCGAGATCGTGGCGATGCGCCAGGCGGGCAGGGTGCTGGGCAACCACCGCCTGCTTGGCAGCACGCTGTATGTCACCCTGGAACCGTGCGCGATGTGCGCCATGGCGGTGGTGCATGCGCGCGTGGCGCGACTGGTGTACGCGGCCAGCGACCCCAAGACCGGTGCCTGCGGCAGTGTGTTCGACCTGCTTGGCGATGCGCGCCACAACCATCGCGTGGAGATCCACGGCGGGGTGCTGGCCAAGGAGGCAAGCACCCGTCTGACCAACTATTTCCGCGCCAAGCGCGGCAAGCCGCCGCTGCTGCTGGAGTAGGCGATGACGCTGCGGCGGTATCATGGCGGCCATTCCCCTCCCGGTCGGCGCTGCCGCGCAGGCCCTTGCACAAGGCGTAAACATGGCTGACAACGGCGCAGATGGCGATCGACTGATCTGGATCGACCTGGAAATGACCGGTCTGGACACCGACAACGATGCGATCATCGAGATCGCCACGGTGGTCACCGATGCGCAGCTCAACGTCCTGGCCGAAGGCCCCGAGCTGGCCATCCACCAGCCGGTGGAGCGCCTGGAAGCGATGGACGAATGGAACCGCACCCAGCACCGCCGCTCCGGGTTGTGGCAGCGGGTGGTCGACAGCCAGGTCAGCCTGGGCCAGGCCGAGGCGCAGACGGTGAACTTCCTGGCGCAGTGGATCAAGGCCGGGGCGTCGCCGATGTGCGGCAACTCGATCTGCCAGGACCGGCGTTTCCTGCACCGCGAGATGCCGCGGCTGGAGAAGTACTTCCACTACCGCAACCTGGACGTGTCCACGGTCAAGGAGCTGGCCAGGCGCTGGGCGCCGAGCGTGGCGGCCGGGCTGACCAAGACCGCCAGCCATACTGCGCTGAGCGACGTGCACGACTCGATCGCCGAACTGCGCCACTACCGCCAGTTCATGGGCACGCTGTCAGGCCTGCCGGGCTGACCCCAGCGCCCCACGCGGGGCGCACATGCCGTTCAACCGCCCGGCGCTATGATCCGGGCCATGAACGCCATCTCCCGCATGCCACCCCCGCTGGAAACGCAGATCCTGCCCACCTCGCAGGACTGGGCCGACCTGCAGCGTGCCGTCACGCTGCTCGAGTCGCCCACGATCACCGCCAAGATGGCCAACCTGATCGGCTCGCCACTGGAGTTCGCGGTGAAGAAGCTGCCGAACGCGGTGTCCAAACGGATCCACGGGGCAGTCGAGGCCGCCCTGTTCAAATCCGCCCAGGCGGCGCTGTGGAGCATGGACAACACGCCCGGCAAGGCGGCGTCCACGCGCTGGCACAAGCTGGCGGCCGCCACCAGCGGCGCGGTCGGCGGGGCGTTCGGCTTCACCTCGCTGTTCATCGAACTGCCGGTCTCCACCACCATCATGATGCGCGCGGTGGCCGACGTGGCGCGCAGCGAAGGCTTCGATCTGAGCGAGCTGAACACCCGGCACGCCTGCCTGGAAGTGTTCGCGCTGGGCGGCAACGCCAGCGGTGACGATGCCAGCGAGACCGGTTACTACGTCACCCGCGGCTTCACCGCCGAGGTGATGCGGCACCTGTCGGCCGAACTGGCCGGCCGCGCCGCCAGCGGGGGCGGGGTGATGATCGGGCTGACCCCGAAGGAGGCCGGCAAGTGGCTGGCCAAGATCGTGGAGAAGGTGGCGGCGCGTTTTGGCGTGGTGGTCACCGAGAAGTTCGCCGCGCAGGCCGTGCCGATCATCGGTGCGGTCACCGGCGCCACGCTCAACACCATGTTCACCGACTACTACCAGGACATGGCGCGCGGCCACTTCATCGTGCGCCGGCTGGAGCGCACCTACGGGTATGAAACGGTGCGTGCGGCCTATGCGATGCTGGCCGAACAGCCCCGCTGAGCGGGGCCGCGCAGCGATCGTTGCGCCGGGGGAACAACTGTTTTGCCGGCATGGCGCTGTTGTCGCCGGCGCCCAGCCTCCATCCTTCGGGCAGACCTGTTCCCAAGGATTGCCATGTTGTTCACCCCGTACCGCATGGGCGCGCTGACGCTGCCCAACCGTATCGTGATGCCGCCGATGACCCGCTCGCGCGCGGCCGACGGCAACGTCGCCACGCCGCTGATGGCCGCCTACTACGCCCAGCGCGCCTCGGCCGGCCTGATCGTCAGCGAAGGCACCCAGATCAGCCAGCAGGGCCAGGGTTACGCCTGGACCCCGGGCATCCACGATGACGCGCAGATCGCCGGCTGGCGCGGCGTCACTGATGCGGTGCACGCCGCCGGTGGCCGCATCGTGGCCCAGCTGTGGCACGTGGGGCGCGTGTCGCATACCGCACTGCAGCCGGAGGGCGGCGCGCCGGTGTCCTCGTCGGCCCTGCTGGCCGAGGGCGTCAAGGTGTTCGTCGATCCGGAAGGCCGAGGTCCGCAGAGCGGGGTCGGCGAGATGGTGCAGCACTCGATGCCGCGCGCGCTGACGATCGAGGAAATCCCTGGCATCGTGCGCGACTACGCGCTGGCGGCGCGCAACGCGATCGCCGCCGGGTTCGATGGGATTGAACTGCACGGTGCCAACGGCTACCTGATCAACCAGTTCATCGACTCCCAGGCCAACCAGCGCAGCGACGCCTACGGTGGTTCGCTGCAGAACCGGCTGCGCTTCCTGCGCGAGGTGGTCGAGGCGGTGGCCGCCGAGATCGGTGCCGAACGGGTCGGCGTGCGGCTGGCGCCGCTGACCACCCTGCAGGGCGCGGTGGACGACACCCCGCAGGCGACCTACCTGGCCGCGGCCCACCTGCTGGACAGCATCGGCGTGGGCTACCTGCACATCGCCGAAGCCGACTGGGAGGATGCCCCGGAGATGCCCGTGGCGTTCAAGGAGGCGCTGCGCATGGTCTACCGGGGCACCTTGATCTATGCCGGCAAGTACACCGTGGCACGTGCGGAAGAGGCCCTGTCCAAGGGCTGGGCCGACCTGATCGCCTTCGGCCGACCGTTCATTGCCAACCCGGACCTGCCCGAGCGCCTACGCCAGGGCCTGCCCTTGAACGCCCCGGACAAGGCCACCTTCTTCGGTGGCGGGGCCAAAGGGTTCACCGATTATCCGATGGCGGAAACCGCCGAGGCCTGAAGGCGCATGGGGGTAGAGCTGACCGGCGGGTAGAGCTGACCGTTGGTAGAGCTGACCGTTGGGTAGAGCTGACCGTTGGTCAGCTGCTCTCCGATCGGACACCGTGCATACCAGCAGCATCCGCCGCGCGTTTGCGGCAGCCGACCAACGGTCGGCGCTACCCGGGATGTGTCCACGGGGTTCGGGGGCGCCTCGCAGCCGACCAACGGTCGGCGCTACCCGGGATGTGTCCACGGGGTTCAGGGGGCGCCTCGGAGCCGACCAACGGTCGGCGCTACCGGGGATGTGTCCGCGGGGTTCGGGGGGCGCCTCGCAGCCGACCAACGGTCGGCGCTACCCGGGATGTGTCC
>RCUH01000294.1_pt1 | contig 58717 bp, 58 predicted proteins | sample 2166191 | NCBI WGS metagenome assembly RCUH01 (sample SAMN09932848, study PRJNA488358) | compost metagenome | feature: garden; material: soil; isolation source: compost soil in an enriched community after 214 h of incubation | place: Germany: Experimental Botanical Garden Goettingen | collected... | reverse complement strand
ACGTCACCGGCGAAGACCTGATCCAGCGCGACGACGACCGCGAGGAAACCGTGCGACACCGCCTGTCCGTGTATCGCGAACAGACACGTCCGCTGGTCGACTACTACTCGACCTGGGCGCAGCAGGACGCCGCCGCGGCCCCGAAGTACCGCAAGATCTCGGGCGTGGGCGCTGTCGACGAAATCAAGTCGCGCCTGTTCGAGGCCGTCCAGAGCTGATTGGCGCCTCAGTGGCCCGCAGGCCTTCGGCGCCGGCCGGACGCAAGGCGTTCCGGCTGCGCCCCGAAGGCCTTGTCACATTCGGCGCCGGCCGCGCCGCTTTCATTCCCCGCTTTCATTCCCTTGAACTGATCTGGTGATAGACACATGGAAATCGCGAACAAGGTATTTATCGTCACGGGCGGCGCGTCCGGCCTGGGTGCAGGCACGGTGCGCATGCTGGTGGAAAATGGCGCCAAGGTCGTCATCGCCGATGTGCAGGACGCGCCGGGCGAAGCCCTTGCCCAGGAATTGGGCCAGCGCTACGTGCACTGCGACGTGACGCAGGAAGCCGACGGCAAGAACGTCGTGGCCGCCGCGCGCGACCTGGGCTCGCTGTTTGGCCTGATCAACTGCGCGGGCGTCGCGCCCGCCGCCAAGATCGTCGGCAAGAACGGCCCGCATCCGCTGGACCTGTTCCAGAAGGTCGTGTCGATCAACCTCATCGGCAGCTTCAACATGATGCGCCTGGCCGCCGAGGCCATGAGCTCGAACACCCCCGAGTCCACCGGCGAACGCGGCGTGATGATCAATACGGCATCGGTTGCCGCCTTCGACGGCCAGATCGGCCAGGCGGCCTACGCCGCATCCAAGGCGGGCGTCGCCGGCATGACCCTGCCGATCGCGCGCGATCTGGCCAAGACCGGTATCCGATGCATGACCATCGCCCCGGGCATCTTCGGCACGCCGATGATCTTCGGCATGCCGCAAGAGGTGCAAGACTCGCTGGCCGCCAGCATTCCCTTCCCCGCCCGCCTCGGCCGACCGGAAGACTACGCCAAACTGGTCCAGAGCATCATCACGAACGACATGCTCAACGGCGAGACCATCCGCCTGGACGGCGCCATCCGCATGCCACCTAAATAATGCCCCCACGCCGCGCGCGCTTCGCACGCTTGCTGCCCCCCGAGGGGGCGCTTTTCCCCTTGGGGCGGGCATTCCTTCGGGACGCGGCGTACGCAGTGGCGCAGCCCCCTTCCGGGGGCTTTTTTAGTGGCGCGTCCGTGGCCCCTCTTTTTAGTAGTCATCCATGAGCCTGTTCCGTTCGGCGGCCACGGTCAGCAGCTTTACCTTGCTGTCCCGTATTTCCGGCCTGATCCGCGACATCCTGGTGGCCCGCGCCTTTGGTGCCGGCCCCATTACCGACGCCTTCTGGGTCGCTTTCCGCATCCCGAACCTGTTGCGCCGCCTGTTCGCCGAAGGCGCATTCGCTCAGGCGTTCGTGCCCATCCTGGGGGCCGCGCGCAACAACCGTTCCGAAGAAGAAGTCCGCACGCTGCTTGACCGCGTCGCCCTGCTGCTGACCGCCGCACTGATGCTGATCACATTGATCGGCATCGCGGCAGCGCCCTGGGTGGTCTCCGCCATGGCCAGCGGCCTGCGCGGCGCGGCCCGCGATACCGAATTCGGCGCGGCCGTCTGGATGACGCGGATGATGTTCCCCTACATCCTTTGCATGTCCCTGATCGCCTTTGCATCCGGCGTGCTCAATACCTGGCGGCGCTTTGCGGTTCCGGCCTTCACGCCGGTGCTGCTCAACCTGTCGATGATCGCCGCCTGCATCTGGCTCGCGCCGCGCATGGATGTGCCGGTCTATGCGCTGGCCATCGGCGTCATGATCGGCGGCGTGCTGCAACTGGCGGTGCAGTGGATTGCCTTGGCGCGGCTGGGCCTGACACCCCGCTTCTCCTTCCGTTTTCGCCAGGCCTGGACCGACCCTACGGTGCAGCGCATCCTCAAGCAGATGGCGCCGGCCACGCTGGGCGTATCCGTCGCGCAGATTTCGCTGCTGATCAACACCAACATCGCCACGTGGCTGGCCCCCGGCAGCGTGACCTGGCTGTCGTTCGCCGACCGCCTGATGGAATTCCCGACCGCGCTGCTGGGCGTGGCCCTGGGCACCGTCCTGTTGCCGAGCCTGTCGGCCGCCCACGCGCGCGATGACCACGGCGGCTACAGCGCACTGCTGGACTGGGGCTTGCGGCTGGTGCTGCTGCTGGGCCTGCCCGCGGCCGTCGGCCTGGCGCTGCTGTCGGACGGCCTGGTCGCCACCCTGTTTCACTATGGCGCCTTCGGCGACCAGGACGTGTTGCAGACGCGGCTGGCCGTCATCTCGTATTCCGCCGGCCTGATCGGCCTGCTGGCCGTGAAGATCCTGGCCCCCGGCTTTTACGCCAAGCAGGACATCCGCACGCCCGTGAAAATCGCCATCGGCGTGCTGATCCTGACCCAGCTCCTGAACGTAGTGCTGGTACCGGTGATGGCGCACGCGGGCCTGGCGCTGGCCATCGGCCTGGGCGCCTGCCTGAACGCGCTGGCGCTGCTGATCGGCCTGCGCCGGCGTGGCCTTTACCAGCCTGGACCGGGCTGGGCCAAATTCACGCTCCGGCTGCTGCCCGCCCTGGCGGGGCTTGCCGCGCTGCTTTGGTATGCGGACGGGCGGATAGACTGGCTGATGCTGCAAGCCCATGCGGGCCAGCGGGCCGCCCTGCTGGCCGGCGTCCTGGCCGCCAGCGGCGTGGTCTACTTCGGAATGTTGTTACTATTTGGGTTTCGCCCCAGGGACTTTGGGCGACGCCCAACGCGGTAATTTCAGCTTTTCAGGCTACATTACCGTCCAAAAGCCGGCCTTTGCGCCGGCTTTATGCATTAAATTCGTCAAGAACTGATAAGTTGGCCGTAATCTTTAGTAAAAAACCTTTATGATTTAAAAATTGCCATCGAAAGGACCCCCGCACAGACACTCGCGGGAACATGAAGTGAAGTACGCCCAAGGACAACCCATGGCGGACCAGGTGATCAATTGGCTGCTGTTGCTGCGCTCCGGCAAGGCAACCGCGCAGGACTACAACGACTTCCTGGCGTGGCGAGCTGCCGACCCTGTCCATGAAAATGCCTGGCAACAACTGACGGGCACACTGGCAGGGTCGACGTTCGGCCGGCTCGGTGACGCCTACCCCGCGGGGTATGCCACCGGGGAAGCCGCCCAGCCACTGATCCCTCCTCCGCCGGCCATCGTGCCGCCTCGCCGCCGTTTCCTGGCCGGCTCGCTTGCGCTCGTCGGAACCAGCGCCTTTGCGGCTTATGTCGGCAACGCCTTCTACCCGCTGAACAACGTGGCCGCCGACGCCGCCACGGCCACGGGCGAACGCCGCCGCTACCTCCTGTCCGACGGCAGCCAACTGCTGCTGGACGCGCGCAGCCGCGTCAACCTGGACTTCACCCCGGCGTATCGCCAGGTGCGGCTGCTGGACGGCGCCGTCACGGTGTCGGTCGCACCCGACGCGCGCCGCCCGTTCCTCGTCCAGACCGCGCAAGGCACGGTCCGCGCCCTGGGCACGCGCTACATGGTGCGCCAGCAGGCCCAGCGTACCGTGGTAGCGGTGCACGAACACGAAGTCGAAGTGGAAACCATGTCAGGCGCACACGGCACCATCCGCGCCGGGACCGGCGCGCGTTTCGACAACGCCCGCATGGATACGCCGCGTGCCGAACTGATGGCCGAAGCCGCATGGGAATCCGGCTGGGTCGACGCCCGGGGCCGTCCGCTGGCCGAAGTGATCGCCGCTTTGCGCCCCTACCGCAGCGGTTCGCTGCGCGTGTCGATGGCCGCGGGCGGTTTGCCGGTATCGGGCCACTTTCCGCTCGACGACACCGACGCGGCGCTGGACAGCCTGCAAGAGCAGATGCCCATCCACGTGCGCCGTTTCACCCCCTGGTTCGTGTCGATCAGCGTCGCCACCTGACAACGAAGGCGATATCGGCTGTATCCCGGGGGCGCTTCCGTTGTATACTCATTACGGTGTTTTTATCCAGTAGGCGCCGCGGGTTTTCCTCAGGGCTTTCATGACCAACCCATGAGGACCACCCGCAAGGGTTCTCCAACCCTGGGATTCATCCCATCAGCGCCCCCCGCCCGGTTGACGGGCGCTCCATCGGTTGAAGCGACATTAAAAGCTTGCAATCCCTTAGGGACTTGCTACAATGTTCGACTTTGCCGAATTCAACTTATATAGCAACATGGCCAATACCGCCCAAGCCCGCAAGCGCGCTCGCCAATCCGTTGAGCGCAACAAGCACAATTCCAGCCTGCGCTCGATGCTGCGCACCGCCATCAAGCGCGTTCGCCAATCCATCGCCGCTGGCGACAAGGCTGCGGCTGGCGACGTGTTCCAGAAGGCCTCCAGCGTGATCGATCGCGTGGCTGACAAGAACATCATCCACAAGAACAAGGCCGCTCGTCACAAGAGCCGCCTGGCTGCCGCCATCAAGGCGCTGGCCTAAGCCATTCTGCCGCCCCTGCTTTTTGGGGCGTCACGAATACGGCAAATGAAGAAGGATGCCCCCGGGCATCCTTTTTTGTTGCCTGCTCGGGTTACGGTGCGGATTAATTTGGCGTGAACTGCGGTGGCGTGAACTGCGGTGGCGTGACTGCGGTGGCGTGACTGCGGCGTCGCGCACTAACCCTGCCGGGCGGCGAGCCCTTCCTTGATGGCGCTTGCGGCCTCGCGCAGCGACGCCATGAATGCGTCCACCAACGGGTTGCCGGGCCGATGTTCGGGAAACACGACATTGACCCGAAACGGGAACGAGCGCGTCAAGGGGCGAATATGCAATCCACGGCCGGCAAAGTCCAGCGCGGTCAGCGGATTGACGATCGCCACGCCCAACCCCTGCCGCACGAAGGTGCAGACGGACACCGCGGTGGGCGTTTCAACGATGGACCGCCGCAGCACCCCGGCTTCGCCAAATGCCTCATCGATCTGGATCCGGTAGGGATCGCTGGACGAAAGACTGATGAACGCCTGTCCGTCGAAGTCAGCGAGGCCGATCGCCGGCCGCGCCAGCAACGGATGGCCATCCGGCAACACGCATACCTCGTCCACCTGCAGCAACAATTCGACCCGCGTGCCGGCCGGCACCGAGTCGTGTTCGGTCAGGCCCAGGTCGTAGCGCTGCGCGGTCAGCCATTCCTCGAGCAAAGGCGATTCCTGCGTTTCCACCGACAGACTCACCCCGGCATGCCGGCCGTGAAACCGCTGGAAGGCATCGGGCAGGATGGAATGGGAGAACGCCGGCAGCGCGATCACCGATAGCTGCCCGCCCCGGAACGCCCGCAGACGCGCCGCGGCCGACGCCACGCGTTCCAGCCCGGCATAAGACTGCCGCACCTCTTCAAACAGCGCCAGCGCCGGCACGGTGGGCCGCAGGCGCCCTGCTATCCGTTCGAACAGCGCGAAACCGATGGACTGCTCCATGCGCGCAAGCTCGCGGCTGACCGTCGGCTGGGAGGTGCTGAGCAGGTCGGCCGCCTTCGTCACGCTGCCGGCGATCATCACCGCGCGGAACACCTCGATATGCCGATGCGTCAGCATGGCGCATTCCATATCAGAAATGAATCGATCTTCAACATCAAAGCATTTTACTGGATAGCCCATCCCAGGCATCATCCCGCCTTCGCTTCATTCAACAAGGTCCAGCACGCCATGGCATTCGATCCGCGCCAACTCACCCAACTCGCCGTCGAGCACGGCACGCCGCTATGGGTGTACGACGCCGCCACCATCCGCGAACGCATCGCGCAACTGCGCCGCTTCGACACCATCCGCTACGCTCAGAAGGCCTGCTCCAACGTGCACATCCTGCGCCTGATGCGCTCGGAAGGCGCGGTCGTCGACGCGGTGTCATTGGGAGAGATCGAACGCAGCCTGGCCGCCGGCTTCGAGCCGCGCAGCGAGCCCGAAGGCATCGTCTTCACCGCGGACCTGATCGACCACGCCACGCTTGCCACCGTGCTCAAGCACCACATCACCGTAAATGCAGGTTCGCTGGACATGCTGTCGCGTATCGGCCAGGCCTCCCCAGGCCATCGGGTGTGGCTGCGCATCAACCCGGGTTTTGGCCATGGCCACAGCAACAAGACCAATACGGGCGGCCCGCAAAGCAAGCACGGAATATGGATCGACGATGTGGCCGAGGCGGTGTCCATCGTGCGCCGCCATGGGCTCAAGCTGGTCGGCGTACACATGCACATCGGCTCCGGCGTCGACTACGGCCATCTGTCCAGCGTGTGCGACGCCATGGTCAGCGTGGTGAAATCGCTGGACCACGACATCGAGGCCATCTCGGCGGGCGGCGGGCTGTCGATTCCCTACCGTGAAGGCGAACCGCGCATCGACTGCGATCACTACTTCGAACAGTGGGATGCGGCACGCAAGCGCATCGCACAGTATCTGGGCCACGATGTCCGCCTGGAAATCGAACCGGGCCGCTTCCTGGTCGCCGAGTCCGGCGTGCTGGTCGCGGAGGTGCATTCGATCAACCGGCGCCCCGAGCGTGACTTCGCGCTGGTCGACGCGGGCTTCAATGACCTGATGCGCCCGGCCATGTACGGCAGCTTTCACCGCATCTCGGTGCATGCGCCGGACGGGTCAGCGGCGCAGGACGCGCCCGAAACACGCATCGCCGTGGCCGGCCCGCTGTGCGAGTCCGGTGATGTGTTCACCCAGAACGAAGGCGGCGTCATGTCCGACCAGTTGCTGCCGCAGCCGCGCATCGGCGACTTCATGGTCTTTCACAATGCGGGCGCTTACGGCTCGTCGATGTCATCCAACTACAACACCCGCCCGCTGGCCCCGGAAGTCCTGCTGGACAAGGGCGAAGCCCGCCTGATCCGCCGCCGCCAGACCGTCGGCGACCTGCTCGCGCTGGAAGGCTAGGCAATGGTGCCCGGCGTTTGCCGGGCGCCATTGCACGCTTGCCGCTTCAGGTGGGAAAGGCCTCGCGCAACGCGAAGGTGGCCTGCTTGAACACGCCCAGGTCGGTGCCCACCGCCACGAAGTGCATGCCCATATCCAGGTAGCGGCGCGCGTCCGCATGCACGGGCGCGAGGATGCCCACGGCCTTGCCTTGGGCCGACACGCGCTGATGCAGGTGGCGGATGGTTTCCTGGACCTCGGGATGGCCCGGATTGCCGATGTGGCCCAGGGCCGCGGCCAGGTCGGACGGTCCGATGAACACCCCGTCCACGCCTTCGACCGAGGCAATCTCGTCCACCGCCTCGATCCCCGGGCGGCTTTCGATCTGCAGCAGCACGCAGATGTTGTCGTTGATCGTCTGCAGGTAATCCGGCACCGTGCCGTAGCGGTTGCTGCGCTGCGCGCCGGCCACGCCCCGGATACCCTGCGGCGGGTAGCGCGTGGCGGCCACCGCCAGGCGCGCATCCGCCTCGGATTCGATGAAGGGGATCAGCAGGTTGTAGAAGCCTATGTCCAGCAGGCGCTTGATCTGGACCGGATCGTTCCACGATGGACGGCCCACCGCGGCGCTGGCGCTGCCCTGCAGGGCCTGGAGCTGCTGCAGGAACATCGGCACCTCGTTGGGCGAGTGCTCGCCGTCCAGAAGCAGCCAATCGAAGTCCGCCAGCCCGACGAGCTCGGCGGTGATGTGGCTGGACATGCACATCCAGAATCCGATGAGCCGTTCGCGAGCCAGGATGCGTTGCCGGAAACGGTTGGGTAGAGGTGAGTTCATTGCCGCCTTCTAGTAAGGAAAAACAAAAACAGTGCGCGTCGATGCGGATGTCCGGCACCCGCCGGGGCGCCGGACGCCAGGTTCAGTCCAGCTTGGCGCCGGAGGCCTTGGCCGCCTTGCCCCACTTGGCGATCTCGGCATCGACGAACGCCGAGAACGACTTGGGATCGTCGCCCACCACCACGAAGCCCACGCTTTCCAGCTTCTGCCGGACGTCGGGCGAGGACAACGCCTTCACCGTCGCCTGGTTCAGGCGCTGGATCACGGCGGGCGGCGTCTTCGCGGGCGCGGACAGGCCGAACCACGACTCCGCGGAGAAGCCCGGATAGCCCGACTCGGCCACCGTCGGCGTGTCGGGATAGGCCGGATTGCGCTTGGCGCTGGCCACCGCCAGCGCGCGCACCTTGCCGGAGGCGACCTGCGGCAGCAGCGCATCCTGGTTGAGGAACAGCACCGCAACGCGTCCTCCGATCAGGTCCGTGATGGCCGCCGCGCCACCTTTGTAGGGCACGTGGACCAGATCGATCTTGGCGTCCTGCTTCAGCATCTCCATGGCGAGGTGGCCCGACGAGCCGCTGCCGGAACTGGCGTGCGTGTATTTGCCGGGATTCTCGCGCGCGAGCTTGATGAAGTCCGCGAACGTCTTGCCGGGAAACTCCGTGTTGGCCACCAGCACGTTGGGCCCGGTGGCCAGCAGCGAGATATGGGAGAAGTCGCTGTTGCGGTACGGCATGTTCTGGTAGACCGCGTAGCTGACCGCGTTGGACCCGACGCCCGACAGCAGCAGCGTGTAGCCGTCAGGCTCGGCCTTGGCCACGGCGTCCGAGCCGATGTTGCCGTTGGCGCCGCCCTTGTTCTCGACGACGACGGTCTGGCCCAGTTCCTTGGACAGCTCCGCGGCCAGCAGGCGGCCCACGGAATCGGTGCTGCCGCCCGCGGGGAACGGCACGACCAGCTTCAATTGCTTGGCGGGCCACGTTCCGGTCTGCGCCATCAGGCTGCCCGGCAGCATCGCCATCGCCCCTATTGCCGCCGCGGCCAGGACGGTCAGGCGTCTGCGCGCAGATTGCTTATCGTGTTGCATGGTTGTCTCCTCGTTGGTTTTTTTAAGTATGGCGCCCGGTATCCGGGTCAGTGGATTTCAGGCTCGCCCGCGGCCGTGGCGCGCGTCTCGCTCTGAAGAAAATCGAAATCACAGCCCGTGTCCGCCTGGCCGATGTGCTTCAGGTACAGCACGCCATACCCGCGCTCGAAACGCGGCGGCGGTGTCTGCCAGGCGGCGCGGCGTTCGGCCAGCTCGGCGTCCGAGATCAGCAGTTCGAGACGGCGCGCGGGGACGTCGAGCGTGATTCGGTCGCCGTCCTTAACCAGCGCCAGCGGACCGCCCACGTAGGCCTCCGGCGCGACGTGCAGCACGCATGCGCCATAGCTGGTGCCGCTCATGCGCGCATCCGATATCCGCACCATGTCGCGCACGCCTTCCTTCAGCAGCTTCTGCGGAATGGGCAACTGGCCCCACTCCGGCATGCCGGGCGCGCCTTGCGGCCCGGCGTTCTGCAGGACGATGACGCTGTCGGCATCCACATCCAGGTCCGGGTCGTCGATGCGCGCCGCCATGTCGTTGTAGTCCTTGAAGACCACGGCGCGTCCTGTGTGAACCTGCAGTCGTGCTTCCATGGCGGGCGGCTTGATCACCGCGCCGTCCGGCGCCAGGTTGCCGCGCAGGACCGCCAGCCCGTCGCGTTCGATCAGCGCCTGCGCGCGCGGCCGGATCACGTCCTCGTTGAAGATGCGCGCGCCGGCGATGTTCTCGCCCAGCGTGCGCCCGTCCACCGTGCGCTGCCCGGTGTCCAGCAGGCTGCCCAACTGCACCAGCATTGCGCGCAGGCCCCCGGCGTAATAGAAATCTTCCATCAGGTACTTGCCCGCCGGGCGCAGATTGGCCAGCACCGGCGTGGTGCGCGCCAGGTGATCGAAGCGGTCCAGGTCCAGCGCGAAGCCGCTGCGCCGCGCCATGGCGATCAGATGCACCACCGAGTTCGTCGACCCCGACAGGGCAAGCACCGTGCGCACGGCGTTGTCGTAGGAGGCGGCGGTAAGCAGGTCGGACGGCTTCAGATCCTCCCAGACCATTTCCACGATGCGCTTGCCCGTCAGGCTGGCCATCTGGGCATGGCGCGAGTCCGGCGCGGGGATGGACGACGCCCCCGACAAGCACAGGCCCAGGGCCTCGACCGCGCCCGTCATGGTGGACGCCGTGCCCATCGTCATGCAGTGCCCCGGAGACCGGGCGATGCCGTCCTCCACGCCCTGCCAGTCTTCCTCGGTGATATTGCCGGCCCGCAGCTCCGCCCAGTACTTCCATGTGTCGGAGCCGGAGCCCAGCGTGTTGCCGTTCCAGTTGCCGCGCAGCATGGGGCCGGCGGGCACGAAGATCGTGGGCAGGTCCATCGACACGGCGCCCATGATGAGCGCCGGAGTCGTCTTGTCGCAACCGCCCATGAGCACGCAGCCGTCGGCGGGATAGGAACGCAGCAGTTCTTCCGTTTCCATCGCGAGGAGGTTGCGGTAGAGCATGGTCGTGGGCTTCTGGAACGGTTCGGACAGGCTCATGGCGGGCATTTCCACCGGAAAGCCGCCCGCCTGCCAGATACCGCGCTTGACCTCTTCGACCCGCTGCTTGAAATGGCTGTGACAGGGGTTGATGTCGCTCCAGGTATTGATGATGGCGATGACTGGTTTGCCGGCGTAGTCCGACCGGTGATAGCCCATCTGCGCCGTGCGCGAACGATGACCGAAGGACCGCAGGTCCTTGACGCCGTACCAGCGGTGGCTGCGCAGGTCTTCGGGCTTCTTGCGCTTGTCGGAATTGCTCATGTCTCGCATCCTCTGCTCTTTGGCGGGGTTAGGGCCGGTTCACGCTGAAGACAGCCATGCACAGGCCCGTGATCGGAATGGGGATTCAGGCGGGGTCCAGCAGATACGGTGTGCCGGCGCGCTCGCAGATGCCGCGCAGGCGCTCGGCCAGGGCCGCGGAAATGGGAATGCCCTGGCGTAGCCGGCGCGCGCGTTCGGCGGCTTCGGGCTCACCAGCCACCAGCACCGGCTCGGCCGGATCCGCGGGCGGCGTGTCGTGCAGGGCGTCGATCATGTCGTCCATGTCGGACTCGAACGAGCCGGCCGCACGGAAGGCGTCGGGGTTGAGCGCCAGGAAGAAATGCCCCACGTCGTCCGGCTCGCCCGGACGGCGGGTCGACGCGCGCCGCGCGGCAAAGGCGCTGCCGCTGAGCGTGCCGCCCAGAATCTGCGCCATCATCGCCAGGCCGTAACCCTTGTGGCTGCTCATGGAAGGCGTGCCGCCCAACGGCGTCAGGCCGCCTTCGGGGTGCTTGAAAATGAATTCCATGGCGGCGCCCGCATCCGTGACCGCGCCGCCCCGCCCGTCCACCGCCCATCCCGGCGGCAAGGGCTTGTCCAGGAAGTCGTACACCTTGACCTTGTTGGCCGCGACGGTGGTGGTCGCCATGTCCAGCACAAAGGGTTCGTTATAGGCCGCGGGCGCGCCGAAGGCGATGGGGTTGGTGCCCAGCATGGGCATGGCGCCGCGCGTGGGCACCATGATGACGCCGTTGGCGCTGCTGGTCGCCAGTCCGACCACGCCGCGTTCGACCGCGATGCGCGCATACACGCCAGCCGCCCCGAAGTGATGGGAGTTGCAGACCGACACCGCGCCCACGCCGTGTTCCAGGGCCTTGTCGACCGCCAGGTGCATGGCCTGCGCGGCCACGGGATAGCCCAGCCCGCCCATGCCATCTATCAGCGCGCTGGCGCCGCCGTCGCGCACCACGCGGGCGCGGGCATCGAGGCGCAGCGAGCCCGCGCGCCACTTTTCTTCGTAGGCGGGCAGCATGGAAATGCCATGCGAATCGATGCCCAGCAGGTCCGTCCGCGCCATCAGGCCCGCGGTGGTGAGCGCCAGGTCCTCGGCCATGCCCCAAGCCATCAGCACCTGCAGTATCTGTTCCTGCACCTGCTCCACCGGCACGGCCGCCGCAATTGATCCATTCCCTCGCACTGTTTGTCTCCTGTAGTCCTTGGTTTTTCGTGGCGGGCCAGGAACGGGCGTCAGTCGCGGTCGCGATCCACCAGCCGGTGCCGGGCCTGGCCCAGATGGAATTGCATGGCGACGCGGGCGCGTTCGCCGTCCTGTTCGCGGATGGCGTCCAGGATGGTGGCGTGTTCATCGACCACGCGTTGCGCGCGCTGCCGGGAACCGGTGCGCGTCAGATTCAAGGTAAGGCGCATGAAGCCGCTGATCGATTCGTGGATGCTCTCAAGCACGCCCAGGTAGAAATCGTTGCCGCTCGCCTCCGCGATGCTGGCGTGAAAGGCCAGGTCCGCTTCGGCGGACACCTGACCGCGGGCCAGGGTGTCGGCGAACGCCGCATGCGCCTCGGTGATCTTGTTGAGCTGTTCGTCGGTGCGGCGCAGGGCCGCCAGGCGCGCGGCATCGCCTTCGAGCGCGACGCGGACCTCTTGGGCCCGCAGATAGGCGCTGACGTTCTGCACGTCATTGAAGGTCTTCAGGCGGGGCGCCGGCTGATGGCTGACGAAGGTGCCCAGGCCCTGGTGCGCCGTGATGAGGCCGTCGGCGCGCAGGCGCAATAGCGCTTCGCGCACGACGGGGCGCGACACGCCAAAGCGTTCGGATATTTCGTTTTCGGAGGGCAGCTTGTCGCCGACGTTCAGTCCGCCAGACACGATCTGTTCGAAGATCTGCCCGTAAAGCTGGTCCGCCAGCCGCACCCGATGCCCGCGTTCCAGCACCGGCGCGCCCGAAACCTCCGGCGCGGCGGGCGCGGATGGCGCGGGCGGGGGCGATGCTTTGGGTCGGGCCACGGAACCTCCTGGGGATAGGGCCTGTTCGCGCGCCGCGGACAGGCCCTATGACACTGTCCGCGACGCGCGCAGAGCGCTCATCGTAACGTCAATGCGCGGCGAAGGCAGCACGGCCCGGCCATTGCGCAAACGCTCACGCCGTCGCGGCCTCGCGGTCCCAGGCGGCCAACGCACGCGCCACGGGCGCCACGCGCTCGCGTTCGGCGCTGGAGATGCCCGTCAGCAGCGGCAGCATCGGTCCCATGTCCGCCACGCCGGACAAGGTAACCGCATCGTGCAGCACGCGGATGGGGCTGATGCTGTCGCGGCAGTCTTCCAGGCCCATATAGTGTTCGCGCACGGCTTCGGCTTCATCGTAGCGGCCGTCCCGCAGCAGATGCAGCAGTTGCATCGAACCGCGCGGCGCCACGCAGACCGAACCCGAGGTGAAGCTCTTCAAGCCAAAGTCGCGATAGTGGACGATGGCCGGACGTTCGCCGATACCGCTGACGATCCAGCGCGAATCCACGGCTTGCAGCATTGCCGACAGGTAGGCGTCCCTGGAGAAATCGTCGCGGACGACCGCGTATTTGAAGGCGGCGATGCGGCCCTCTTCGACCAGGCGCGCCGCCGTCTCCGGCGCCAGGTAGTCGGCCGATTTGATGTAGACGACGGCCGGCTTGGCCAGCGCGTCCGTGAAGCGGCGCACGCCGTCGGCAAGGCCGGCGTCGGTATACGGGAAGGCCATGGGCAGCAGCATCGCCGTGGGGAAAGCGCGCGACCGCAGGATCGCGGCCTGGTCCATCATCTTTCCGTAGTCGGGCCCCACGGACGGCAGGATCCACGTGTCCGCGCCCGCCAGTTCGGCCAGCATGTCCACGATGCGCGCGTACTCGCTGACGCCCACGTTGTAGAAGTTGGCATTGCCGCCATACATCACGTTGCGCACGCCGCCCGCTTCCAGATGGCCGAGCAGGGCCTGGTTGGCCGCTACATTCAAGGACAGGTCGGCGTGGCGGGCCAGGGGCGGCACGGCGATGACCGAACGCTGCAGGTCCTGGGCGGTGACCGGAGAAGTTTTCATGGACGGGCTCCTGGCTGATCCAGTTGTCAAATAAGTAGGGTGAAAAAAGTATACTTGGTTGACAAGCACAACCTCAATACCTATATTTGTTTTACAAGTAGATCGGCAGCACACACGCAGGGCGCCCGGGGCGTCATGCGGCGTCAAAACTCCCGGCGGCGCCGGGAGCGGAATACCCCCAGAAACGATGCGCGGCCACGCGCACACCGAGGAGACGAATTCCATGCATGCAGCCCCTGCGAGAGGCCGATTCATCGCGGCCGCCCTGCTGACGGCCACCGCCTTTCTTCTGCCGGCCGCGCCGGCCCTGGCGGACTACCCGGAACGCGACGTGAAGATCATCGTGCCCTTCCCCGCCGGCGGCACCGCCGACATCGCCGCGCGCGTGGTGGCGGCCGAACTGGGCAAGAGCTGGAACAAGCCCGTGGTGGTGGACAACAAGGCGGGCGCCGGCGGCAACGTCGGCACGGCGGAAGCCGCGCGCGCCACGGCCGATGGCTACACCCTGCTGATGGGCACGGTCAGCACGCACGCCATCAATCAGTCCGTCTACGCCAAGCTGCCCTACGACCCGGTCAAGGACTTCGTGCCTGTCACCCTGGTCATCCCGGTGCCCAACATCCTGGAGCTGAACCCCAAGTTCGCCGACAAGCACGGCATCCGCACGGTGGCGGACCTGATCAAGTACCTGAAGGCCAACCCTGGCAGCGTCAACATGGCGTCCACCGGCAACGGCACTTCCACGCACCTGTCGGGCGAGCTGTTCCAGAGCATGACAGGCACGCGCATGACGCACGTGCCCTACAAGGGCAGCAGTCCCGCGCTGACCGACGTGATGGCGGGGTCGGCCGACCTGATCTTCGACAACCTGCCCTCGTCCATGGGCTTCATCAAGGGCGGCAAGCTGCGCCCCTTGGCCGTCACCACCGCCAACCGTTCGCCCGCCCTGCCCGACGTCCCCACGCTGGCCGAGGCCGGCGTCAAGGGTTATGACGCGTCGAGCTGGTTCGGCCTGCTGGCCCCGGCGGGCACGCCGCCGGAAATCGTTCAGAAGATCCAGCGCGACGTGGCCGCCGCCTTGCAGCAGGAGCCCGTGCGCGCCCAGCTGCAGGCCCAGGGCGCCACGCCATCGGGCAACACCCCCACCCAATTCAAACAGTTCATGGCTCAGGAAACCGTCAAGTGGGCCGAGGTCGTAAAGAAATCCGGCGCCAAGGTCGACTGACCCGGCGTTGATCCGGGCCCGCCCGCAACGCGTGAGCGGCGGGCTCTTCATCATCACGCGAACCAGGAGACTCCATGAACAAACTGATCAGCGCCGCCGTCGCGGCGGGCGCCATTGTGCTTGGCGCGCCGGCGGCACAGGCCGCCGGCTACCCCGAAAAACCCGTCACCATGATCGTGCCCTTCGTCCCGGGCGGCTCGTCCGACATCACCGCGCGTTCGGTCACGCCAGCGCTGTCGAAGCTTCTGGGCCAGACCTTCGTGGTCGAGAACAAGCCCGGCGCCAACAGCGCCATCGGCGCCCAGGCGCTGGCCCGCTCCACGCCCGACGGCTACACCATGATGGTCGGCTCGATCGGCACCTTCGCCATCAACGAGGCGCTCTACAAGAATCTGGCCTACAACCCGAGCAAGGACTTCGCGTACCTGACGCAGGCCGTGCGCAATCCCAATGTGCTCGTGGCGGCAACCAGCTTTCCCGCCAGCACCGTCGCCGAACTGGTCGCCTACGCGAAGAAGAACCCGGGCACGGTGTCGTACGCGTCGTCGGGCACCGGGTCGTCCGACCACCTGTCTGCCGTGCTGTTCCGCCAACGCACGCAGAGCACGGGCGTGGACGTGCCCTACAAGGGAGGCGGCGCCGCGATCGCCGACCTGCTCGGCGGGCAGGTCAACGTGTCGTTCCAGAACCTGGGCGCCGTGCAGAACCACATCAAGGCGGGCAAGCTCAAGGCCCTTGCCATCACCGGCGACGCGCGCGCGACGGATCTGCCCGACGTGCCGACGCTGACGGAGGCCGGCATCAAGGACATGGTGGTGTATTCCTGGCAGGGCTTTGCCGTGCCCAAGGGCACGCCGCCGGCTGTCGTGGAGCAGCTTGCCAAGGCCTTGCGGACGGCCTTGCGCGACCCGCAGACCGAGAAGACCCTGCAAGGCCTGGGCTTTGAAGTGGTCGCGAACACCCCCCAGCAGTTCACCGAATTCCAGCAAGCCGAAGTCAAGCGCTGGAAGGACGTGATCCAGAAGGCAAACATCCAGCTTGAATAAGCCAGAGGGGGGATGCCCGTGGCATCCCCTCATCCGGAATCAAGCCTGATCAAGTAGCATGAACGCTTCGCCACCCAACCGTACGACAACATGACCACCAAGCAACGCATCATCCAGGTCGGCTCGCTGGCCGGCTCCCCCACCGCCAACAAGCGTCTTGCAGACGGCTACGACGTCGTCGAACTGTGGAAGTATCCGGACCGCAAGGCTGCGCTGGCAGAGCACGGCAAGGGCGTCACCGCCGTCGTCACGTCGGCCAACTTCGGCGCCAACGCAGAGCTCATCAACGCCCTGCCCGACCTGAAGGCCATTTGCAGTTGGGGCGTGGGGTACGAAACCATCGACGTCGAAGCCGCCCGTCAGCGCAACGTGCTGGTCAGCAACACGCCGGACGTGTTGACCGACTGCGTCGCCGATCTGGCCTGGGGCCTGCTGATCGCCGGCGCCCGCCGCATGGGCCAGGGCGAACGCTTCGTCCGGGCCGGCCAATGGGGCCAGGTGCATGGCAGCATCCCGCTGGGCCTGCGCGTCAGCGGCAAGAAGCTGGGCATCGTGGGCCTGGGCCGCATCGGCGAAGCCATCGCCAAGCGCGGCACGGGTTTCGACATGGAAGTGCGCTATCACAACCGCAGAAAGCGCGACGACATCGCCTACGGCTACGAGGCGTCGCTCACGGAGCTGGCCAAGTGGGCCGATTTCCTCATCGTGGCCACCGTCGGCGGCCCCAGCACGCGCCATCTGGTGAACCGCGAAGTGCTGGAAGCGCTGGGCCCCAAGGGCATCATCGTCAACATCGCGCGCGGCCCCGTCATCGATGAAACGGCGCTGGTCGCCGCGCTGGAAGCCGGCAAGCTGGGCTGCGCCGCGCTCGACGTGTTCGAACACGAGCCCAAGGTGCCCGAAGCCCTGGTCAAGAGCGACAACGCCGTGCTGTTGCCGCACATCGGCAGCGCCACGGAAGAAACGCGCCTGGCGATGGAAAACATGATGTTCGAAAACCTGCAGGCATTTTTCGAGACCGGCCGCGTGGTCACACCGGTGGAATAAGGCGGATGCGCTCCGCGGCCGCGAAAGCGGCCGCGCGCCACAGGCCGTGCGCCACAAGCCGTGCGCCACAAAAAGAAAAGCCTCTCGGCGCCCATACCGAGAGGCTTTCGACTTTCCGCCCCGCGGGAACCGGAAGTCTTCTTGCGCAAAGGAACTTGAGCGTTGCCGCCCGTCGCGATTACTTCGCCGGCGTCGTGGCGCCGGACGAGTGCATCTTCGCGGCTCCACCCGACTTTTCCGTCCCATGCTTGGCGGACGTCTTGTCGGACTTGTGATGCTTGTGCTGCGCCTGGGACTTGGTCTCGCCCGACTTGGCGTTGGCATCGGCGCCGGCCGCGAACGCCGACGGCGCCGCGGCAAGACCAAGGCACAAGGCCGAAGTGGATAAGAATGCAGCAATACGGGAGTGAGTCGTCATTTCATGAACTCCTGGATGGTGAAGGCCAATGGCCTTTTTCCGATACGGGGCGGCAACATCGCCGCTTGGCCCGTACCCCGTTTGAAGCCCTCTCCGCAAGAAGGTTCAACGCGGAACCATATATTTTCCGCCGCTAACGCCTGGTCATGAAGCAGGCTTTCACGGCGCTTTCACTGGCCGCGCGGCGAGCGTGGGCGAGTCCCGCGCTAGGCCTCGAAAGCGAGCAGCGCCACCGTTGCGAACAGCATGAGCGCGAAGCAGGCTCTCAGCTTTCGTTCAGGAAGCCGGTACGCAAGCCGCACGCCGACAGGCACGAGCAAGAGGCTGCCGATGGCCAGCGGCGCGCCGACCATCCAGTTCGCCTGGCCAGCCCAGGTGTAGGTGATCAACGCGATGGTGGACCCCGGTATCACCATGCTCAACGCCAGCGCCTGCGCAGTGGTCTGCGGAAGCCGGAAGACCGAGGTGATGATGGGCACGGCCAGCACCGCGCCGCCCACGCCGAAGAAGCCGCCAAGCGTCCCGCACAGGATGCCCAGCACGCTGGCCCGGCGCGGCGTGAAGACGGGCGCGTCGCGCTTGGGCGCCTGCGCACGCCGCGCTGCCGGCCGGGATGCGCGCCATGTCTGCCATACATAGAACAGCGCGATGAAGAACAGGAACACCGCGAAGCTCTGGCGCAGGACGCTGGAATCGATGCCCAGCGCGAGCCGCGCGCCCACCCACGTGAACACCACGGCGCCGCCCGCGCCCGCCAGGGCGACGCGCCTGTCGATGCGCGTCTGCTGGTTGTACTTGCGAACGGCCATCATGATGGTGGGCAGGACCATGATGAGCGCGGTGCCTTGCGCCAACTGTTGCGACATGCCCATCAAGAGGACCAGCGCGGGGATGGCGATCAGGCCGCCCCCGATGCCCAGCACGCCGCCCATGAAGCCGATCAGGCCGCCCGCAGCCAGGCACGCGGCGATAACATACAGACTCACGTCTTGCTCCAGCAGGCCCGGCCGGATTCAGGCCGGGCAATCAGAAAGTGAAGAAGAAAGGCCGTCGCTTGCGGCCGGTGCGTGGCGGATCCGAGGAATCAGCGCAGCTTGTCCAGCGCGCCGTCCAAGCGGTCCACGGCCCAGATTTCCAGCCCCTCGATAGGCTGGCGCGGCGCGTTGGCCTTGGGGATCAAGGCGATCGAGAATCCCAGCTTGGCGGCTTCGCGCAGACGCTCCTGACCGCGCGGCGCGGGCCGGATCTCGCCGGCCAGGCCGACTTCGCCGAAGGCGATCAGGCCGCGCGGCAAAGGCTTGTCGCGCAACGAGGACATGATGGCCAGCAGGACCGGCAAGTCGGCCGCGGGCTCCGTGATGCGCACGCCGCCCACCGCATTGACGAAAACGTCCTGGTCGAATGTGGACACCCCCGCGTGCCGGTGCAGCACCGCCAGCAGCATGGCCAGGCGGTTGCCTTCCAGCCCCACCGTCAGGCGGCGCGGGTTGGGCGCGTGGGAACTGTCCACCAGCGCCTGGATCTCGACCAGCAGCGGACGCGTGCCTTCCTGGGTGGCCATCACGCACGAACCCGCCACCTGCTGCTCGTGTTGCGACAGGAACAAGGCGGACGGATTGGCCACGCCGCGCAGGCCCCGGTCCGTCATGGCGAAGACGCCAAGCTCATTGACCGCGCCGAACCGGTTCTTGAAGGCGCGCACCAGCCGGAAGGACGAATGCGTATCGCCTTCGAAGTACAGCACCGTGTCCACGATGTGCTCCAGCACGCGCGGGCCGGCCAGCGCGCCGTCCTTCGTGACGTGGCCGATCATGACGATGGCGATGCCGGTCTGCTTGGCCAGGCGCGTCAGTTGCGCCGCGCATTCGCGCACCTGCGACACCGACCCTGGCGCGGCGCTGAGTTCGCCGCTGTAGAGGGTCTGGATCGAGTCGATGACGGCAACGGTGGGCTTTTGCTCCGACACCGCGGACTGGATGGCTTCCAGCCGGATTTCCGCCAGCAGATTGACATTGCCCGTCTGCAAGCCCAGCCGGCGCGCGCGCAGCGCCACCTGCTCGGCGGATTCCTCGCCAGTCACATACAGCACGTTGGAGGTTTCGGAAAGCGAGGCCAGCGCCTGCAGCAGCAGCGTCGACTTGCCGATGCCGGGATCACCGCCGATGAGCACCACGGCGCCGGCGACCAGGCCGCCGCCCAGCACACGGTCGAACTCTTCGAGTCCGGTGGGCTGGCGCGGCGTTTCGCGGGCCTCGATCTCGGACAGGCTGCGCACGGGGCTGGTGGAGGCCAGGGGCGCATAGCGGTGGGCCGACGCGGCGGGCGTCGACGATTCCACCGTTTCTTCCAGGGTGTTCCAGGCGTTGCAATGCGGGCATTTGCCCTGCCACTTCGGGGTAGTGCCGCCGCAGTCGGCGCACACGTATACGGTTCGGGATTTGGCCATGCGCGAAAGTGTACCGGCAACCCGGCGCGGCGGCGCGGGGCGGCCGCGGCAGCGCGCGTTTTTCAGCCCGCGTTGAATCCAGTGCGCACCGCATCGGCGCGGCCCGCTGTCATTTTGCTTTCACAAAAAGGGACGGCCCGAAGTTACATGATGCAAACACAAGAAATTTCCTGCCGGATCTTTTCAAATCGCGCATAATCGAAAGGTGCAGCGCATTGTCGAACCGTCCAGTCCAGGACGGCATTCTCAAGCCAAGCCGCCCCCCGGGGCGCGGCAGCGGAAATCGCGGCGCAATCAACTTGCGGCCTTCCACGAGGCCGCCTACACCGGAACAAGACCCGAGCCACGACGAGATCGCCGGACCACCGGCGCGGCGCACGCAGAGGTCAAACGCCATACGCCCGGCCACTAGGCGTATGCGCGAGGAGTACGCGCATGAGCATTACCTATCGCCCCCCTTACGATGAAGACGACGAACGGGATCTGCGCGCCCTGTATCGCAAGCCCGGCCCCGGGACCAGTCCCGAACTGGACGCGGCGGTGCGGCGGCGCTGGCACCCTGGCCATAGCTGGCACCCCGGGTGGGGCGCGGCCGCATGCGCGGTGATGGTGGCGGGCCTCTTCGCCTGGACCGACATGCGCGAGGCCGACGACCTGCCCGACCTCAACACGCAGTTGATCGCCCCGCAAGAATCCGACGCCTCACCGGCACGCGCTCCCGCGCCGCAACCCGTTGTTGCGGAGCCTCAGCCGGCCGCGCCGGTCATGCAGCGCGTCGTCGCGCCCCAGGCCGAACCCGCTCCAAGCCCGCCCTCTCCCGCCACGGCGGAAAGCCCCGCCGCCCCGGAAGCGGCCGCCGCCGACAGCGCGCAGGCCGAACCTGCCGCCCCCGCTGCGCCCGTGGCCTTCACCGAACAAGACATCGAGGCCAGCGTGGCCCAGATCCGGGCCTTGATCGTGAACGACCGCGAAGAAGAAGCCGTGCAGGCGTTGCGCCAATTGCAGCAGGGCGCGCCTGACTTCGCCCTGCCTGACGACCTGCAGGAGCTGGCCCGGCAGAATCCGGCGTGACCGCCGATCCGGCCCCAAAACAGGCCCCCGCCGTGGCCGTTCATACAACGGTTACGACGGCCGGCCGCGCAGTAAATCTGGTCAGTTTTCGGATGGCTTCTTGCTAACATTGCCGCCATGAGTCCGAGCTTCAACCACCGCAATCTTCCCCACCTGCTGCTATACGCGCGCGAAACCCTGATGGCGCATTTCCGTCCGATTTTGCACGCGGCCGGCGTCAGCGAGCAGCAATGGCGGGTGTTGCGCACCTTGAGCGAAGCGGGCGCCATGGAACCCAACCAGATCGCCCGCCGTTGCCAGATCCTGAGCCCCAGCCTCACCCGCATGCTGGCCGGCATGGAAGAGCAAGGCTTGATCAAGCGCGCGCGCTCCAATGCCGATCAGCGGCGCCAGGAAATTTCCCTGACGGCCAAGAGCAACAAGCTCATCGACCGCATGCGCCCCCTGGTGGATGCGAAGTACCAGGAAATCGAAGACAAGATCGGCAAGGAGTTGCTGGACCGCCTGTACCGCGACGTGGACGCCATGGCCGATCTGATCCGGCGCGACGCTCCCGGGCCGCACGAATCCACCTAGCCTGGATCGCATGGCCACGCCATGCAGGCCAGGTTCCGCCCACTGTCATTTCATCCAATCGGCCCGCAGTCCATGGACATCCTGACCAATACCTTCAAGCAAGCCTTGCGCGACGGCAAACCCCAGATCGGCCTGTGGGCCGGCCTGGCCAGCGCCTATACCTCGGAAATCCTTGCCGGCGCCGGCTTCGACTGGCTACTGATCGACGGCGAGCACGCCCCCAACACGCTGGACTCCACCCTGGCCCAACTGCAGTCCGTGGCAGCCTACCCGGTGGCGCCGGTGGTGCGGCCGGCCTGGAACGACCCGGTCCAGATCAAGCAGATCCTGGACACCGGCGCGCAGACGCTGCTGGTGCCCATGATCCAGTCCGCCCAGGAAGCCGCCGCCGCGGTGGCGTCCGTGCGCTATCCGCCGCAAGGCATGCGCGGCGTGGGTAGCGCGCTGGCGCGTTCGTCGCGCTGGAACCGCATCCCGAACTACCTGGAACGCGCCAACGGCGAGATGTGCGTGCTGGTGCAGATCGAAACTCCGCAAGGCGTGGAGGCACTGGACGAGATCCTGGCGGTGGACGGCGTGGACGGCGTCTTCATTGGCCCGGCAGATCTGTCGGCAAGCATGGGATACCTGGGACAGCCGGACCACCCGGCGGTCTTGAAGACCATCGACGCCGCCATCACCCGCATCGTGCGTTCGGGCAAGGCCGCCGGCATCCTGCACGGCGGCGTGGCGCAGGCCAAACACTACCTGGCGCTGGGCGCGACCTTCGTCGCCGTGGGCGTGGACGCCGTGCTGCTGGCGCGCGCGGCGGAAAGCCTGGCGGGCGAGTTCAAGGACCTGAAGGCGGTCGAGGCGGCCAAGGGTCCGTACTGACAGCAAAAAAAACGCACCCGAAGGTGCGTTCTGGATGAGGCGCAACGCCGGGCCTACGAACGCCCGGCGACGCTGCCACCGCCGTCCACGCCCAGCACCTGGCCGGTGATGAAGCCCGCGTCGTCGGACAGCAGGAAGGCGATGGCGGCGGCCACTTCGGCCGGCGTGCCCAGGCGCTTCATGGGGACCGACGCCAGCGCGCGTTTTTCGCCTTCGCTGCCCGCGGGCCGAGTGGCGCGGAACATTTCGGTTTCGATCGGGCCGGGCGCGACCGCGTTGGCGGTGACGCCGTATTCGGCAAGCTCCAGCGCCCACGTGCGCGTGCAGCCCACCAGCGCGCTCTTGGCGGCCGAATAGGCGGTACGGTCCAGGCCGCCGTGAATGGCGCGGCTGACGACGTTGACGATGCGGCCGGCGCGGCGCACTTTCATGGATTCGATGAAGGCCTGCGTGACCTGCACCGCCACGCGCACGTTCAGGTCCAGCACGTTATACAGCGTGGCCAGGTCGATCTCGCCCAGCGGTTGCGGCGAGGCGATGCCGACATTGTTGACGACGGCGTCGACCGGGAATTTGTCGCGGATTTCGCGCAGGACTTCTTCGGTGCGGCCGGCGTCCGCCAGGTCACAGGCGTACAGATAGCCGGGAAAATCCACATCGGTCGTGTTGCGGGCAATGCCCACGACGTGACAGCCCATGTCGGACAGCCGCTGAGTAAGCGCCCAGCCGATGCCTTTGGTGGCGCCCGTGATGAGCACGCATTTGTCCTTCATGGATCGAAACCTCGCAGTCTGTTTTCTTGGTCAAAAACGGGCGCTTGAGCGCCCGGTTCCCCCAGTAGACACCATCCGGGTGTCCCCTGTCTTGTAAATTGCGTAGCAATTCTTGCACGCTGGACGCCGGGCGAACCGCGGCCGGCGGCCCGGCCTGGGGTCCGGTTCAGGCGTCGCGGGTGACCGAAACGCGCGGCGCCAGGGCGCAGAGCAGTTCGTAGCCGATGGTGCCGGCCGCCTGGGCCACCTCGTCCACGGAGGGGCCGTCTTCGCCCCACAGCGACACCGGAGCCCCCACGCCCGCGGAGGGAACCGGCCCCAGATCGACGATCAGCATGTCCATGGACACCCGGCCCACGAGCTGGGTCCGTATGCCCGCCACCACCACTGGCGTGCCCGTGGTGGCGTGGCGCGGGTAGCCGTCGGCGTAGCCGCAGGCCACGATGCCGATGCGCATGGCGCGTTCGGCGCGAAAGAGCGCCCCGTAGCCGACCGAATCGCCGGCCTTGAGCTCTTGCACCGCGATGATTTCGGAATTCAGCGACATCGCCGGCTTCAGGCCGAATGCCGAGCCCTCGGCGTCCGCGAACGGCGAGGCCCCGTACAGGCAGATGCCCGGCCGTACCCAATGCGTCTGGGTTTCGGATCCCACCGCGATATCCGCGAAACGCAGCGTGGCGGCGGAGTTGCAGACGCTGATGGCGCCCGGCAGCTTATGCGTCACCGAATTGAAGACACTGAGCTGCTCATTCACGCCCTGCGGGCCGTCGGCGCAGGCGAAGTGGGTCATCTTGCCCACCGAGCCCAGCGTGCCTTGCTGTTGCAGCAACGTGGCGCGTTCATACGCGGCAGGATAGGCCGCCGGGCTGAAGCCCAGCCGGTTCATGCCGCTGTTGAGCTTGAGCATGATGTCGACGCGGCGCGAAAAGCGCGCGCGGGCAAGCATGTCCAATTGTTCGCGATGATGCACCGTGGTGCTCAGGTGGTAGCGGTCGATGATGTCGAGGTCGGACGGGTTGAAAAACCCCTCCAGCAGCAGGATGGGCCCGCCCCAGCCGGCCTCGCGGCAACGCACGGCTTCATCCAGGTCGAGCATCGCCAGGCCCTGGGCCTTTGAAAACCCCGCGACCGCCTGCTCGATGCCGTGCCCATAGGCGTTGGCCTTGATCACCGCCCAGATCGAGGGCGGCACGCCGGAGGCGGCGGCGGCGGTCTGGTCGAGGTGGCGGCGCACGGCGGCAAGATTGTGCGCAAGCGCGGAAACGGAAACAGTGGCGGATATTGGGCGCGGCATGATGTGAGATCCTGTGGCGTTCAAGTCTAACTGATCGCCGCGCCCGCGGCATGGGGCCATGTCATGGGAAAACGACTACTCTAAAATGAAGCAAATACGGCCCTTTGCGCCCCATCCGTACACCTAGCCTATGTCCATCGATCACTACGAGAACTTTCCCGTCGCCTCGCTGCTGCTGCCGCGCAGGCTGCGCGGCGCCGTGACCGATATCTACCGGTTCGCCCGCGCCGCGGACGATATCGCCGATGAAGGCAGCGCGACCGACGCCGAACGCCTGAGCCAGCTGGCCGCGTTTCGCACCGAACTTCATCGCATCGGCGCGGAACCCGGCACGCCCCCGGCGCCCGGCCTGCCGCCGCTGGCCGACATCTTCACCCCGCTTGCCGCCACCATCGCCCGGCATCAGTTGCCCATCACGCCCTTCTATGACCTTTTGTCGGCCTTCGAGCAGGACATCGAAGTCAAGCGCTACGAAGACTACGCCACGCTCACGGATTATTGTTCGCGCTCGGCCAACCCGGTCGGGCGGCTGATGCTGCACCTGTTCGACGCGACCACTCCTCAGAACGTGGCGGAATCCGACGCCATCTGCACCGGACTGCAACTGGTGAACTTCTGGCAGGATGTCCGCGTGGACTGGCACAAGCAGCGCGTCTATCTGCCGCAGGAAGACCTGCGCCGCCACGGCGTCACGGACGACGACCTGGCCGCCTGCCGCCTGACCCCCGCCTGGCGCGAGCTGATGGCGTTCGAGGTCGACCGCACGCGGGCGCTGCTACACTTCGGCGCTCCGCTGGCGCGCCGCCTGCCGGGCCGTATCGGCCTGGAGCTGCGCCTGGTGGTGCAAGGCGGGCTGCGCGTGCTGGAGCGTATCGAGGCGAGCGGCTACGATGTATTCATGAATCGCCCCGAATTGGGCGCCAAAGATTGGGCCATCATGCTGTGGCGCTCCATCAAGTAACAGGCCCCCCTTAATATGACCCCTGACGAGTACTGCCAGGAAAAAGCCGCCAAGAGCGGTTCCAGCTTCTACTATTCATTCCTGTTCCTGCCGCCCGAACGCCGGCGCGCCATCACGGCCCTGTACGCGTACTGCCGCGAAGTGGACGACGTGGTCGACGAATGCACCGACCCCTCGCTGGCCAGGATCAAGCTGGCGTGGTGGCGCACGCAAGTCGACCAGATGTTCGACGGCAAGCCCGACCACCCGGTGACGCGGGCCCTGCAGCCGCACCTGCAAAGCTGTTCCATCACCCGCGAACGCCTGCTGGCCGTTGTCGACGGCATGGAAATGGATCTGGACCAGACCCGCTACCTGGACTGGCCCGGCCTGCGCAAATATTGCTGGCACGCCGCCGGCGTGGTGGGCGAATTGTCCGCCGGCGTATTTGGCTATTCCGACCCCAAGACGCTGGTCTACGCCGAGAAGCTGGGCCTGGCGTTCCAGATGACGAACATCATCCGCGACGTCGGCGACGACGCCCGCCGCGGCCGCATCTACATCCCGGTCAACGACATGCAGCAGTTCGAGGTCAAGGCTTCGGACATTCTGAACGGCGAGTATTCCGAACGGTTCAGCGCGTTGATGAAGTTCCAGGCCGACCGCGCCCGCGAGCTCTACCGCGAGGCAATGAGCAACCTGCCCGAGGCCGACCGCCGTTCGCAACGCCCCGGCCTGATGATGGCCGCCATCTATCACGCGCTGCTCGACGAGATCGAGCGCGACAACTGGCAGGTGCTGCACCAGCGCATTTCGCTCACGCCGCTGCGCAAACTCTGGCTTGCCTGGAAGACCTGGGTGGGCGGTGGACGCGGACTGATCCGCCGGTTGGCGCGGTGAAGGCCGCGGTCATCGGCGCGGGCTGGGCTGGCCTGGCGGCCAGCGTCGCCCTGCGCGAAGCCGGCGCCAAGGTCACGGTGTTCGAGGCCGGCCACACCCCGGGCGGACGTGCCCGGCGCGTGTTCCACGGCGACTTCGACGCGCCCCTGGACAATGGCCAGCACCTGCTGTCCGGCGCCTACCGCCACACGCTGGCCTTGATGCGCCGCGTTGGGCGCAACCCCGACGCGCTGCTGATGCGCCGGCCCTTGCGGCTGGCCAGCCTGGACGGCCGTTTCCATCTGTCGGCCCCGCGCCTGCCCGCGCCCTTGCACATGGCGGTGGCCATCCTGCGCGCCCGCGGCCTTTCGTGGAGCGACCGCCTTGCCACGCTGCGCCTCATGCGCGGCCTGAAGGCCATGTCCTGGATGCCGCCGCGCGACTGGACGGTGCTGCACCTGCTGCACTATCACGCGCAGTCCGACGCGCTGATCCGCCAGATCTGGGATCCCCTGTGCCTGGCCGCGCTGAACACCCCGATCGCCACCGCCAGCGCCGCGCTGTTCGCCCGGGTGCTGCGCGACAGCCTTGCCGGCACCCGCGAAGACAGCGATCTGCTGCTGCCCTGCACGGACCTGTCGGCGCTCTGGCCGGATGCCGCGGCGCGCCAGGTCACCATGCGCTACGGCAGCACCGTGCGCCAGCTTCGCCCGTCGAACGAAGGCATCGATATCAACCAGGAACGCTTCGACGCCGCCGTGCTGGCCGTGCCGCCCACGTTCGCGGCGCGCCTGCTGGACGCGCCGTTGCGCGAAGCCGGCGCCACCGGTTTGCTCGAAGCGCTGAAGGCGTTCGAATACCTGCCCATCGCCACGCTGAATCTGCGTCTGGCGGAGCCCTGGCGCCTGCCCGAACCCATGATGATGCTGCGCGAAGATGCGGCCCGCGGCCATGCCGGCCAATGGTTGTTCGACCGCGCCCAATTGGCCGGCGACACCAAGGCGGGAGAACTGGCCGTGGTGGCCAGCGCGGCCATCGGCATCGGCGACCGCAACCGCCGCCAGGTCATCGAAGCCATGATCGACCAGGTGTCCGAGCAGGCGGCCAGCCATCCCTCGCGCCTGCCGCCCATGCCGGAAGTATCGGCGGCCGAGCTGTTCATCGAAAAGCGCGCCACCTTCGCGGCGGTGCCGGGCCTGACGCGGCCGCTCAATTCCACGCCGTGGCCCACGCTGGCGCTGGCCGGCGACTGGACCGACACCGGCTACCCCGGCGTGCTGGAAGGCGCGGTGCGCAGCGGCCTGCAGGCCGCCCGCGTGCTGAATCCCCGCGCCGATTGAGACGGCGCGGACGGTCCTGGCCTAGCCCGGCCCGGCGAACAGGTCGGCCTGGCGCGGATCCGCCGGGGCCAGGTCGTAGCCGATCTGCGCCGCCACCTCGCGCAAGATGGCCTGCGCCAGATTGAAGGCGGTATTGGCCGCCGGCACGCCGGCGTAAATGGCGTTCTGCAGCAGCACTTCCTTGAGCTCGTCGGGGGTCAGGCGCGAGTCGTCCGCCGCCGTGAGCGCGGCGCGCACGTGCAGTTCGAACTCTTCCCATCGCCCCAGCGACAGGGTCACCGCCAGCACCATCATGCGCCGCGCCTTGTGGGGCAGGCCCGGGCGGCTCCAGATGTCGTGCCACGCGTAGCGCGTGATCATGTTCTGATAATCGGCGGTGAAGGTGGTCGCGCGGTCCAGCGAACGCTGGACCCATTCATCGCCCAGCACCGCGCGGCGGTTGGCCAGCCCGCGCTCGAAATCGTCTTGTCGGCTCATCTGAGGCATCTCCTTTCGACAGGGGCCAAGCGGGCCGGCGCAGGCGCTGTGCCGCGCCCGCGCCGGCCCGCTTGAGGATCAGTTCACCGTGATGCTATTGGTTTTCACGACTTCCGCCCAGCGGATCTGTTCGGCATCCACGAATTTCGCAAAATCCGCGGCGCTGCTGCCCACCGGCGTCAGGCCCAGCTTGGCAAGCTTTTCGCGGGTGTCGGGACGCGCCAGCGCCTTTTGCACCAGGTCCTGCAGCTTGGCCACCACTTCAGGGCTGGCGCCCGCGGGCAGGAAGAAGCCGTTCCATTCCTCCACGTCGAAGTCCTTGATGCCGGCTTCGCCCACGGTCGCGACGTTGGGCAGTTCCGGCATGCGCTTGGCCGACGACACCGCCAGCGCCTTCAGCTTGCCGCCGCTGACGTAGTTCAGGCTGGACGCCGCGTTGGCGAAATAGATGTCGACCTGCCCGCCCATGACGTCCACGATCGCGGGCGCGCCGCCCTTGTAGGGAACGTGCACCATGTCCACGCCGGCGTCCTTCTTGAGCAGTTCGGCGGCCATCTGCGCCAGGCTGCCCGGCCCGTAGGACGCGAAGGTGTACTTGCCGGGGTTGGCGCGCGCCGCCTTGATGAAGTCGGGCAGGCTGTTGAACGCGGAGCCGGGCGCGGCCACCAGGATGTTGGGCACGCTGATGGCCTGCGACACCGGAACGAAGTCCTTCTTTGCGTCGTAGGGCAGCTTGCGCAGCACGGGATTGATCGAGAAGGCCGACGCGTCATAGAGCACCGTGTAGCCGTCGGGCTTGGCGCGCGCCACGTAGGCCGCGCCGATGGCGCCGCTGGCGCCGCCCTTGTTCTCGATCACCACGCTCTGGCCGGCGACTTCGCCCATGCCCTGCGCAATGATGCGGGCGGCATTGTCGGCGCCCCCGCCTGCCGAATACGGCACCACCACGGTGATGGGCTGTTCGGGATAGCCGGCGGCATGCGCCGCGCCGAACGCGCCGGCCAGGCCGATGACGGCAGCCAGCGGACGCAATGCGGCAAGCGCCGTGTAACGGGTTTTCTTCATGTGTGCTCCTCAGGTCTCCCCTGCGGGGATGTTTCAGTCGATCCAGGATCGTTGCGCGATCCGCCCGAAATATTCAGACGGTCGCGATGGGGTTGACCGGCGCGCCTACCAGCCCCGGCACGTACATCGGCGCCGCGGTCAGGAAAAACGCGTTTCGGTTGTGCTGGCGCAGCCATTGCGCCAGCGGGGTCAGATGCCAGAGCTCGCCCAGCGGGAGCCCCAGCTTGAACAGGCATTGTTCGTGCAAGGGAAGCAGCGGCCCGCTGGCGGCATCCAGATGATGGTTGCGCAGCTCGACGGCGTGATTGTCCGCGGCAATGGCAGCGATGCGGCTGCTCTTGATCCAGGCCAGCAGTTCGGCGTCGGCGCCGTCCAGCACGCAGCAGCGGGTCTTCAGCAATTCCTGCTCGTCGTCGCCCAGCGTCAACGCCAGATCGGCCAGGCCGGTGTGCAGGCACAGCACATCGCCGGGCCGGATCTGCACGCCGTCGGCGCGCATCACGTCCATCAGGTCGCGGTACGAGACCTTGCGCTGCGCATCGCCATAGCGGGCGCGCAGGTCCACCATCACGCCGCGCCCCTGAATGCCATGGCGCGCCATCGGCTCGATGGACAGATCGCGCGTGCCGGCAAAGCCCTCCGCTAGCGGTTCACTGACCGCAAAGCCGTTGTAGCCCGTGGGCTGCGGCTGTCCGGTGCCCAGCGCGTCGTACATCGAGCCGACGTGGCCCAACGCATCCCATTGCGTCGAATACTGCGGCGACAGGGTGACGCGGTCATCGCTGACGACATCGGTGGCGCCGGGCACATCGCGCCCTAGCGGATAGCGGTACACCGGCACGCCGTTCTTCTCGGCCGGCACGATCACGGGCCCCTTGCGGCGCGGATTGAGCACCGGCGCGCGAGGCACTGTCAGCGGCAGGCTGAGCGAAAATGAAATTCCTTCGCGGATTTCCGCCACGGCCGCAAGGCGCGCGTGGCGATCCAGGTGATTGAGCGTGCCGAGCTGGTCGTCTTGCCCAAAATCCCCCCAGTTCGAACCCTCCGGACGGCGAAGGTATCGTTGCGCTTGACTCATGGTCCTTGTCTCCTCGTCCTATGCCGGACGATTCCTGGAATCGTGGTTGCTGCTTATCGTTGTCACTGCTTATGGTTGTTACCGCTTATTTCACCACGGCGGATTGCATCAACTGCGCAACTTCATCCGAGGTGTATCCCAGCGTGGACAGTATTTCGCGGCTATGTTCGCCCAGGGCTGGCGCGCCGGGGCCAGCCTCCGCCGACGTGGGGTCCGCCTCGGGGTCCGGCGTGACTGCGGCCGCGCCGAAACGGGCCCATTGGGCGAGCCCCAGATAGCCGCCGGCCTGCGCGCTGCGGTAGGGGCGCAGGTGTCCCATGGCCTGCACCTGCGGATGGTCGAACATGTCCTCGACCGGCAGCACTTCGGCGCACGGCACGCTCTGCCCGAAGCGCTCGGCCCACTCGCGCGCCGAGGCGCGCGCCAGGGCCTGCCGCACCCGCGGCACCAGCACGTCGGCGTGGGCCGCGCGCTTTTTCACCGTGTCGTACTCGGGATCGTCGGCCAGCTCGGGCAGGTCCAGATGCCCGCACAAGGCCCGCCAGAAATGCGGCGTATTCGCCGACATGTACAGATGGCCTTCGCGCGTCGGATGAATGCCGGTGATGCCGCCCGAACGCATGTCGCGCTCGATACGGCGCGGTTCGCCGTCGGCCCACACCAGCCTGGCCGACTGCATGGCCAGGGCGCTGCCCAGCAGCGACACTTCGATGGCCTGGCCGCGTCCCGTCTTCTCGCGCCGGTAGAGCGCGGCGGACACGCTGTTGGAGATCAGCGCGGCGCCGTAATAGTCCACCACCGATCCGTACAGCACCTCGGGCGGTCCGTCGGCCTTGCCCTGCGCGGCGCACATGCCGGTCATGGACTGCAGCACCTGGTCGTAGCCCGCGTGGCGGGCCATCGGGCCCGTCGCGCCATAACCCGTCATGGCGCAGTACACCAGGCGCGGATTGACGGCGGCCAAGGTGGCGAAATCGATCCGCAACCGTTCCGGCACACCGGGCCTGAAATTGTGGACCAGCACGTCGGCCTCGCGCGCCAGCCGCAGCAGCACCTCGTAGCCCGCCGCTTCTTTCAGGTTCAGGCAGATGCCGCGCTTGTTGCGGTTGATGCCCAGAAACGCGCGGCTCTCTGCGGCCAGAGTGGAGGGGTACTTGCGCAGGTTGTCGCCTTCCGGCGGCTCGACCTTGATCACTTCCGCGCCCATGTCGCCCAGCAGCGCGCAGCCGTAGGGCCCCGCGATGTAGGCGCTCAGGTCCAGGACCTTGATTCCCGCCAGCGGCAGCTCAGCAGAGGTTTCGTGTTGCGTCATGCGATTCACTCAATAAATGCGTTGCGCGGCGACAGGCGCCCGCGCGATTCAGGCCGCTCCGCCGGCCGCGCGCAGCACATCCTGCGCGCGCCGCACGAAAGGCGCATCGATCATCTTGCCGTCCAGCAGAAAGGCGCCCACGCCGTCCTGCTCCCGGCTGGCGGCCACGATTCGACGCGCCTGCTCGACCTCGTCGGCGCTGAAGCCGAAGACCTCGTTGGCGATGGCGATCTGGCTGGGATGGACGCAGGATTTGCCCAGGAAACCCAGCGAACGCGCCAGCCGCGCCTCGGCGCGAAAGCCGTCGGCATCGCGCACGCGGGCATAGGCGGCGTCCATGGCGTACTTGCCCGCGCAACCCGCGCCCAGACGCAGGGACAGCATCACCGCCCGCAGCGTCTCTGGCTCGTAGCGGCTGATTCCCAGCGGTTCGAACAGGTCGGCCAGGCCCAGTTGCAGGCCGGCGACGCGGGGATGCGCATCCGCCAGCTCGGCGGCGCGGGCCAAGGCGCGGGGCGTTTCAACCGTGATCAGGAACTCGCCCTGGAAGCCGGCCGCAATAGCCTGGACTGCTGCCGCGCACAGCGCCGTGGCGCTCTCGACCTTGGGCAGATTCAGCACATCTATCGGCAGCCCGCCCAGGGCGTTCAGGTCGCCCGCAAAATGCGGCGTGTCGTCGGCGTTCACGCGGACGATAATTTTCTTGGCATGTAGGGACTGAGCTGCCTCGAAGGCGGGCGATGCCAGCCACTGGGCCAGGGCCTCTCGCGCCGCTTGCTTGCGCGCCGGAGCGACTGCGTCCTCCAGATCGAAGGACAGGGCGTCGGCCTCGCTAGCCATGGCTTTATCGAATAGTTCCGGGCGCGATGCCGGTACGAACAGCTTGCTTCTCATTGATGTCTCCTGGGCGCATTGTGAGGCCGGCAATGCGGCCCAGGGGAAAGCCGCCATGCGATAAGAAGATAGAATATCTATCATCATGAACACCGACTTCCTGCAAACGCTGGCCGCCGTGGCCGAACACGGTTCCATGGCCGAGGCCGCCCGGCGGCTGGGGCTGACGCATGGCGCCGTGGCGCAGCAGGTGCGCAAACTGGAACAGGACCTGGGCGTGCCGCTGGTGGCGCGCGCTGGGCGCACGGTGCACCTGACCGCCAAGGCCATTGAACTGATCGGCCCCATGCGCGAGGTCCTGGAAAGAATCGAGAAGATCCGCTACCTGGCCCGGTCGGACGAAATGATGGGAGAACTGAGACTGGGCGCGGGCAACACGGCGCTGAATTCCATGGTGCCGGCGATCCTGGAGCACCTGGTCAGGCGGCATCCCCTGATCAGCGTGGAGATCCAGCCGGGGCATTCGGCGCGCTTCTACCCCGCCATCGAAAGCGGCGAACTGGACGCCGCGATTGCGCTGGAAGCGCCCTACCCCCTGTCCAAAAGCCTGGGTTGGCAGCTACTGCGCGAGGAACCCTACGTGCTGGCGGCCGCGCCGCGCCACGCGGGCCGGCATCCGCACAGCCTGCTGACGGGCGAGCCGTTCATCCGGTATCAGCGCAGCGACTGGAGCGGCCGCCACGTCGAAGACTACCTGCGCCGCGTGGGCATCACCCCGCGCGAACGCTTCGAACTGAACGCGATCGAATCGATCGCCGTCATGGTCAGCCGAGACCTGGGCGTGGCTATCCTGCCCCGGTCCACCAACGGCGCGATTGAACGGCTGGGCCTGCTGGCCTTGCCGCTGCCCGCGCATTGCGAACCGCGCCGCTTCGGCCTGATCTGGTCGCGCGTGTCGCCCCGCCTGGCGCTGATCCAGGCGTTTCGCGACATCGCGGTGGTGGAGTACGGCAGGGTTCAGGATGCCCAAGCGGGCTGACGCCGCCGCGGACTGTGCGGACAGGCCCGCATAGGCGGATCAGCGCAGCACATAGGCCGTAGCGACGCCGGCCGCCGTCAGCGCCAGCGACCCCGCAAGGCTGAACCCGGCATAGCCCAGCGCGCTGGCGTAGGCGCCCCGCTCCAGCATGGCCACGGTTTCCGCCGAGAAGGTGGAGAACGTCGTCAGACCGCCCAGGAAGCCCGTGATGGCGCCCAGACGCACCCAGGCCGGCCATTCGGGGTGACCCGCCACCAGCGCCAGCGCCACGCCCACCAGATAGCCGCCGGCCAGATTGACCATGAAGGTGCCCCACGGCCAGGATTCGACATTGAGCCACAGGCTGACCAGCCAGCGGGTCCAGGCGCCGAATGCCGCGCCCAGGCCCACGGCCAGGAAATTCAGGGGAATCAGGGTTTGGTAGGCGGTCATGAATGTCAGGTCGACGCGTGCTGTTTGAGGCGGAATGAAAAGACCAGCAGCAGTATGCCGAAGAACACGGCGTAGATGCCAATCACCCACACCAGGGCCAGCGCGCCCGCGCCCGGCTGCATGATCAGCATGCCGCCGAACAGGACCGACACCAGCCCGGACAGGCCCAGCAGCCATTCGTTGTGGATGGCCTTGCGGAAGCGGATCGCGGCGATAACCTGGAACACGCCCGCCACCACCGCCCAGACCGCGATGATGTAGAGCAGCAGCAAAGCGGTAAGGCCGGGCCAGAGGAAAGTGACGATGCCGGCGGCGACGCCCAGCAGGCCCACGATTACCAGCGCCCACAGCGGCTTGCCGTGGTCCCGGATGCGAAATCCGGCGATCAGCGCCAGCACGCCATCCACCAGCGCGAAGGCGCCCCACACCATCACCAGCGCCGACAGCGTGATCGCCGGCATGAACATGGCCATGAAGCCGAACAGGATGGCGACAACGCCCCGCAGCGCCACCCAACCCCAATGACGACCGATTTGATCCACGACTTGCTGTTCAAGCATGACGACCTCCGGTGTAGGTAACGGGTGGCCTATCTTATCCCCGCTGGCCGGCAGGCGCCACGGCGCGGGCCGTGGCGCGGCGCGATGCGCGAACGCCGCCGCCTTCGAAATCGATTGAAATTTCCTTGCGTCCGGAAGCGCCGCTTCTATAAGAGTAATTCTCATTAAATGTTAGAATCCGCGCCTTCCAATCCGATATCGCATGGACAGTCAACCCACCCCTCGCCGCCGGGCCTATTGGCTCAAGACCCTGCATCAATGGCACTGGATCAGCGCGGCGCTCTGCCTGCTGGGCATGCTGTTGTTCGCGGTGACGGGGCTGACCCTCAACAACGCTTCGCACATCGAAACCAAGGCGGTGGTGAGCAGCCGGGATGTCCAACTGCCCGAGCCCGTCCTTCGGCAACTGACCGCCCCCCCCGCGGACAAGAAGGCGCCGCTGCCCGCCCCCGTGGCCCAATGGCTGGACCAGACGCTCGACGCGGCCACCGCCGGCCGGCCGGCCGAATGGTCCGCCAACGAGGTCTACCTGTCTCTGCCGCGCGCCGGCGGCGACGCCTGGCTGTCGATCGACCTGGCCAGCGGCGACGTTGAATACGAACGCACGGACCGCGGCTGGATCTCGTACCTGAACGACTTGCACAAGGGCCGCCATACGGGCCTTGCCTGGAGCTGGTTCCTGGACATCTTTGCCGTCGCCTGTCTGGTGTTTTCGCTGACCGGGCTGGTGCTGCTGAAGATGCACGCCGGCAACCGGGGCGCGACCTGGCCCATGGTGGGGCTGGGAGTCGTCATCCCGGTGGTGCTGGCCCTGCTGTTCATTCATTGATTCCCTCGATACGCCCCTGGAGACTTCCATGCGCAAGCTGTTGTTGCCGGCCCTGTTGGCCGGCCTGATCGCCCGAACCGCCAATGCCGCGGACATCGGCCTGTCCATCGAGGTCCCGCGCCTGGACGTCGCCGAATACCACCGCCCCTATGTGGCGATCTGGATCGAGAACCCCGACCAGAGCGTCGCCGCTGACCTCGCCGTCTGGTACGACGTGGCCAAGAAGAACAACGAGGGCACCGAGTGGCTCAAGGACATGCGCCAATGGTGGCGCCGCAGCGGCCGCAACCAGCAATTCCCGGTCGACGGCGTCAGCGGCGCCACCAAGCCGGTGGGCAAGCACGCCCTGAGCTTTGACGCATCCAGCAAGCCGCTGGCCAGCCTGAAGCCCGGCCAGTACGCCGTGGTGGTGGAAGCGGCGCGCGAAGTCGGCGGCCGCGAACTGGTGCGCATCCCCTTCCAGTGGCCGCCGCAAAAATCCGAGCAGCTCGCCGCGCAAGGCGAACACGAACTGGGCGCCATCGCCCTTGCCCTCAAACCCTGATCCCCCTACCCGCCTTAGGAGCGCAACGATGAAATCCGCCGCCAAACTGGCCGCCGCCCTGGCGCTGTGCCTGCCCTTCGCCGCACACGCGCACGACGTCTGGATCGTGCCGTCCTCGACGGTGCTGTCCGGCACCGATAGCTGGGTCACGGTGGACGCCGCCGTGGGCAACGACAAGTTCTATTTCAACCATGCCCCGTTGCGCCTGGACGGCCTGGCCGTGACCGCGCCGGACGGCAGCGCCGCCGAAGCCGAGAACATCAGCCGCGGCAAGCTGCGCAGCACGTTCGACCTGCAGCTCAAGCAGAGCGGCACCTACCGCGTGGCCGTCGTCAACGACGGCGTGTTCGCCCGCTGGAAAGAAGACGGCAAGGGCAAGCGTTACTTCGGCAAGCCCGAAGGCATGGCGCAGGCCGTGCCCGCCAAGGCGGACGATCTTGAAGTCTCGCAGAGCCTGGGCCGCGTCGAAACCTTCGTGACCGCCGGCAAGCCCACGGCCGTGAAGCCCGTGGGCCGTGGCCTGGAACTGGCGCCCGTCACGCATCCGAACGACCTGTTCACCGACGAGGCCGCGACGTTCCAGATGCTGCTGGACGGCCAGCCCGCCGCCGAGCTGGAAATCAACGTGGTGCCCGGCGGCAGCCGCTATCGCGACAAGGTCGGCGAGATCAAGCTGAAGACCGACAAGGACGGCAAGTTCTCGGTGAAGTGGCCGCAGCCCGGGCTGTACTGGATCGAAGCCGGCCTGGAAGACGCCAAGGTCACCGTGCCGCAGGCCAAGAAGCGCCGCCTGTCGTACGCCGGCACCGTCGAAGTCCTGCAGCCCTAAGCCGGTCCCGCGCGTGGCGAACACCCCTTCCTACGCCCAGCCCGGCGCGGCGGCTGCGGCCTTCCGCGTCGCCTATGGCGCCATGCCGGCGCGCCCCGCCGCGCTGGCCGGCGCCACCATGGGCACCACCTGGTCCGCGCGCATGGCCTTGCCGGCCGGACGCACGGAAGCCTCGGCGCGGCAGGCGATCCAGGCCGCGCTGGACGAGGTGGTGGCGCAGATGAGCACCTGGGAAGCGGACTCCGACATCACGCGCTACAACCAGGCGGGCCCCGGCTGGCAAGTACTGCCGGCCGCGTTCTTCCATGTGCTGCGCCATGCGCTGATGCTGGCCGAGGACTGCGGCGGCGCCTACGATCCCACCGTGGGGCCGCTGGTGAACGCCTGGGGCTTCGGCCCGCATCAACGCGCCTACGAACCGCCTTCGCCCGCCGCCATCGAGGCCGCGCGCCTGCGCTGCGGCTGGCGGCGCGTGCGGCTGGATGAAGCCACGCAGTCGGCGCACCAGGCAGGCGGCACCTATCTGGACCTGTCGTCCATCGCCAAGGGCTACGGCGTGGACCGCGCCGCGATGGCGCTGGATGCCCTGGGCATCACGCAGTATCTGGTGGAAGTGGGCGGCGAATTGCGCGCGCGCGGCAAGCGTCCCGACGGGCAGCCCTGGCGCGTGGCCATCGAAGTCCCGGACGCGAGCGGGGACCACGCGCTGGCGCTGCCGCTCGACGGCCGCAGCATCGCCACGTCCGGCGATTACCGGCGCCACGCCGGCAGCGGCGACGGGCGCTACGCGCACACCATCGACCCGCGCACCGGGCGCCCCGTGCGCAACCCGGTCGCCTCGGTCACGGTGCTGCATCCCGGCTGCATGCAGGCCGATGCCCTGGCCACCGCCCTCACCGTGCTGGGCGAAACGGAAGGCCCCGGCTACGCCCGCCGCCATGACATCGCGGCCTTGTTCATCCTGCGCGGGGACGACGCCTATCGCGTCGTCGCCACGCCGGCGTTCCAGGCCCTGGCCAATCTCCCCTGAACGCTCATGACCCCTATACGGCTCATTGCGGCGGCGTGCGTGGTGCTGGCTTGGCTGCTGCTATGCCTTTGGGCGTGGCGCCGCGCCCGGCGGCGCGACGCACGGCAAACGCTGGCGCGGCATGCCCTGGACACCCCCGCGCCTGAAGACACCCTGCTGGTCGCCTACGCCAGCCAGACCGGCTATGCCGAGTCCCTGGCCGCGCAGACCGCGGAATCCTTGCGCGCCGGCGGCCTGAACGTGCGCGTGGCCTCGCTGGACCAACTGGACGTGGCGCGCCTGGCCGCCTATCGCCGCATGCTGTTCGTGGTGAGCACCTATGGAGAAGGCGACCCGCCCGACGCGGCGGCGGCCTTTGCGGGCCGGATGCAGGGCCCCGGCGCAACGGCGGCGCTGGCGGGCGCGCATTACGCGGTGCTGGCGCTGGGCGACAGCGAATATGCCCGGTTCTGTGGCTTCGGCCATCTGCTCAACGACTGGCTGCACGCGCAGGGCGCAACGCCGCTGTTCGATCTGGTCGAGGTCGACAACGACGATGCGGCCGCCTTGCGCCATTGGCAGCATCACCTGGGCCTGCTGGCCGGCCGCGGCGACCTGCCCGACTGGGAGGCGCCCGTCTACGAATCCTGGCGCCTTGCCGCCCGGCGGGAGCTCAATCCCCAAAGCCAGGGCGGGCCCTGCTACCTGCTGACGCTGACGCCGCCCGCTTCCGGCGCGCGGCCCTGGCAGGCCGGCGACATCGCCGAAATCGGCCCCCGGCGCGAACGCGGCGGCGCCTTGCTGACGCATCGCGAGTATTCCATCGCCTCGCTGCCCGAAGACGGCGTCATCCAGCTTCTGGTGCGTCAGATGCGCGGCGCCGACGGCAAGCTGGGGCTGGGCAGCGGCTGGCTCACGCAGATCGCCGATACCGGCGATGCCATCGACCTGCGCGTGCGCGCCAATCGCAATTTCCATGCGCCGGCAGATGACCGCCCGATGATTCTCGTGGGCAATGGCACCGGCCTGGCCGGGCTGCGGGCGTTGATCAAGGCGCGCCGCGCCGCCGGCCACCGCCGCAACTGGCTGGTCTTTGGCGAACGCAATGCCGCGCACGACTGGTTCTGCCAGGGTGAGATCGCGGCGTGGAAGGACGACGGCACGCTGGAACGCGTGGACGCCGTCTTCTCGCGCGACCAGCCCGCGCGCCGCTATGTGCAGCACCGCCTGCGCGAAGAGGCGCAGGCCGTGCGCGCCTGGGTGGACGCCGGGGCCGCCATCTATGTGTGCGGCAGCCTGCAGGGAATGGCGGGCGGGGTGGACGCCGCCTTGCAGGACATCCTGGGCGATGAGCGCCTGCAGGCCCTGCAGCACGCCGGCCGCTACCGGCGCGACGTGTATTGAAGCGCGGCGGGCCGCGCGTCCCTACTGCAGCTTGATCTGCGCGCGGTCGATCACCGTCTTCCAGCGGTCCCGCTCCGTGCGGATCTGCTCGCCGAATTCGGCCGGCGTATTGCCCAGCGGAAATGCCCCGGTCTCTTCCATCTTGGCCGCCGTGGCGGGATCGCGCACTGCCTGGGCAAAGGCGTCCGCCAGTTTGTCGCGCACGTCGGCCGGCATGCCCGCCGGCCCCACCACGCCATACCAGGCGGTGACATCGTAGTCCTTGTAGCCCTGTTCCGCGAACGTCGGCACGTCCGGCAAGCGCGGATTGCGCTCGGTGCCGGTGATCGCCAGCGCCTGCAGATGGTTGCTCTTCAGGTAGGGCAGCGAGGACGGGAAGTTGTCGAAGATGACCGGCACCACGCCGCCCACCGTATCGGTCAGCGCAGGCGCTGACCCGCGATACGAGATGCTGTTCATCTTGCCGCCGATGATCTGCAGGAACCAGATCATGCCCAGGTCGTTCACGCCGCCCGCGCCCGCATTGGCGTAGCCGTCCTTGTTGGGATTGGCGCGCACGTGCGCCACGAAGTCGGCCAGCGTCTTGGCGGGGAACTTCGGATTCACGCTGAGGATGTTGGGGCTGGTCACCAGGTTGCTGATGGGCGTGAAGTCCTTGACGGGGTCATAGGCCAGGTTGGGGAACAGGTGCGGCGCCGTGCCGTGCGTACTGACGGTGGCCAGGCCGACGGTGTAGCCGTCCGGCTTGGCGCGCGCGGTGGCCGTCATGCCGATCGTGCCGGAGGCGCCCGTGCGGTTTTCCACCACGATCTGCTGGCCCAGGATCTCGCCCGCCTTGGCCGCGGCCACCCGGCCGACGATATCGGTGGGGCCGCCCGCCGGGAACGGCACGATCAGGGTGATGGGATGGTCGGGAAAGGCGGCGTGGGCGGCCGGCAGAATGGCGGCGAGCGCCAGGGCGGCACAAGTCTTGCGCATCATGATGGTTTGTCTCCTGTGGGGATGGTTGCTGTTGTTATCGAAGCGGGTTCGGCGGCGTGCGCGCGGGGCGCGTCGCGGCGTAGAATTTTGCCGGGGCGTGCCATGCCGGCGGTGGCGGGAAACACCTGCTGGCCATTGACCAGCACATGCTCCACGCCGGTGGAGGCCAGGGTCGGCGCTTCCCAGGTGGCGCGATCTTCGACCGTGTCCGCGTCGAACACCACGATGTCCGCCCATGCACCCACGCTGATCCGGCCGCGTCCGGCCAGGCCGAAGACGCGGGCGGGCAAGGCGGTCATCTTGGCCACCGCCGCCTCCAGGGTCAGCAGTTCGGCCTCGCGCACGTAGCGGCCCAGCACCCGCGTGAAACTGCCCCAAAGACGGGGATGCGGATGCGTGTCGTTCGGCAGCCCGTCGGAGCCGACCATGCAGCATTCGTGCTGGAAGATCCGCCGCACCTCGTCATCGTCCATCGCAAAATAGATGGCGCCCGCGGGGCACAGGCGCTCGGCCGCGGTGGTCTTGTCGCAGCCCCAGCGCGCCGCGATGTCGCTGAGATACTCGCCGCCGCATTCGGGATGCGGCGTGGACCAGGTGATGCGAATGTCGTCGATGGTCTCCGCGCGTTCCGGAATCAGGATCGTGGAGCTGCCCGGATAGGGGTAAATGTCCAGCGCCACATCCAGTCCTTCGGCGCGCGCGCGGTCGACGTTGGCGAGGGTGGCGCGGCTCTTGCCCCAATTGCGGGGCATCATGCATTTATGGTGCGACAGCACGGTGGCGCAGCCGGTGTTGCGGCCAATGGCCAGGACCTCGTCGACGGCGGCCTCCACCTCGTCGCCTTCATTGCGGATATGGCTGGTGTGGATCGCGCCGCGCGCCGCCGCCACGCGTGCCAGGCCTTCCAGCTCGGATTGCTGTGCCGCACCGCCCGGCTGGTAAGCCAGACCCGTGCTGAAGCCCACGGCGCCCGCCGCCAGCGCGTCGTCCAGCATGCGCTGCATCAGGTCCTGTTCGTCTGCCGTAGGCTGGGCCTCCGGGTCGCGCATGGCCGCCAGACGCAGGTTGGCGTGGCCCACCAGGGCCGCCACGTTGATCATGGGCTGGCGCGCGCGCAGCTCGTCGAAGTAGTCGCCGGTGCTGGGGAACAGCGGCGTCTCGCCCAACAGGGCCAGCGCCGCCGCGGTATTGCCCGCCAGCGGCGCGGGCGCGCCGCTCACGCCGCAGTTGCCGACCACCACCGACGTGATCCCCTGGCTGGTCTTCCACGCCAGATCGGGCTTTTCCACGAACATCAGGTCGTCGTGCCCATGCACATCGATAAAGCCCGGCGCCACGATCTTGCCGCTGGCGTCCACTCTACGCGCGGCCGCGATAGCCGAAAGGTCGCCGATAGCGGCGATGCGCTCCCCCGCCACGCCCACGTCGGCGAGCCGCCTGGGCCCGCCCATCCCGTCGATGAGCCAGCCGCCTTCGATGATCAGATCCAGAGTTTGCTGCGCCATGTCTGCCTTGTTCAGGCCCCTGCTCGCTGAACGTCGCCTTGCACGGGGCCTTGATGAAGCCCCTAGTATCGTCGGCGCGATCAATCTGGAAAAATTGTTTTAACTAATCCATCTATCTAGTTTTGAAATGAATCGTCTGCCCAAGCATGTCACCCTGAAGCACCTGACCGCGTTCGTGGCGGTCGCGCAGGAGTCCAGCTTCACGCATGCGGCCAAGCGCCTGTTCCAGACACAATCGTCCGTGACCAGCCTGGTGCGCCAACTGGAGGACGCGCTGGGCACCCAGCTCTTTGCCCGCACCAGCAGGCGCGTGCTGCTGACCGCCGCCGGAGAGGAATTCCTGCCGCGCGTGATGCGGCTGCTGGCCGACTTCGATGGCGTGATCGAAGACGTCGTTCGTTTTGGGGCGCTGGAGCGCGGCCGGGTCGGCGTGGCGGCGGCGCCGTCGGCCATCACGCAGATCATCGCGCCCGCCGCCACCACGTTTTCGGCCCAGTATCCGGCGGTGCGCCTGTACCTCAGCGACGACAACTCCGGCCGCATCCAGCGCAAGGTCGCCACGCGCGAGGTGGATTTTGGCCTGACCAGCCGCTGGGCCGACGCGCCCGGCCTGCAGTTCGACGCGCTGCTCGAAGACCGGTTCGGCGTGCTGTACCGCGAGGACGACGCCGGCCTGCGTCCCGGCACCGACGGCACGATGCGCTGGTCGGACCTGGCCGAGCGCAAGCTGGTGGGGGTGGTGGACGAAACGGGAATCATGGCGTTGCTACGCGCGCGCGCGGATCTGCCGATCGAAGCCGCGGCGCCGTTCTATGAAGCGTCCAGCACCACCTCGCAAGCGGCGCTGGTCAAGGCCGGACTGGGCGTGGCGCTGCTGCCGGCGCTGGCCGCGCAGCGGGTGCTGGAGCCCGGGCTGGCCTACGCGCTATTGGCCCGGCCCACCGTGGTGCGCACCGTCTGCATCATCCGACACAAGGAATACCCGCTGAGCCCCGCCGCGCTGGCGCTGATCCGCGCCATCCATGAGTACCTGCGCACGGCATCCCTGCCCGCGGGGTGCCGACGAGTGGCGGCGCGGGCCGGGCGCAAGCTGGGTTAGGGGCGGTATCCGGCAGTGAGTGGATGGCGCCACGATGTATACGGTGTGCGCCAAATGAATGCCGAAAAATGAAGCTCAGAAACGCAGATTCTTGAACTCGCGCGTGGCTGCGGTCAGTGCCTGCTCGGTGGGCAGGCGCTCCATCGAACTGGCGCCGTAGAAGCCATGGCAATGTTTGCACGCGCGCAGCACATAGGCGGCATCTTCGGGCGTCGCAATCGGGCCGCCGTGGCACAGCACGATGATGTCCGGACGCACGGCCAGCGCGGCCGCGGCAATGCGGTCGATGGCGGCCACGCAATCGTCCAGCGTTTGCGAGGTCTCGGCGCCGATGGACCCGCCGGTGGTCAGGCCCATGTGCGCCACGATGATGTCCGCGCCGGCGCGCGCCATGGCCACCGCGTCGTCCGCATTGAAGACATAAGGCGTCGTCAGCATGCCCTTCTTGTGCGCCAGGCGGATCATGTCGACTTCCAGCGCGTAGCCCATGCCGGTCTCTTCCAGGTTGGCGCGGAAGTTGCCGTCGATCAGGCCCACGGTGGGAAAGTTCTGCACGCCGGCAAAGCCCTGGCGCTTCAGGTCGTCCAGGAAGACGTCGAAATCGCAGAAGGGGTCGGTGCCGTTCACGCCCGCCAGCACGGGCGTGTGCTTCACGACGGGCAAGACTTCGCGGCCCATGTCCACGACGATCTCGTTGGCGTTGCCGTAGGCCAGCAGGCCAGCCAGCGAGCCCCGGCCCGCCATGCGGTAACGGCCCGAGTTGTAGATCACGATCAGGTCGATGCCGCCCGCTTCCTCGCATTTGGCCGACAGCCCCGTGCCCGCGCCGCCGCCGACGATGGGCGTGCGGGCGCGCACCATGGCGCGAAACTTGTCCAGCAGTTCGTTACGGTCAAAGCGCGGCATGACATCGGTCCTTAGTGAGCGGCAATTTCAAGAAAGTGTTCGACCGCGGTTGTCGCGAACAGCGGGTCGTTGATGTGGCAGGGCACGCGCACCAGCCGGCGGTCCGCCGTCTGGCGCACGTTCGCTTCCAGCGCGGAAAACAAGGCGGCGTCGGCCTCGGGGTCCCAGAAGGCCTGTCCCGGCGCGTCCAGCGCGGACACCCCGCCCTCGGGAATCAGGAAGCGCACCGGGCCCTCGCAGCGGTTCAACCGGCTGGCAATCCATTCGCCCTGCTGGGTGTTTTCCGCAGCGGTGGTGCGCATCAGCGTCACCTGCGGGTTGTGCGGGTAGAACTTGCGGCCGCGATAGCGTTCGGGGATCGAATCCATGCCGCCGAAATTGACCATATCCAGCGCGCCGCAGGACCCGACGTACGGCGCGCGCGTGCGCGCCACGGCGCCAAAACGGTCGTCCGTGCAGGCCAGCACGCCGCCGAACAGAAGATCGCAGACCTCGGTGGTGGTCAGGTCCAGCACGCCGGCCAGCAGATGGCTGTCCAGGAGCTTTTCCATGGATTGTCCGCCCGTGCCCGTGGCATGGAACACCAGGCAGTCGTAGCGGGATTCCAGCAGCGGCGTCACCTGCTGGACGCAGGCGGTGGTGACGCCGAACATCGTGATGCCCACGGCGGGCCGGCTGTCGTCGCTGGCAGCGCTGCCGGACTGGCGGAACGCCCCGCCGATCGCGCCGGCCGCATTGGCCAGCACCCGGCGCGAGATGCGGTTCAGGCCCGCCACATCCGTCACGGAATACATCATGGCGATGTCCGACGGGCCCACATAGGGCGCGACGTTGCCCGAGGCCATGGTCGACACCATCATCTTGGGCGTGCCGATCGGCAGCGCGCGCATGGCAGGCGTGATCAGGGCGGTGCCGCCCGAGCCGCCCAGGCCGATCATTGCGCCGATCGCGGCGTTGCCGGCGGCATAGCGTTCGAACGCCAGCGCCATGGCGGCGATAGCCGTGCCACGGTCCCCCGTGAAGACGGCGCCCGGCCCATCGGGGTGGCTCTTGGCGATTTCCTGGGCCTGCACCTGGGCCGCGCTGGCGGCGCCCGAGGTGGAGACATCCACCGACACCACGTCCAGCCCGTCGCGCTTGAGCAGGTCCACCACGTATTCGGCCTCTTGGCCCTTTGTGTCGTAGGTGGCGGCGACAAACACCCGCTGCTTCGTATGCGTCATGACTCCTCCGCGGGCGGCTACACTCCGTGCGCGCCTCGATATGTGAGGCCAAAGGCCTGTAGAATCTAGAAATGAGACGAAAGAATCATACTGAGACACCAGTCTCACGTCAAACCGAAACCCCTGGCAAGACGGCCCCTGCCGCGGCCGCCAGCGCGCGGCTGATCGCCCCCGCCAGCCCCCAGGCCGCCGCCAGCGGAGAACCCCCGCACGGACCGCGCGCGCGCATGCGCAAGACGCTGCTGGACGCCGCGCAGCAGCTCATGGCGCAAGGCGTCACGCCTTCGGTCGCGGAGCTGGCCGAACACGCGCGCGTGTCGCGGGCCACGGCATACCGCTACTTCCCCAGCCAGAGCGCATTGATCGCGGCGGTGGTGGATGAAAGCCTGGGCCCCATCCTGGCCTGGGACTCCAACGCGCCGGACGCCGCCGCGCGCGTCGACGAACTGCTGCGCTTTGCCTATCCGCGCCTGGAATCGCACGAGGCGCCGCTGCGCGCCGCCATCATGGTGTCCTTGCAGCAGCACGCCGAGGCCAGCGCCGGCAAGGCGGGTCCCGAACCGCGGCTGGTGCGCGGCCACCGGGTCGACATCCTGAAGCGCGCCATCGCGCCGCTGGCGGCCGACCTGACACCCGCGCAACAGGACCGCGTGGCGCAGGCGCTGTCGCTGGTCTACGGCACCGAGGTATTCCTGGTCCTGAAAGACATCTGGAAACTGGAACTGGCCGAGATCACCGACGTGGTGCGCTGGACGGCCAACGCCATCATCAAGCAAGCGCTTTCCGAGACGGCAGGCGGAAAAAAATAGCGCGGCCGGCGGCCGGCGCGCCGCTGTCATTCCCACGTCACTCGCGGCCCGCATAGTTCGGCGCTCCGCGGCATTGCGTACCGCATGCCGTCATGACGTTGGAGTGTTTTACATGCAGTTTGAAGTTTCCCGCCTGCGGCGGGCTGTCTTGCCCTTGTCGCTGGCTTGCGTCACCCTCCTGAGCGCCTGCGGTGGCGATGACGACAACGAGGCCGCGCCCCCGCCTGCCCCGCCCGCGGTAACCGACCCGACGCCTCCGGCCGATCCCAAGCCGGTCGAGACCGGCGCATGGAGCACCGGCGACCTGCATGTGCACACCTATCAGTCGGACGACGCGCAGGTCAGCCTGGAAAGCGCGCTGGACCAGGCCTTCGACCGCTACAAGCTGGATTGGGCCGCGATCTCGAACCACCTGCGCCTGTCGGCGCGCGACCATACCGGCGTGAACCTGGCCGGCGGCGCCATTCCCTTTTCCCAGGGCATGGCGCAGTACGAAGTGCCCTTCATCAAGGAAGCCCAGGCCGCGGGCCGCTACGCGGGCAAGATCATCTTCTCGTCGTTCGAATGGGACATGCCCACGCATGACCACGTCAACATCGGCATCGGCGTCAACGATCCGCTGTCGGCCAAGTCGCTGGAAGCCGTGGCCGAATTCGAGTACCTGTTCACCAACCGCGATCCCAGCCTGTTCGACCCGTTGCTGGTGTCGCGCCTGTCCGGCGAAACGCGCGCCTACACCACGCATGCGGACTCGATGGCCGCGCTGAAGTGGCTGCGCGACAAACATCCCGACAGCTACATGCTGCTGAACCACCCCTCGCGCTACGCGGGCAAGTACACGGTCGCGCAACTGCGCGAGATGAACGACCTGGCGCCGTCCGTCTTCTTTGCGATCGAAGGCATGGTGGGCAACCAGATGGAACCCGACCGCGGCGGCTATGCCACGGCCTACACCCCCGCGTTCCTGCCGAATCGCACGTACGGCGGCGTGGACTATCTGGTCGCGCATCTGGGCGGCACCTGGGACGCGCTATTGGGCGAAGGACGCCGCATCTGGACCGTGGCCGATTCGGACTATCACTTCCGCACCGCTTCCGGCCTGTACAGCAGCGGCTACGCCCCCGGCGAATACGCCAAGACCCACGTCTGGAAGGACGGCGACGACATGGCGGCTGTGATGGCTGGCCTGAAGAGCGGCCGGCTTTTCGGAGTATTCGGTGACCTGATCGACACGCTGGACTTCCAGGCGCAGGGCGCCAGCGGCGTCGCGCACATGGGTGGCGAGTTGAAGGCGGCGAAGGGCGAAAAGGTGGAGATCACCATCCGCTTCCGCAGCCCCGACAGCAACAACTACGAGTACCCCATCGAAAGCGGCAACCCCACCTACGTCAAGCCCACGGTCAATCACGTGGACCTGATCGTCGGCGACGTCGCCCCCCGTGCCTTGGCCGGCACGGCGGAGTACGACAACGACACCAACCCCACGACGCGCGTGCTGGCCCGCTATACCCGCGCCGATTGGACGGTGGATGCCGACGGCTACAACGTCATCAAGGCCACGGTGACGGCGGACAAGAGCCAGTACCTGCGCCTGCGCGGCACGAACCTGGGCGTCGACGTGGCCGGCGAGACCGCCGCCGGCGAACCCTTGCCCGACGCCAAGGTCGACTTCGCGGACAACGTGGCGCGCTTCAATGCCATCAACGCGCGCAACTACAACGACCTGTGGTTCTATTCGAACCCGGTGTTCGTGACCGTGAGTGAGTAAGTGGACGGCGGCGTCCTTCGCCCGCCTTCCATGAAAAATCCCTGCAAGGCGTGTCCGCCTTGCAGGGATTGACCCGATCGGTATCGGCTGGCCCAGCACATCGCCGGGCCTTTTGCTTACTGCAGCGTGCGGGTGAAGATGAACTCGCCATCCTGCCAGTCCACCGGCACCACATCGCGCGGGCCGAACCTGCCTTCGAGGATCAGGCGCGCCACCGGGTTTTCGATCTGCTGCTGGATCGCGCGCTTCAACGGCCGCGCGCCAAACACGGGATCGAATCCGGAACGGGCCAGTTCCGCCAACGCCGGTTCGGTAACCTCGAGCCGCATTTCCTGCTTTTCAAGGCGTTCGCCCAGGCGGCGTAGCTGAATGCGGGCGATGGACTCGATATGCTGCGCCTCCAGGCCATGGAACACGACCACTTCGTCGATGCGGTTCAGGAATTCCGGCCGCAGCGTCTGCTTGAGTTCGTCCCAGACCACTTCCTTGATGACGTCGTACGGCTGCCCGGCCAGCGTCTGGATGTGGTGCGACCCGAGGTTGGACGTCATCACGATCACGGTATTGCGGAAGTCCACGGTGCGGCCCTGGCCGTCGGTCAGGCGGCCGTCATCCAGCACTTGCAGCAGCACGTTGAACACGTCGGGGTGCGCCTTTTCCACTTCGTCCAGCAGCACCACGCTGTACGGCTTGCGCCGCACGGCCTCGGTCAGGTAGCCGCCCTCTTCGTAGCCCACGTATCCGGGCGGTGCGCCGATCAGCCGCGCCACCGAATGCTTCTCCATGAATTCGCTCATGTCGATGCGGATCAGGTGCTCTTCGGAATCGAACAGGAACTCGGCCAGCGCGCGCGTCAGTTCGGTCTTGCCCACGCCGGTCGGCCCCAGGAACAGGAACGACCCGTACGGGCGCGCCGGGTCCGCCAGGCCCGCGCGGGAACGCCGGATGGCGTCCGACACGAGGCGCACGGCCTCGTCCTGGCCCACCACGCGCTTGTGCAGGAATTCTTCCATGTGCAGCAGCTTTTCGCGTTCGCCCTGCATCATCTTCGACACGGGAATGCCGGTGGCGCGCGACACGACTTCGGCGATTTCCTCGGCGCCGACACGGGTGCGCAACAGGCGCGGACGCGATTCGTCGCCTTCCGCGTTTTCAGCGGCCTCGGCGGCGCCCACTTCGGCGGCCTTCAGGCGCGATTCCAGATCGGGCAGCTTGCCATACTGCAGCTCGGCCAGCTTGTCGAACTGGCCCTTGCGTTGCAATTCCGCCATCTCGGCGCGCACGCTGTCGATCTCTTCCTTGATGGCCTGGGTGCCCTGCACCGCGGCCTTCTCGGCCTTCCAGATTTCTTCGTAGTCGTTGTATTCGCGTTGCAGCTTTTCCAGTTCGTCTTCGATGACGCCCAGGCGGCGCTTGGACGCATCGTCGGTTTCCTTCTTGACGGCCTCGCGCTCGATCTTGAGCTGGATGATGCGGCGGTCCAGCTTGTCCATCACCTCCGGCTTGGAGTCGATCTCCATGCGGATGCGGGCGCCGGCCTCGTCGATGAGGTCGATCGCCTTGTCGGGCAGGAAGCGGTCGGTGATGTAGCGGTGCGACAGCTCCGCCGCCGCCACGATGGCCGGGTCGGTGATTTCGACACCGTGGTGGATTTCATAGCGTTCCTGCAGACCACGCAGGATGGCGATGGTGGATTCCACATCGGGTTCGTCGACCAGCACCTTCTGGAAGCGGCGCTCCAGCGCGGCGTCCTTTTCGATGTACTTGCGGTATTCGTCCAGCGTGGTCGCGCCGATGCAATGCAGCTCGCCGCGCGCCAGCGCCGGCTTGAGCATGTTGCCGGCGTCCATCGCGCCTTCCGCCTTGCCCGCGCCCACCATGGTGTGGAGCTCGTCGATGAAGACGATGTTGCGGCCGTCGTCCTGGCCCAGTTCCTTCAGCACGGCCTTCAGGCGTTCCTCGAATTCACCGCGGAACTTGGCGCCGGCCAGCAAGGCCGCCAGGTCCAGGGACAGCACGCGCTTGCCGCGCAGGCTCTCGGGTACCTCGTCGTTGACGATGCGTTGCGCCAGGCCTTCGACGATGGCGGTCTTGCCCACGCCGGGTTCGCCGATCAGCACGGGGTTGTTCTTGGTGCGGCGCTGCAGGATCTGGATCGTGCGGCGGATTTCGTCGTCGCGGCCGATCACGGGATCCAGCTTGCCCTGGCGGGCGCGCTCGGTCAGGTCCATCGTGTACTTGGACAGGGCTTCGCGGTTGGCCTCGCCTTCGGCGCCGGAGACGTTTTCGCCGCCGCGCACGGCGTCGATCGCGGCTTCCAGGGCCTTCTTCTGCAGGCCCGCTTCACGCAGGATGCGGCCGGCGTCGCCCTTGTCGTCGGCCAGCGCCAACAGGAAGAGCTCGCTGGCGATGTAGGTGTCGCCGCGGCGCGCGGCTTCCTTGTCGGTGCGCGTCAGCACGCCTTGCAGGTCGCGGCCCACCTGGACGTTGTCCTCGCCCTGCACCTGCGGCAGGGATTTCAGGGCGTTTTCGAGGGCCGGCGACAGCCGGTTGACCGCCACGCCGGCACGCGCCAGCAGGCTGCCGGCGCCGCTGTCGGAATCCGACAGCAACGCCGACAGCACGTGGACGGGCTCGATGTAGGGGTGATCGTTGCGGGCGGCCAGGCTTTGAGCGTCGGCCAGCGCTTGTTGGAACTTGGTGGTGAGTTTGTCGAATCGCATAATGGTCGTTGTGGCTTGTGGGGAGCCTGACCGCTACGTGCCGGCTGGCTCGATAACCTGAATATGTGGCCGGGCGGGGAAATTTCAACACCCCGCGCGCCTCATGGTCTTCTTCGACGTGCATCGGCAACCTGAACGATGAGCATATACGCATTTGTCTACGGCACCCTACGGGCCGGCGAAATCAACGATCTGGCCCGGGCCGCCGCCGCCCGGGGCCTGCCCGCGGCCCGCCATGTGGGACCGGCCAGCGTACCGGGCATGCTGGTGGACTTTGGCGACTGGCCGGGCCTGATTCCGGTGGACGACGGCAGGCGCGTGCGGGGCGACGTTTTCCGGGTGGATCCGGCGCTGATCGCGCTGATGGACGAGATCGAGGAATATCAGCCCGGAACGCCCTGCTGCTTCGTGCGCAGGACGGTCCGGGCCCGGCTGGAAGCCCCCGGACAGGGCGGTTTGCTGACCTGCCAGTACTATCCCATCGACCCCGCGCTGCGGGCCGCGGCCATCGACATCGCCGGCGACGACTGGATCGTCCACCGTCTCGCGCGGACAACGCCCGGCGGCCGGTAAGACACCCGTAGTAACAACGGACTACAATAGACGCCTGTCTCACGCGTTGCACCCATTCCGGCCCTTTGCCGTGCAATGGGAACTCTAAAGGTCATCGTATGCAAAAACGGGTCCCCATTGCCCCTGATGCCGCCCACTGTTCCACATGCATGCTGGGCCACGTCTGCGTTCCCGTGGGCATGGCTGCCGCGGAAGTCGAAAAGCTGGACGAGCTGGTGAAAGAGCGTGTCCGCCTTGAAAAAGGCAAGACGCTGTATTCGCTGGATCACCCGCTGGACGCCGTGTATGGCGTGCGCTTCGGCAGCCTCAAGACTCAGCTTGAAGACGCGACCGGCCAGATCCAGATCACCGGCTTTCACCTGCCGGGAGAAATCGTCGGCATGGACGGCATGCTTGACGGCAAGCACGTGTCGGCGGCCGTGGCGCTGGAAGACTCCGAAGTCTGCGTCATCCGCCTGAACGAAGTCGACCGCGTGGCGTCGCACCTGCCGTCGCTGCAGCAGCAATTCCGCCGCCTCATGAGCCGCGAGATCACCCGTTCGCACCAGATGCTGGCGTCGCTGGGTTCGATGCGCTCCGAGCAGCGCCTGGCGGCCTTCCTGCTGAACCTGTCGCAGCGCTATGCCTCGCTGGGCTATTCGTCCACCGAGTTCGTGCTGCGCATGAGCCGCGAAGAAATCGGCAACTACCTGGGCCTGACGCTCGAAACGGTCAGCCGGCTGTTTTCGCGCTTTGCCCGCGACGGCCTGATCAAGATCAACCAGCGCGAGGTCCGCATCCTGGACCTGCCCGCGTTGAAGCAACTGCTGGGACACGAGAGCTGCTGAACGGCAGCCGCGCCATGCGCCGCGCGTCTGCAACCGCTTCGTCCCAGGCATGGCGTGCCTGCGCGCTGCGCGTAGCGCGCCGCCTGGCGGCGCCACTGGCCATGACGGCCATGCTGACGCCCCTGGCCGCGCACGCCCAGACACCGCTGCCCGATCCCTACAACTACGATGAAGCCGAGCCCTCGCCCAAGCGCGCGGCGCCCCTGCGCTGGCAGACGGTCGAGCTCGGCAAGCCCGGCCACCGGTACAAGATGCCGGTCTACGCCAACCGCGACCTGGCCAAGGACGATCTGCGCACCATCAAGCAGGTGCTCATCGTCGTCCACGGCGTCAAGCGCGATGCCGACCACTATTACGAAACCGCCGCCGCCCTGGTGGCCGGCAACGCCGGCCGGGCACGCGACACGCTGATCCTGGCGCCGCGCTTTCCGGGATCGATCGACTCGGGCTTCGGCGGCATGGCGGCCTGGCGCAAGGCCAGTTGGGAAGACGGCGAAGACAGCATCCAGGCGGCGGGCCGGCCCGCGCCGGTAAGTTCTTTCCAGGTGCTCGACGACCTGCTGCGCAGCCTGGACGACCGCAAGCGCCTGGCCTCCCTGGCCGGCATCGTGCTGGCGGGGCATTCCGCCGGCGCGCAGCTCGTGCATCGCTACGCGGTGCTGAACAACATCGACGGCCTGCTGCGCCGCGACGGGCTGGCGCTGCGCTACGTCATCGCCAACCCGTCCTCGTACCTGTACCTGACGAACGAACGGCCGCGCGCCGACGGCAAGGGCTATGCGCCCTACGAACGCGGCATCTGCCCCACTTACAACCAATACAAGTACGGCACGGACAAGCTGCCCGCGTACGCCCGGGAAACGGACGATTCCAGGCTCTTCGTGCGCTACGCGGCGCGCGACGTCATCTACCTGCTGGGCGGCGCCGACAACAACCCGGAACACCGCCTGCTGGACAAGGCCTGCGGCGCCGAGGCCCAGGGCGCCACCCGCCTGGCCCGCGGCACGGGCTATGTGCAGTACGAGCACGTACTGGCCGCGCGCGGCGCCAAGCCCGTCGTCCTGCGCCATGCCAGCTTCGAAGTGGGCGGCGTGGGGCACGACAGCAAGCGCATGTTCGGATCGATCTGCGGCGTGCGCGCCCTGCTGGGCGATGGCGCGCAGGCCAGCGAGGGGGCCGCGGCCTGCGACATCATCAAGCCGCGCGGCAAGTAAGCGCGGCGGCCGCCGCCGCGCGCGCTTCGTTCGCCCCCTAGGGAAATTCCCGATTCCTCCATCTTGACATGGCAGGAGTTGCGGCCTAAAACTTAACCTTATGGTTAACTTTAACGACGACACACTCGATGGCATTTTTTCGGCGCTGGCGGATGGCACGCGGCGCCGGGTGCTGGCCGACCTGGAGCAGGGCGCCGCGTCTGTCAGCACGCTGGCCCGGCCCCACGCCATGTCCCTGCCCGCCTTCATGAAGCACCTGCGGGTGCTGGAAGACGCCGGCCTGATCGCCCGGGCCAAGGACGGGCGGGTCGTGAGCTGCACGCTGTCGCCCGAACCCATGCGCGCCGCGTCCGACTGGCTTGCCCGCTATGAAAGGTTCTGGAACGGGCAGCTCGATTCGCTGGCGCGGTATCTCTATCACGAAGAGGAAATCCACCCATGGCAGACCGAAACCCCACCTCCGACGCCCCCATCGAACTCCGGCTCCAGCGACGCTTCGACGCCCCCGTCGAACGCGTCTGGCGCGCCTGGACGGACCCGCAAGCGCTGACGCGCTGGTTCGGCCCGGCCGGAACCCGGCGCGTGCTGCTGGCCGAAACGGACGTACGCGCGGGCGGCGCCTACCACATCGGCTTCGCAACCGAGGACGGGCGGGAACACTATGCCAGCGGACGCTACCAGGAAGTGGAGCCGCAGCGCCGGCTCGTCTTCACGTGGGCCTGGCGCGACACGCCCGAAGAGACCTCCCTGATCACCCTTGAATTCACCGCTGCGGGCACCGGCACCGACCTTGCCTTCCTGCAGACCCCGTTCGTCGATCAAGCCACGCGAGACGGCCATGAACATGGCTGGTCGGGCGCGATGGACCGGCTTGCGGATCATCTGGCGGGTCTGGCCTGAATCGCGGCCGTTCGCGCCCTGTCCGGGCCGCCAGGCCCGCCACGCCAAGGAGTCGTACGATGCAAACCGATCACCCTGTCGTATCCCGCCACCAATGGAACGCCGCGCGCGAGGCCCTGCTGAGCCGCGAAAAAGCGCTGACCCATGCCCAGGACGCGCTGGCGCGCGAGCGCCTGGCCCTGCCCTGGGTCAAGGTGGACAAGGCCTACCAGTTCCTGGACGCCAGCGGCCCGCACGGCCTGGCCGACCTGTTCCAGGGCAAGCGCCAGCTCATCCTCTATCACTTCATGTTCAGTCCCGACTGGGAGGAAGGCTGCGTGGGTTGTTCGTTCCTGGCCGACCACCTGGAGGGCGCCCTGATGCATTTGCGCCACCATGACATTTCCGTGGTCGCGGTGTCGCGCGCGCCTTATCCCAAGCTGGCCGCGTTCAAACAGCGCATGGGCTGGAACTTCGATTGGTACTCGTCCGAGGGCTGCGACTTCAACTTCGACCTGTGCGCTTCCTTGCCCAAGGCCGACGGAGACGTCGAGGAACGGCCGGGCGCAAGCGCGTTCTTCCGCGATCCCGATGGCGAGATCTTCCACACCTACTCGACCTTCGAGCGCGGGGTGGAACGTCTGGCGGGCGCCTACAACTACCTGGACCTTGCTCCGCTGGGCCGCAACGAGAACGGCCCCCACTTCGACCTGGGCGACTGGGTGCGCCACCATGACCGTTACGACGTCGAGGCCCGAAAAGCCTGCCCCGGCCACGGCTAGGCGCTGCTTGCCGTCCGCGGCCGGCACGGCGGGCCTATGGCTGGCCTGCACAGCGGCCATGGCCGCCGGCCTGCTGGTGGACGCCTGGCGCATTCCGGCCGCGCTGCTGGTCAGCGGATGCGGCGCACCGGGCAGCCTGGCGGAACTGGCGTGGCGGCATGCAACGCTGATGCCTGTTAGCAGTGCCGCGATGGCGCTGGCGGCCCTGCTGCCGTGGCCCCGAACGCAAGGCGCGGCGCCGCCTCTGGCGGCGCGCGCGATCTGCGCCGTGCTGATGGCCGTCGGCATGATCCTGGGCGCGCGGCTGGGCATCGCCGCGGCGCTTTCGGTGGACGCGCCGCCCTTCGGCGGCATGGTGCTTGGCATGGCGGCAGGCATGGCAGCCGCGCTCCTGCCCGGGCACGCGCTTAGCGCCTGGCTCCGGTAAGCGGACGAACCGGCGCGGGGGTGGTGTCGATGGGCGCCGCGTGCGGCGCCTGGATTTCCAGCGGGGATACGGCCTGCGCCACGCAGGGCAGGATCCAGCCTTCTTCCTTTTCGTCGCGCGACAACCCCGGCCATTCGATCCCATACACCACCGAGCCTTCCAGCATCAGGCACATGCAGGCGCGGCAGGTGCCGTTGCGGCAGGAACTGGGCAGCTTGATGCCCGCCGTTTGCGCCGCCAGCAGCAGCGGCGTGCCGGTCTCGGCGTCAAAGCGCAGACCGGATGGCTGGACAAGAACGGGATACGCGGGCATGGCCTGACGCGGGCTTGCGCAAGCCGCCTCAGGCGGCGTTGTTCCGCCAGTCCAGCTTCCAGGCGCCGGACAGCACGTTCTGCATCCATAGCACGCAGGTCAGCGTCTTGGCGTCGGTGACTTCGCCCTTGCTGCATGCGTCTATCAGGTCGGCGGGCTGCGCGCTGATCACGTCCAGAAATTCGTCCTGATCGAGCTGGCGCGGCCCCGCGCGCAGGCCGCGCGCGAAGAAGATGTGGATGATTTCGGTGGAATAGGCGATGGCCAGGTGCAGCCCCCCGGCATGCGCCCATTGGTCGGCGGTGTAGCCCGTTTCTTCAAGCAGCTCGCGCTTGGCGCAGACCAGCGGATCTTCGCCCGGATCGAGCTTGCCGGCGGGAAACTCGGTCATGACGCGGCCGATGGGATAGCGGAACTGCCGTTCCAGCAAGACCCGGCCGTCATCCAGCAGCGGAATCACCACCACGGCGCCCGGATGCACCACGTATTCACGGATGCCGGTGTTGCCGTTGGGCAAGCTGACGGTATCGCGGCGGATCTTCAGGAAGCTGCCGTCGTACGACGCTTCGCTGGTTACCAGCGTTTCGACAAGATGGGAATCGATGGGGCGGGTCATGAGGGCGTCTTGATCTGTTGAAACGGACAGGCGGCGGGCCGCCTCGGGCACGCATTGCAGCTTACCATTGCCCCGCCGGGATCCGGCCCGCTCAGCCGAACTTGCGCACCGCGTCCAGCGCCAGGCCCGCGCCGATGCTGCCGAAGAGGTCGCCTTCCACACTGCGCGCGGTCGGCACCAGCGCCGACACGGTTTCGCGCAGACGCGGCACGCGGCTGGAGCCGCCGGTGAAGAACACCGTGTCCACATCCGCCGTCGCCACACCGGCGTCGCGCAGCAGTTGGCCCACGGTCGCTTCGACTTTTTCGATCAGGCGGCCCACGCAGGCGTCGAACGAGGGGCGCGTCACTTCCACGCCCAGCTCGGGCGCGACGCGCGACAGGTCGATGCGCGCGGCAGGCGCCTCGGACAGGGCGATCTTGGCCTCTTCCACCTGCACCGCCACCCAGTGACCCGCGCGTTCCTTGACCAGGTTGAGCAGAAGGTCGATTTTCTCGCGGTCGCCGGCTTCGGCGCGGATATAGGCGAAGTGCTCGGCGGCCTTGCGCGTGTAGGCCTGGTTGATGGTGTGCCAGCAGGCCAGGTTGCCGTACTGCGTCGACGGCACGTCCTTGCCGCTGCGTAGCTGGCTGCCCAGGCCGAGCAGCGGCATGACATGCCCCAGGCTCAATTGCTTGTCGAAATCCACGCCGCCGATATGCACCCCGCCATAGGCAAGAATGTCGTCCCTGCGGTCCGGCTTGGCGGCCCGCCCCGGCCCCAGGCGGATCAGAGAGAAGTCCGACGTGCCGCCGCCGATGTCGATGACCAGCACCAGCTCTTCGCGGTCGATCTGGGATTCGTAGTCGAAGGCGGCGGCCAGGGGCTCGAACTGGAATTCGATATCGGTGAACCCCACGCTGCGCGCGATCTCGCCCAGTGTGTCCTGGGCCGTCTGGTCGGCGGCAGGGTTGTCATCCACGAAGAACACCGGCCGGCCCAGCACGGCGCGCGTGAAACCGCGGCCAGCGGCCTGCTCGGCGCGCTGCTTCAATTCCCCGATGAAGCGCGTCAGCAACACGCGGAACGGAATCGAACGGCCCTGGATTTCCGTCGAGCCGTCGATCAGCGAACTGCCCAGCAAGCTTTTCATCGAACGCATCAAGCGCCCGTCGTAGCCCGCCAGATAGTCGGAGATGGCCGCGCGGCCATAGCTGACCTCGGCGTCCTCGTCATGAAAGAAAATGGCCGAGGGCAAGGTGGTCTTGCCGTCTTCCAAGGCGAGGAGCGCGCGCTGGTCGGGGCGGCTCCAGCCTACGGTGGAGTTGGAAGTGCCGAAGTCGACGCCGCATGCGGTGGAAATCATGGAGAATTCTGGGCTGAAAGCAAAACGGCGGACAAGTGTACTCGCTTCGGCTCCGCCCGCATGTAATCCAGCCCCCTCCCCGGCCTGCGCCCTATTGTTGACGGCGCTGCTCCAGTTCCTTCAGGCATTGCGCCAAACCGGCCTGCATCTGGGCATTGTCCACGGCCGCGCGGTCAGATACCTGGCGGCAGCGGACAAACTGCGCCCGGCTTTCTGGGGAATCCTCGACCGCGACGGGCCGCGACCCGGCTTCGGGCGAGACCGTCATGCGCAGCGTCGAAGGCGGCGAGAGGCTGCCGTCCTTGGAGCGGGTACTGGGAAACTGCATTTCCTGCCCGGGAGGCGCGGCGTTCTGCGCCTGGGCGGCGCCGGCCGCGCACAGGGCGGCAAGCAGGAATGCGGAGACGTGGTGTTTATGCATGGCAACCTCTCTTCGATGAGCAAGCGGGCGAACGCGAAGCCGATGGCCCGCGCCGGAACGCGCCGCACTATCGTAGCCTTAGCCGCCGCCGGCGGCCGTGCCAAGACGCTACACAATCCGGACCAGTTGTTTCCCGCCGTTTCGCGCGGGGCGCCTAGGGGGCCCTGCGGGACTTGCGCAACGGATCCAGCAGCGTAGACAGGCCGTTGTGGTCCAGTTCATGCATCAAGGCCAGCAGGCGCCCCAGTTCGCCGGGCGGAACGCCCTCGCGCGCGAACCACGCCAGATACCGCCCGGGCAGGTCGGCTATCAGCCGCCCCTTGTACTTGCCAAAGGGCATTTCACGGGTCACCAGCAGGGAAAGCAGTTCAGGATCCATCAGGATTCGTGCGCCTGGCCGCTGGCGTAGATTTCCGCCGCGGGCACGGCGGCGATCTTGACGCCGAAGCTGGAAATGGCCGGCAGCGTAGCGTTGTGGTGGTCCCGGATCCGTGCGCCGCTGGCATGGGGCTTGTCGTGCGTGGTGTGGGCATCGGCGGCCAGCGTGACGGGCAGGCCCAGCCCCGCCGCGCGCCGCACCGTGGTGTCCACGCAGAATTCGGTGGCGTAGCCGCACACCACGAGCTGCGTCGCGCCGGCGTCGGCCAGCACCTGCGCCAGCCCGGTGCGCAGAAAGGAATCGGGCGTGGTCTTGCGGATCCGGATGTCTCCTTCGGCCGGCGTCAGGCGCGTGTCCAGGTCCCAGCCGGATCCGCCATGCGCCATCATCGTGCCCGGGCTTTCGTGCTGCACGTAGATGACCGGCGCGCCGGCCGCCCGGGCGCGATCGGCCAGCGCATTGATGCGGGTCAGGACGGCGGCGGCGTCAAAGGGCGGCGGCGATGTTTCAAACAGCGCGCGCTGGACGTCGATCACAAGCAAGGCGGAAGTCATGGGGTTCCCGTTAGGCTGAGAGCAGCGAGTCTACCGGCAAACCCGGCCGGCCCGCACGCCGGAAGCCACGTTGGAATCCAGAACCGTGGCCTGGATGCGCGCAAAACCCAGGATCCGCAAAGCCCCGTCGGGAAAGGTCGTCGGCATCGGTCGTTCGGTTAAATGGCGGCGGCGCACAACGGCGCCCGCACTCTCGTAACTTAGCCTCGGCCTGGCGGCGCCGGCACGGCGGCGAGGCTCAGGCAGCGGTAATGATGCGGGGCTCGCACCGCACCGGGAAG
>RCUH01000292.1_pt1 | contig 58785 bp, 56 predicted proteins | sample 2166191 | NCBI WGS metagenome assembly RCUH01 (sample SAMN09932848, study PRJNA488358) | compost metagenome | feature: garden; material: soil; isolation source: compost soil in an enriched community after 214 h of incubation | place: Germany: Experimental Botanical Garden Goettingen | collected... | reverse complement strand
AAAACTGTGCTAGAGTCAATCCCCATGAAATTCGCGTCCCCCGCCTTTTATTTTTATTTTTATGGTTTTCTGAAGCCGCTGGCGGAGGAAGGGACGCGCTCAATCTGAAGTTTGGAAAGAATCCCCCCAAAAAAGCCGCCAGCGAACTGGCGGCTTTTTTTGTGCCGTCGGACCAACCCCCGTGGCGGGCAACCCAGGAGCAGTACCGTGTCGCACAATACCGATGACCTTCGCATTCGAGAAATCAAGGAACTGAACCCGCCCTCGCATGTGATGCGCGAGTTCGCCTGCACCAAGGAGGCGTCCGACACCGTGTTCGCCGCCCGGCAAGGCATGCACCGCATCCTGCACGGCATGGACGACCGCATGATCGTCGTGATCGGGCCGTGCTCCATCCATGACACGCGCGCCGCCGTCGAATACGCCAAGCGCCTCAAGCCCGTTCGCGACCGGCTCAGCGCCGACCTTGAAATCGTGATGCGCGTGTACTTCGAGAAGCCGCGCACCACGGTGGGCTGGAAGGGCCTGATCAACGATCCGGATCTGGACGGCAGCTTCGATATCAACAAGGGCGTGCGCGTGGCCCGCGAACTGCTGCTGGACATCAACAGCCTGGGACTGCCGGCGGGCTGCGAATTCCTGGACATGATTACGCCGCAGTACATCGCGGATCTGGTCTCCTGGGGGGCGATCGGGGCACGCACGACGGAAAGCCAGGTGCATCGCGAACTGGCCTCGGGCCTGTCGTGTCCGGTGGGGTTCAAGAATGGGACGGATGGCAATGTGAAGATCGCGGTGGACGCGATCAAGGCGGCGTCGCAGCCGCACCATTTCCTGTCGGTGACCAAGGGCGGGCATTCCGCCATTGTGTCGACGGCCGGCAACGAGGACTGCCACGTCATCCTGCGCGGCGGCAAAACGCCGAACTACGACGCGGCCAGCGTGGACGCGGCATGCCAGGACGTGTCCAAGGCCGGTCTGGCTCAACGCATCATGGTCGACGCCAGCCACGCCAACAGCAGCAAGAAGCCCGAGAACCAGACGCTGGTCGTCGAGGACGTCGCGCGCCAGATGGAAGCGGGCGATACCCGCCTGGTGGGCGTCATGGTGGAAAGCCACCTGCTGGGCGGCCGCCAGGACATGGTGCCGGGGCAGCCGCTGGTCTATGGGCAAAGCATCACCGACGGCTGCATCGATTGGGATGCGTCGGTGGCCGTGCTGGAGCGCCTGGCCCATGCCGTGCGTGAACGCCGCCGCGTCGCGTTGACCTCCGGCAAGTGACGGCCCGATGCGCCGCGAATCGCCTGCCTGGGGCGGTTTGCGGTGCAGCATGCGCGGCGGCGTAGAATATTCGGATTACCGAACCCGAGAACACGCTGATCATGAACGCTCCCTTGCACGCCGAAACGTTGCGCCGCGCGGTGCCGGCCGCCTGTCTGGATGCCTTGCGCGCACGCTTCGGCGACCGCCTGTCCGAGTCCGCCGCCGTGTGCGAACACCACGGCCGCGATGAATCGCCGTATCCGGCCATGCTGCCCGACGCCGTGGTCTTCGCGCACACGACCGACGAAGTGGCGGCGATCGCCAAGATCTGCAATGAGCACCGCGTTCCCTTGATTCCCTACGGCGCGGGCTCGTCGCTGGAAGGCCACATACTTGCGATCCAGGGCGGCATCAGCCTCGACCTGTCGCAGATGAACAAGGTCCTGGCCATCAACGCCGAAGACCTGACCGCCACCGTGCAGGCGGGCGTGCTGCGCAAGCAGCTCAACGAAGAAATCCGAAGCACTGGCCTGTTCTTTCCGATCGATCCGGGCGCCGATGCCAGCCTGGGCGGCATGGCGGCCACGCGGGCCTCCGGCACCAACGCCGTGCGCTATGGCACGATGCGCGAAAACGTCATGTCGCTGACCGTCGTCACGGCGGATGGCCGCATCATCCGCACCGCGGGCCGCGCGCGCAAATCGTCGGCCGGCTATGACCTGACGCGCATCTTCGTGGGCAGCGAAGGCACCCTGGGTATCATCACCGAAGTCACGGTGCGGCTGTATCCGCAGCCCGAGGCCGTGTCGGCCGCGGTCTGCAACTTTCCCACGCTGGACTCGGCGGTCCAGAGCGTGATCGAAATCATCCAGATGGGCGTGCCCATCGCCCGCGTGGAATTCATGGACGCCGCCAGCGTGCGCGCCGTGAACCTGCACAGCAAGCTGACCCTGCGCGAAACCCCCTTGCTGGTGTTTGAGTTTCACGGCAGCCCCGCGGGCGTCCAGGAGCAGGCGGAGACCGTCCAGGCGATCACCGCGGAACATGGCGGCATGGATTTCGAATGGGCCGAACGCCCCGAAGACCGCAGCCGGCTCTGGACGGCGCGCCACAACGCCTACTTCGCGGGCTTGCAATTACGCCCCGGTTGCCGCGCCAGCACCACCGACGTCTGCGTGCCGATCTCGCGACTGGCCGATTGCGTGCGCGACACCGTCGAGGAACTGGACCGGGCGAGCTTCCCCTATACGATCGTGGGACACGTGGGCGATGGCAATTTCCATGTGCTGATGCTGCTGGACGCCGACAGCGCCCAGGAATGGCAGGAGTCGGAAACCATCAACCACAATCTGGTGCGCCGGGCCATCGCGGCGGACGGCACCTGCACGGGCGAACACGGCGTGGGCCTGCACAAGATGCAGTTCATGGCGGAAGAGCACGGCGAGGACGCCCTGGATCTGATGCGCAGCCTGAAGCATGCGTTTGATCCGAACAACATCCTGAACCCGGGCAAGATCGTGGCCTGGTAAACCGCAAGCGGCCGCCGTGCCGCGCGTGTCCAAAGCCGACGGCCTTGCCCGTCGGTTTTTTTTTGCCTGCTCCACGTCGCGCGCGGCGTCTTCCTTCCGTAATTGCCAAGTGACAGAGCGGGACAAATCCTTTACTCTGATTTTTCGTAGACAAATGTCCACATTGTGGATATTGCTTGAGTTCGGCCGTCTACCGTCAAAAGCATGGAACGTGTTTCTACAGAAAACCACGTCCTCGACAAAGGAGACAAGGATGTTGATGAGACAACGCTTGATGGTGGCCGGCCTGGCATTCGCCAGCGCGGCGGCCGCGGTGCCGGCGCAGTTGCTGGCGGCGGACAACTACCCTAGCCAGCCGGTGACGCTGGTGGTGCCGTTCCAGCCGGGCGGGGGCACCGACGCCGTGGCGCGCACATTCGCCAAGGTGTCCGCCCCGTATTTCCCGAAAGGCATGGTGGTGCTCAACAAGTCGGGCGCGGGCGGCGCGGTGGGCTGGAACTACGTGCTGAACAACAAGAACGAAGGCCATACGCTGACCGTGGTCACCGCCGAGTTCGTCATCCTGCCTCTGCTCGGCCTGTTCGACCACACCTACAAGGACTACACGCCGCTGGTGCAACTGAACGCCGATCCGGCCGCGATCGTGGTGCCCGCCAATTCGCCGTACAAGACCATCGAGGACTTCATGGCCTCGGCCAAGAAGTCGCCCGCGGCCCTGAACGTCGGCACCTCGGGCACGGGCTCGATCTACGACGTCGCGCTGAGCGCGTTCGAGGTCAAGTCGGATACCCGGTTCACCCACATTCCCTTTCCCGGGTCGGGCCCCGCCTTGTTGAACCTGCTTGGCGGCCAGCTCGATGCGGTGGCCACCAGCCCGGCGGAAGCGGCCGAGTACGTGCGCGCTGGCAAGATGCGCCTGCTGGTCCTGATGAGCGACAAACGCGTGCCGGATTTCGCGGACGTGCCCACGGCCAGGGAGAAGGGCATCGACGTGGCCTATGGCACCTGGCGCGGTATCGCCGGCCCGAAGGACATGCCGCCCGCCGCGGTCGCCAAGCTCAAGCAGATATTCGAAAAGGTTGCGCAGGATCCGCAACTGATCTCGGCGATCAAGGCGCAGAACCTTGGCTACGTCTACGCCGACGGTGAGGCCTTCGAGAAAAAGATGGCGGCCGAAACCGCCGATTACGCCGAAATCCTGAAGACCCTGAGCATCAAGTAAACCTCTGGCGCCACGCCCCCAACCCACCGAGCAGGACCGCCATGACTCACGAGAACGCCGTGCCCACGCCTTACCGTTACCCCAATCCGAAGGAAGCGCTGCCCGACATCGTGGTGCCGCAAGTGATTCCGGACGACGAACGCGTGTGGGTGCCGCAGGCCGAGAACGTGTGGTTCAGGCCCCTGTGCCTGAACGTGTCCCAAGGATATTGGATGAACCTGCTGCGCGTGCGCAGGTCGGGTGTGCTTAGCTGTCACCGGCATCCGCAGGCGGTGCATGGCTACGTCATCAAGGGGTCGTGGCGCTATCTTGAACATGACTGGATCGCGCGCGAAGGCAGCTATGTCTTCGAGCCGCCGGGCGAAACCCACACGCTGTATGTGCCGGAGGATGTGGAAGAGATGATCACCATGTTCCAGGTCAATGGCGTCATGTACTACTGCGACAGCGAGGGCCGCCATACCGGCTACGAAGATGTATTCACCAAGCTTGAGATGTGCAGGAAGCACTACGAAAGCGTGGGACTGGGCGCGGGCTACGCCGATCAGTTCGTCCGTTGAGCAGACATTCAATCGCTACACCAGGGAGCCGACATGAGTTTTCAAGCAGGGCTGTTCAAGGGCAAGGCCGCGGTAGTGACGGGCGGGACGCAGGGCATGGGGCGGGCAATCGCCGATGCGCTCGCGCGCCTGGGCGCGCGGGTCCACGCCGTCGGACTGGCGGCGGACGAAGCGCCCCCGGCGGGCGTCGAGCTGGCGGAGCTGGACGTCACGCAGGCGGACGCGGTGGCGCGTTTCGCGGCGGGGCTTGACCGCGTCGATATCCTGGTCAACTGCGCCGGCGTCATCTTCCGCCAGGAAGAGTTCAAGCTGCCCGTGTTCGAGCGCGTGCTGGACATCAATCTCACCGGCACCATGCGCGTCTGCGAGGCGTTGCGGCCGCTGCTGGCGCAGTCCAGGGGCTGCATCGTCAATACCGCGTCGATGCTCAGTTTTTTCGGGGGAGGGCTGGTGCCGGCCTACAGCGCCAGCAAGGGCGGGGTGGCGCAGTTGACGAAATCGCTTGCCATCGCCTATGCGGATGCGGAGATCCGCGTGAATGCGGTGGCGCCAGGATGGATTGCCACGAAGCTCACCGAAGCGCTGCAGAACGATCCCGCGCGGTCGTCGCGCATCCTGGAGCGCACGCCGCTCAAGCGGTGGGGTACGCCCGCCGATGTCGCGCAGGCCGTGGTGTTTCTGTGCTCGCCGGCCGCGGCCTTCATGACGGGCGTGGTCATGCCGGTGGATGGCGGCTATATGGTAACTTGACCTTCGCGCCGGCCAGCCGGCACGCATCGTCACGGATACCGGTCAATGAAAGCCACTCGCGGCACAGCAACTACAACGAAGGTCACGCAGCCCAGTCCGGCACACCCCATCAATCCCGTCGCTGGAACCGCGTCGTTTTCCAAGTTCATGCGGGTGCTGGACACCATTGCCCAGGGCGGCGACACGGCGTGGACCATCAACGAACTCAGCCGGAAGCTTGGGTATCCACGGCCGACGGTCTATCGGATCGTCGACGCGCTGGTCGCCGAACAACTCATTGTTCCGAAGCGCAATGACCAGTCTTTCGGGCTGGGCCCGCGCCTGGTCAGTCTGGCAAGCCGCGCGCTTGAAAGCTCCGACATCCGCCAACTCTGCAAGGATCATCTGTTCGACCTGAAGGAACTGACCCAGGAGACCGTCCACCTGGCGGTGCCTGACCGGTCCGAGATGACGTATATCGACAAGCTCGAAAGTCCCAAGGCCGTGCGCATGAACTCGCGGCTGGGCAGCCGCGTCACGATGTATTCCAGCTCGGTGGGCAAGGCCTATCTGGCGCGGCTGGAGCCGGCTGAACGCGATGCGCTGATCTCGACGCTGGATTTCAAGGTCTTCACCGACGCGACCTTGCGCACGCCGCAGGCGCTGCGCAAGGAAATCGAACAGATCCGGCGGCAAGGCTTTGCGGAGGACCGCGAAGAGAACGAGAAAGACATCTTCTGCTTCGGCTGCGCCATCACCGACAAGCAAGGCCGTCCCGTGGCCTGCGTCAGCCTGAGCATCCCCGCTTTCCGGATGAGCGCCGACCGGACCGCCAGCTATATCAAGCCGCTGGTCGACGCTTGCGCGGCGATATCGAAGACCTTGGCGCTGTTGGACTATTCCGGCTGAGCGCAAGCGGCGCCCGAGACTGCTGCATTTCCACGACAGGTGCGCTCGGCTTTTACGGCTGGTTACTTCTGAACCGCCCGGAAAACCCCGTAAAACCGTTGGGTGCGGGTAAATCCCGGCCTGCTTAACGCGGGCGCACGCGCTATTGTTGCGCTCATGAATTCACTGGTCGAAACTGGCCTGGCACAAGTGCAGGCGCCTTATTCGTTGCAGCAGCTCGTCGAGGCATTGTCGGCCGCGTTGCCCGCACACTGCGTGTTGTTCCGCGAAGAGGACACCCGCCCCTACGAGTGCGATGGCCTATCCCTTTACCGCTCCCTTCCCGCGGTCGTCGCGCTGCCTGAGACCGAAGCGCAGGTGCAGGCCGTCATGCGCATCTGCAAACGCCTGAACGCACCCATCGTCGCGCGTGGCGCGGGCACGGGCTTGTCGGGCGGCGCCATGCCGCACAGCCAGGGAGTGCTGCTGGGACTGTCCAAATTCAACCGCATCAAGCATATCGATCTGGCCAGCGCCACCGCCATCGTGGAACCGGGGGTGCGCAACCTGGCGATCTCCGAGGCCGCGTCGCCTTATGGGCTGTACTACGCGCCGGATCCGTCCAGCCAGATCGCCTGCTCCATCGGCGGCAACGTGGCGGAAAATTCCGGTGGCGTGCATTGCCTGAAGTACGGGCTGACGGTGCATAACGTGCTGCGCGTGCGCGTGGTCACGATCGATGGCGATGTGGTCGAACTCGGATCCGAGGCCCCTGATGCTCCCGGCCTGGATCTGTTGTCCGTCTTTATCGGGTCCGAGGGCATGCTGGGCGTGGTCACGGAAGTGACCGTCAAGCTGATTCCGAAGCCGGCCTGCGCGCAGGTCGTCATGGCCAGCTTTTCCAGCGTCGAGGCGGCCGGCAATGCGGTCACGCGGGTCATCGCGGCGGGCATGATTCCCGCTGGCCTCGAAATGATGGACCGCCGCGCGACGCACATGGTCGAGCCCTTCGTCCGCGCGGGCTATGACATGGACGCGCAAGCCATACTGCTATGCGAATCGGACGGCACGCCCGAAGAGGTTGCGCACGAGATCGCGCGCATGGAGGCGGTGTTCCGCGAGGCCGGCGCCACGCGTTGCCAGGTCTCCACATCCGAGGCCGAACGCCTTAAGTTCTGGGCCGGCCGCAAGAATGCGTTTCCGGCCGCCGGGCGCGTATCGCCTGACTATTACTGCATGGACGGCACGATTCCGCGCCGTCACCTGGCGCGCGTGCTGGGCGCCATCGAGCAAATGGAAGACGAATTCGGCCTTCGTTGCGCCAACGTTTTCCATGCGGGCGACGGTAATCTGCACCCGCTGATCCTGTTCGATTCGAATAAGCCTGACGAGGTGGAGCGCGCCGAGAAATTCGGCGCCGCCATTCTCGAGCTGTGCGTGCAAGTAGGAGGGACCGTGACTGGAGAGCACGGTGTGGGAATGGAGAAAATAAATCAAATGTGCGTGCAATTCTCTCGCGAAGAACTCGACGCGTTCCTGGCGGTAAAGCGGGCCTTCGATCCGCCTTGCCTGCTGAATCCTGAAAAGGTCATTCCCACGCTGGCCCGCTGCGCCGAATACGGCAAGATGCATGTCCATGCGGGAGAGTTGCGCTTCCCCGATCTCGCCCGTTTCTAGGACGTATCCCTTATGGATTTTGTCCTGTCGGAATTGTGCGACCAGGTCATGACGGCGCGTGCCGGTCACAAACCCTTGTTTGTGATGGGCGGCGGCAGCAAGGGGTTCTATGGCAACTACCGGCCGGTCAGGCCGCAGGATGGCCACTGCTTGCTGGACATGACTCCTTATCGCGGCATCGTCAGCTACCACCCCTCCGAGCTGGTGGTGACCGTGCGCGCGGGAACGCCGCTGGCCGAGCTTGAAGCCGCTCTTGCCGAACACGGCCAGATGCTGGCTTTCGAGCCGCCGCATTTCGCGGAGTCCGCCACCATAGGCGGCTGCGTGGCCGCGGGCCTTTCGGGACCGCGCCGCATGAGCGCGGGCGCTCTGAAGGACTTCGTGCTGGGCGCGCAGTTACTGGATTCCGAAGGACGCATCCTGTCTTTCGGCGGAGAGGTCATGAAGAACGTGGCGGGGTATGACGTGTCGCGCTTGCTGGCGGGATCGCACGGCATCTTCGGCGCCATTCTCGAAGTGTCGCTCAAGGTCGTGCCCCGGCCGATGGAGGAGCTGACGCTTGCCATGCCCGCCACGCAAGCCCAGGCGCTGGCCAACTTCGCCCTCTGGCGGGGCAAGCCCTTGCCTATCTCCGCCACCAGTTGGACCAGCACCGACGAGCGCGGCGAAGGGATGACTACCGTACGGCTGTCGGGCGCTCCGCCCGCCCTTGCCAGCGCCCGCCAGGTGATCGGCGGCGATCCGCTGACGCCGGACGTGGCCGAGGCGTGGTGGCGTTCGCTGCGGGAACAGACTCATGCATTCTTTGCGCAGGACCAGCCCTTGTGGCGACTGGCCCTGCCGCCCACGGCCGCCGCGCTGGGACTGGGGCCGACCTTGCTGGAATGGGGCGGAGGCCAGCGCTGGCTGTCCGGGCCTCGCGACGCAGCCGAGCTGCGTGAGATCTCGGCTCGGCTGGGAGGCCACGCGACGCTGTTCCGGGCCGCCCACACGAAGCCGCCCGCCGATGGCGTATTTCATCCGCTGGCGCCCGGCGTCGGCTCGATCACGCGCCGGCTCAAGCAAGAGCTCGATCCGGCCGGCTTGTTCAATCCCGGCCGCCTGGTCCTGGAGCTATAGCGCATCATGCAAACCAATCTGGCCTCCTGGGCAAGCGACACCGATCTGGGCAAAGAGGCCGACGCCATTCTGCGCCGTTGCGTGCATTGCGGGTTCTGCACGGCCACCTGTCCGACCTATCAGGTCCTGGGCGATGAGCTGGACAGTCCGCGGGGGCGCATCTACCTGATCAAGCAGGTGCTCGAAGGCAAGGAGCCGACACAGTCCACGCAGCAGCACCTGGATCGCTGCCTGACCTGCCGCAATTGCGAAACCACTTGCCCATCCGGCGTCGAATACGGACACCTGGTGGATATCGGCCGCAAGATCGTCGACGAGCGCGTGCGCCGATCCTGGGCGGACAAGACCAAGCGTGCCTTGCTGCGGCGGGCGATGCTGTCGCCCATGTTCGCGCCCGCCATGCGATTTGGGCAGGCGATGCGGGGCCTGCTGCCGGAAGCGCTGAAGCGCAAGGTTCCCGAGCGCCGCGACGCGGGCGTGCTGCCGCCAATCGCCGGCCATGAGCGTCAGGTCCTGATGCTGGCCGGATGCGTGCAGCCGGCGATGATGCCCACCATCGACGCCGCCACGATCCGGGTGCTGGACGCCGTCGGCATCGGGGCGCGCATCGCGCCGGGCGCTGGCTGCTGCGGCGCCGTCAGTTTCCATCTGGACGCGCAGGACGAGGCCGTGGCGCAGATGCGCGCCAATGTCGACGCCTGGTGGCCGCTGGTGCAGGACGGCAAGGTCGAGGCCATCGTCATGAACGCATCGGGCTGCGGCGCGATGGTCAAAGAGTACGCGCACCACCTGCGTCACGATCCGGCCTATGCACAAAAGGCCGCGGACATCGTGGCGCTGGTCAGGGATGTGGCCGAGATCGTGGCGCCGCATGCCGACCGGCTGCGCGCGCGCTTGCCGGCAGGCACGCGGGCGGCATTTCATCCGCCTTGCACCCTGCAGCATTGGCAGGGGCTGCGGCCCTTGTCGGAACAACTGCTGGCGGACCTGGGCTTCGAACTGCAGCCTTTCGCGGACAAGCATTTGTGCTGCGGATCGGCGGGCGCCTATTCGGTGCTGAATCCGGACATCGCGCTTGAGCTCCGGGACCGCAAGCTGGCCGCCATCGCCACGGGGAGTCCCGATGTGATCCTGTCGGCCAACATAGGCTGCATCGGCCACCTGCAAAGCGGCACCGATACACCGGTGCGTCATTGGGTTGAAGTGGTGGACGAGCAGTTGCGCAAGGCGCCCGCGGCCGAATAGCCGCGGGCCTTTGCCGTCATTCCACGGCTTTCACCATGTCTTCAAGCACCTTCTTGGCGTCGCCGAAGACCATCATCGTGCGATCCATGTAGAACAGCTCGTTGTCCAGCCCGGCATAGCCCGAGGCCATCGAACGCTTGTTCACGATCACGGTGCGCGCCTTGTAGGCTTCCAGGATGGGCATGCCGGCGATTGGCGACTGCGGGTCGTTCTTGGCGGCGGGGTTGACCACGTCGTTCGCGCCCAGCACCAGCACGACATCGGTCTGCGCGAACTCGCTGTTGATGTCTTCCATTTCGAAGACCTGGTCGTAGGGCACTTCGGCCTCGGCCAGCAGCACGTTCATGTGGCCGGGCATGCGGCCGGCGACCGGATGGATCGCATACTTGACCGTCACGCCGCGCGCGGTGAGCTTTTCAGCGAGTTCCTTCAACGCGTGCTGAGCGCGCGCCACCGCCAGGCCGTAGCCGGGCACGATGGTCACGCTCTCGGCGTTGGTCATGAGGAATGCCGCGTCGTCGGGGCTGCCCGACTTGACGCTGCGCTGCTGGCCGTCGCCTGCCGCCGCGCCGCCTCCGGCCTGGCCGCCAAAGCCGCCCAGGATCACGTTGAAGAACGACCGGTTCATCGCCTTGCACATGATGTAGGACAGGATGGCGCCGGACGAACCCACCAGCGAGCCCGCGATGATCAGCATCGGGTTGTTCAGCGAAAAGCCGATGCCCGCAGCCGCCCAGCCGGAATAGCTGTTCAGCATCGACACCACGACCGGCATGTCCGCGCCGCCGATCGGGATGATGATCAGCACGCCCAGCACGAAGGCGATGATGGTCATGATGACGAAGGGCGTCCATTCCTGAGTAAGCATGAACCAGACGCCGCAAGCCAGCATCAGCAACGCCAGCGCCAGGTTCAGCATGTGCTGGCCGGGGAATGCGACGGGCGCGCCCTGGAACAGCCGGAACTTGTATTTGCCCGACAGCTTGCCGAAGGCGATGACGGAGCCCGAGAACGTGATGGCGCCCACGAAGGTGCCGATGAACAGCTCGAAGCGGTTGCCGACGGGAATGGGAACGCCGATGGGAACGATGCCGAAGGCATGCGGCTCGGCTACGACGGCCACCGCGATGGCCACTGCAGCAAGACCTATCATGCTGTGCATGAACGCGACGAGTTCGGGCATCTTCGTCATTTCCACCCGCTTGGCCATCAGCGTGCCGATGGAGCCGCCCACCAGCAGGCCCAGCAGCACCCAGCCCAGGCCGATCGTGGCGGTGCCGCTGCGCGCCAGGCCGATGATGAGCGCGGCCGTGGTCAGCACGGCAATCGCCATGCCGGCCATGCCGAAGGCATTGCCCAGGCGCGAGGTCGTGGGATGGGACAGTCCCTTGAGCGCCTGAATGAAGCAGACCGAGGCGATCAGGTACAGCAGGGTGACCAGGTTCAGCGAGATCATTTCGCTTCCTCCTTGGCCGGCTTCCTGTCCTTTTTCTTGAACATCTCGAGCATGCGCCGCGTGACGAGAAAGCCGCCGAACACGTTCACCGCGGCCAGCGCCACGGCGAACACGCCCATGCCGCGCGCGAGTCCGCCTTCGGTCAGCGCGGCCGCCAGCATGGCGCCCACGATGATGATGGCGGAGATGGCGTTGGTCACCGCCATCAGCGGCGTGTGCAGCGCGGGCGTGACGTTCCACACCACGTGATAGCCGACATAGATGGCCAGCACGAAGATGATGAGGTTCATCAGGGTGGGGTTGATCGCTTCCATGTTCAGGTCCTCCGCGTCACGGTGCCGCCTTCGCACATCAGGCAGGCGGCCACGATTTCGTCGTCGCGCTGGATCGCCAGCGCGCCGTCCGCATCGATGATGAGTTTCAGGAAATCCAGGATGTTGCGGGCGTAGAGCGCCGAGGCATCGGTGGCGACCAGGCCAGGCAGGTTGGTCAGCCCGATGATCGTCACGCCGTGCTTGTCCACGATGCGGCCTTTCTCGGACAGCGGGCAGTTGCCCCCGCGTTCGACGGCAAGGTCCACCAGCACCGAGCCGGGCTTCATGGCCGCGACGGTTTCCGCGGAAACCAGCGTGGGGGCGGGCCGGCCGGGAATCAGCGCGGTCGCGATGACGATGTCGGCCTGCTTGCAGCGTTCGGATACCAGCGCGGCCTGACGGGCCATCCATGCGGGCGGCATGGGCCGGGCGTAGCCGCCGGTGCCTTGCGCGATCTCGCGCTCTTCATCGGTTTCGAAGGGCACGTCGATGAACTTGGCGCCCAGTGATTCGACCTGTTCGCGAGCCGCGGGACGCACGTCGGAGGCCTCGACCACCGCGCCCAGTCGCTTGGCCGTGGCGATGGCCTGCAGGCCGGCCACGCCGGTGCCAAGCACCACGGCGCGCGCAGCTTTCAAGGTGCCGGCGGCGGTCATCATCATGGGAATGAGCCGGCCATAGTGATGGGCGGCCAACAGCACGGCCTTGTAGCCCGCCAGGTTGGCCTGCGACGACAGCACGTCCAGGCTCTGGGCCCGGGTGATGCGGGGAGCGGCCTCTAGTGCGAATCCGACCAGTCCTGCGGCGGCCATCTGCGCGAGGCCTTCGGCATCGAAGGGATCGAGCATGCCGACGACCACGGCGCCTGGCTTCATGTGCGGCAATTCAGCGGAGTCGGGCGCGCGAACCTTCATGACCAGTTCGGCGCCCAGGGCATCCTGGGCGGAACCGAGCGTGGCACCCGCTGCTTCATAGGCGTCATCAAGATAGCGGGCCGCGCTGCCTGCTCCGCGCTCCACGACGACGGTGTGCTTGCCGCCTACATACTTCTTGACGGTCTCTGGTGTTGCTGCGACACGGGTTTCCCCGTCTCGGGTTTCTTTTGGTATCCCGATGTGCATCGACGCCTCTCCTAGAAGGTTCGCCGTAGTTATACACGGGATAACAAAAAAAAACCCCATGGCGAACCATGGGGTCGGGTTTTGCAACCCGGCACCAGCGCGCAAACGTCCGGCGTCAGGCCGTTTGCGCGCGAGTCCAGAGGATCAGCGCGGCGGTGAGTTCGCGCAGATCGGCCTTCAGGCGGCCATAGTTTTCGGTTGGACGCAGCGTGACTTCGTCCATGTAGAGCTTGCGGTTGATCTCGATCTGCAGGCTGTGGCGGCCTTCGTCGGGGCGGCCGAAGGCGCGCACCAGCTCCACGCCCTTGTAGGGATCGTTGACGGTGACGTCGTAGCCTCGCTCGCGCAGCCAGGCGGCGATGAATTCGCGGAAGGCCGGATCGCTGGTGCTGCCGTCGCGGTCTCCCAGCACGAAGTCGGGGTGGACCAGGCCGGGGCGGTCGGTGGCGAAGGCGCCGGCAACGCTGGGCATGGAATGGCAGTTGATGTGCCAGACCTTGCCGAACTTCTGATGGGCGTTGTCCAGCACCTGGCCGAGCGCGGCGTGATAGGGCTTCCAGCAGGCGTCGATGCGGTGGCGGACTTCAGCGACCGTCAGCTTGCGGTTGTACAGCGGCGTGCCGTCATCGAGCATGCGCCAGATCAGGCCCTTGCCCAGCTTGACCTTGGGCGACGCGTTGATGGCGTCGGGCCAGGCTTGGTCCAGCAGCAGTTCGTCGATCTCGTCGGGCGCGCGGTTGGCGTCGATGTAGGCGCGCGGAAAGGCGGCGGCGATCATCGGCACGCCCATGTCCATGGCGTCGCCCCACAGGTCGTCAACCCAGGTGTCCTCGGCAGTGCGCAACGCGCCAAAGTCCACCGCGGCCGCGAAATCGGGAGGGTAGGCGGTGCCGCTGTGCGGAGAGTCCAGCACGAGCGGAGCCGAGGATTCCGAATTCGGATATTGCTGCGGAAGGTCGAGCCGATAAGACAGGGGTTGGGTAATTCGCATATAGGGTTACTGCGTTCGTGAATCGGAGGTCCTCGCGCGCGTTCGGCGCGCGAGGACCGAAGACCGCTTAGTCGATCTTCACGTTGGCTTCTTTGGCGATGCGCTTGTTCTTGGCGATTTCAGCCGCGATCTGCGCGCCGAATTCGGCCGAGGTGTTGGCGGCCGGCGCGGCGCCCAGGGCTTCCAGGCGCGTCTTGACGTCGGCTTCGGCGCTGACCTTCTGCACGGCGGCGTTCAGCTTGGCCAGGACGGGCGCGGGCAGCTTGGCGGGCGCGACCAGGCCGAACCAGGACGCGTCGTTCACGGCCGGCAGGCCGGCTTCGGCGAACGTGGGAACGTTGGGCAGCGCTGCCACGCGCTGGGGCGCGGCGACGGCCATGGCGATGAGGCGGCCGGACTGGACATGCGGCAGCGTCGAGGGCAGGTTGTCATACATGACGTCGACCTGGCCGGCCAGCGCGTCGTTCAGCGCCGGGCCCACGCCACGGTAAGGCACGTGCATCAGGTCGGTGCCCGACGCCATCTTGAACAGTTCGCCCATCATGTGCGAGACCGAACCGTTGCCGGCCGACGCGTACGTCAGCTTGCCCGGCTCGCTCTTGGCCAGCTTGATGAAGTCGGCGATGTTCTTGGCGTTGACCTTCGGGTTGATGGTCATGATGTTGGGGACGGCGGCCAGGTTGGAGATGGGCGTGAAGTCCTTCTCGCCATCGAACGGCAGGTTCGGATAGATGGCCGGGTTGATGCCGTGCGTGCTGACGGTGGCGATACCGAGGGTGTAGCCGTCCGGCGCGCTGCTGGCGACGAATGCGCTGCCGATCGAGCCGCCGGCGCCGCCGCGGTTTTCCACCACGACGGTCTGGCCCAGTTCCTTGCTCAGCTTGTCCGCGAACAGGCGGCCGACGATGTCGGTGGTGCCGCCGGGCGGGAAGGGAACGATCAGGCGGATGGGCTTGCTCGGAAACGCGTCTTCAGCGTGCGCGATACCCGAGGTCAGCGGCGTGGCCAGGGTCGCGACGGCGACACACAGGCCCAGAACTACATTACGGCGTTGCATGGATTCCCCTAATAAATTGGAAAGCGGATGCGCAAAGGCAGACGCAAACGCAACGATTCTTTCCTGGCGGCCCTGTTTGCGCAAACGAAAGTTTCTCCGTAAGCTATGACTTTTTTTCATACCTCTTTTTGGCCGGGCTGGATTTCCCGTTACTTTTGTGTAACTTCTTCGGTGCGCCCGCGCCAGTACCGAGCCCATTGCGGCAGGGAGCCCCACGGCGAGCGTGGGGACATTAGATGCGGCGTTTCTGTCCCTCTTTAACGGATCTTCAGGCGTTTGAAGTGGCTGCCCGGCACAGCAGCTTTACTCGCGCCGCCCAGGAACTTTGCGTGACACAGGGGGCGGTCAGTAAACAGGTGAAACATTTGGAGGAGTTCGTTGGCGTCGAACTATTCCTGCGAATCAGGCAAGGGCTGGTTCTGACCGAGGCTGGCCGCGGCTATCTGACCAAGATCCAGGCCGGCCTGGGGCAGATCGAGGCCGCCACCGTCGAACTGATCGCGCACCAGGGGCAGGGCGGCACGCTCAACCTGACCTGTATGCCGACCTTCGGCGCGCGTTGGCTGATCCCGCGCCTGACCGCCTTCATGCGCCTTCGGCCCGATATCCATGTGGAGTTCCTGCCGCACCGCCAGGGCTATGACTTTTCCACGCCCGAGCTCGACGCCGCGGTGCGTTTTGGCGAAGGCCTCTGGCCCGGCAGCGGCGCGGACTATATCGTCGGCCGCGAGATCCTGCCTGTGTGCAGCCCGCGCCTGATCCCGGGCGGTTGCGCCTCGCCGGAAGCGCTGCTGGCCTATCCGCTGCTGCACCACACTTCGGCCCTGGACGGCTGGCGCGACTGGTTCGAGCAGGCCGGCTGCGACACCCGGCGCAGTCTGGAAGGCGCCCGCTTCGACCAGTACGCGCTGCTGTCGCAGGCCGCGGCGGCGGGCTTCGGCGTGGCCTTGATTCCCCGCTGCCTGATCGAAGACGAGTTGCGCGACGGCAAGCTGGCCATCGCCATTCAACTGCCCATCCGCGCGCGCATGGGCTATTACCTGTGCTATCCAGAGCAAAAGGCCAACCTTCCCACCTTGCAGGCCTTCCGGGCCTGGCTGATGGAGGTGTCGCGGGCCGCGGAGCCGCGGCCGCGGGAAGATGCCTCGTCCGATCTAAAATAGTCCCATCATGAGTCAAATTTCCACCAAGAAAGGCCGCGTTGTCGTCGGCATGTCCGGCGGGGTCGATTCTTCGGTCACCGCCTGGTTGCTCAAACAGCAGGGCTACGAGGTCGTCGGCCTGTTCATGAAGAACTGGGAAGACGACGACGATTCCGAATACTGCTCCACCCGCCAGGATCTGTTGGACGCGGCCAGCGTGGCCGATCTGGTCGGCGTGGAGTTCGAATTCGTCAACTTCGCCTCCGAATACAAGGACCGCGTGTTCGCGGACTTCCTGCGCGAGTACTCCGCGGGCCGCACGCCCAATCCGGATGTGCTGTGCAATGCCGAGATCAAGTTCAAGGCGTTTCTCGACCACGCCATGTCGCTGGGCGCCGAACACATCGCGACCGGCCACTACGCGCGCGTGCGTGAAGTGCCGGGCGATGGCGGCGCCACGCAGTTCCAACTGCTCAAGGCGCTGGATGCCTCCAAGGATCAAAGCTACTTCCTGCATCGCCTGAACCAGGCGCAACTGTCGCGCACCCTGTTCCCGCTCGGCGAGATCCACAAGACCGAGGTTCGGCGCATCGCGCACGAGATTGGGCTGCACAACGCCGCCAAGAAGGATTCCACGGGGATCTGCTTCATCGGCGAGCGGCCATTCCGTGAATTCCTGAACCGCTACCTGCCGACCGAGCCGGGTCCGATCATGACCCCCGAAGGACAGAAGGTCGGCCGCCACGAAGGGCTGTCGTTCTACACGCTGGGCCAGCGCAAGGGGCTGGGCGTGGGCGGCGTGAAGGGCCGGCAGCGCGAAGACGGCACGGCCGAGGCCTGGTACGTGGCGCGCAAGGACCTGGAACGCAACATCCTTTACGTGGTGCAGGGGCATGACCATCCGTGGCTGCTGTCGGGCAGCCTGCGGGCGCAGGATGCAAGCTGGGTCGCGGGCCATCCGCCGGTTGCCGGCGGGTACGGCGCCAAGACGCGCTATCGCCAGGCCGATGCGGCATGCCGCCTGGCCGATGCCGCGGATGGCGCGTTCACGCTCGATTTCACAGAACAGCAATGGGCGGTGACGCCAGGCCAGTCGGCCGTGCTATACGATGGCGAGGTTTGCCTGGGCGGCGGCATCATCCTGTAGGCGATGCCTTGTTGCCCTTACTCAAGGCCCCCCGGTGCAATACCCGAGGGGCCTTGTTCATGACAATAAAGAGGAGACGGTTGTGGATGTGACGATGGTGATTTGCCTGCTGGTGCTGGGGGCCGTGGTGGGGTTTGCCGCGGGCCTGCTGGGCATAGGGGGAGGAATGCTGCTGGTGCCTTTTCTGACAATGCTGTTCGCCTGGCAGGGCATGCCGCCCGAACTGGTCGTGCATACCGCGATCGCGACATCGATGACCTCGATCCTGTTCACCTCGATATCCAGCGTGCGCGCCCACCAGCAGCGCGGCACGATCAAGTGGGGCATCGTGTGGGCCATGGCGCCGGGCATCATTATCGGCGGGCTGGTGTCGGGCGGGGCGGTCTTCGCCGCGCTCAGCACCCTGTGGCTGTCGCTGTTCTTCGCGCTCTTCGTGGGCTATTCCGGCTGGAGCATGCTGCGCAACAAGAAGCCCAAGCCCACCCGCCAGATGCCGGGCATCGCGGGTACCAGCGCGGCGGGGGCCGGCATCGGCTTTCTCTCGGGGCTGGTGGGGGCGGGCGGCGGTTTCCTGTCCGTGCCCTTCATGGTCTGGTGCAACGTGGCCCTGCATAACGCCGTATCCACCTCGGCCGCGCTGGGCTTTCCCATTGCGCTGGCCAATAGCGTGGGCTACGTGGTGTCGGGCTTGAACGAGAGCGTGTCGCGTCCGGGAATGCTGGGCTACATCTATTGGCCGGCGCTGGTGGCGCTGGTATGCACCAGCGTGCTGACGGCTCCGCTGGGCGCGCGCATGGCGCACCGCTTGCCGGTGCAGACCCTGAAGCGCGTTTTCGCCTGCCTGCTGTTCGCCTTGGCCGCGTACATGCTGTTCAAGGCGTGGCAGACCTTTTCGGCCTGAGCGGAAGGCGGGGAAGGGGCCGGCCGCGGGAAGCGGCCGGGAGCAGGCGCCCCGTAACGCCGGGCGCCTGCCAGGACCGTCAGGCGGTCTTGGGGATGGTGTCGATGAACGATTGCCGTTGGGACAGCTTTTCGTACAGGCGGGCCAGGTTGGGCTGGCCGGTGCGCCAGTCCAGAGAGGCGAAGCGCAGGTCCAGGTAGCCCAGCGCGCAGCCGACGGCGATGTCGGCCAGGCTGTAGTTGATGCCCATGCAGTGGGCGTTGTCGCCCAGGCTCTTGTTCATGGCATCGAGGCTGGCGTGGATCTTGCCGAACTGGCGTTCGATCCACTCGGGGCTGCGTTGGGCCTCGGGGCGCTGGGTTTCCTTGACGATGGTCACGCAAGCGTCCAGGAGGCCATCGGCGATGGCTTCCCAGCATTTGACGGCCGCGCGGTCACGCCCCGGCTGAGGAATCAGACGGGCGACAGGAGACAAGGTGTCCAGGTATTCGACGATGACGCGCGAATCAAACAGGGCGCCGCCATCTTCCATGACCAGGCAGGGCACCTTGCCCAGCGGATTGTACGTTTGGATCTGCGTGTCGGCGGACCAGACGTTTTCGAGTTCAAGCCGGTAATCCAGCTTTTTCTCGGCCATGACGATACGCACTTTGCGCACGTAGGGACTGGTAAGCGAGCCGATCAGTTTCATGGAGTCACAAGCGGAGTCGGAAAGCGGCCGAAGTATAGCAGGCCGCACGACGTCGAATCGTCCGCTGGCCGGAATCTTCGCCAGTTTGCCACAATGTTGCGCGTCCTCGGATGATAAAATCGTCGGGTTTTCCCATCCGTAGCTTTTTCTTTCCCAGACCATGCAAATCGCCGATCAATTGAGCCAACTTAATGCCCTTTCGCCATTGGATGGCCGGTACGCTTCCCGGGGCGACGCGCTGCGCGGTCTGCTCTCCGAGGCCGGCTTCATGGCGCACCGTGTCGAAGTCGAGGTGGCCTGGCTGGTTGCCCTGTCCGATGCCGGCCTGCCGGAACTGCCCGCGTTCTCCGAGGGCGCCCGTGCCCGCCTGCGTCAGCTCGTCGAGAATTTCTCCGAAGCAGACGCCGGCCGCATCAAGGACATCGAACGCGTCACGAACCATGACGTCAAGGCCGTCGAATACTGGCTGAAGGAAAAAGTCGCCGATGACGCCGAACTGGCTCGCGCCGCCGAGTTCATCCACTTCGCCTGCACCTCCGAGGACATCAACAACACCTCGCACGCGCTGATGCTTTCGCGCGCCCGCGATCAGGTCGTGGTGCCGCGCCTGCAGGAGGTCGCCGCCAAGTTGAATGAATTGGCCGTGGCCCAGGCCGACCAGCCCATGCTGTCCCGCACGCACGGCCAGCCCGCCAGCCCGACGACGCTGGGCAAGGAATTCGCCAACGTGGCCGCGCGCCTGAACCGCGCCATTGCCGCCGTCGAGGCGGTCCAGCCTCTGGCCAAGCTCAACGGCGCGACCGGCAACTACAACGCCCACCTGTCCGCCTATCCCGAGATCGACTGGCCCGCCTTCAGCCAGCGCGTGCTGGCCGGCCTGGGCCTGACCCAGAACCGCCACACCATCCAGATCGAGCCGCACGACTGGATGTCGGCCCTGTTCGACGCGATCACGCGCGCGAACATCATCGTGCTGGACCTGGACCGCGATATCTGGGGCTACGTGGCGCTGGGCTATTTCAAGCAGCGCCTGAAGGAAGGGGAGGTCGGTTCTTCGACCATGCCGCACAAGGTCAACCCGATCGACTTCGAAAACTCCGAAGGCAATCTTGGGCTGGCCAATGCCGTACTGCGCCATCTGGCCGACAAGCTGCCGGTCTCCCGCTGGCAGCGCGACCTGACCGACTCCACCGTCCTGCGCAACCTGGGTGTGGGCCTGGGCTATTGCCTGGTCGCCTGGGATGCCTGCATGCGCGGCCTGGGCAAGCTCGAAGTGAACGTGGCCGCCATCGACGCCGACATCGATGCGTGCTGGGAAGTGCTGGCCGAGCCCGTGCAAACCGTCATGCGCCGCTATGGCCTGCCGCAACCGTACGAACAACTCAAAGCCTTGACGCGCGGCAAGGGCATTACCGAAGAGGCTCTGCGAGAATTCATCCAGGGCCTGGCGCTGCCCGAAGAGCCGAAGGCCCGCCTGTTGGCGATGACCCCGCGCTCCTATATCGGGCTGGCTGCCCAGTTGGCCCGGGCGGTATAGTCGCCCTGCCGCGCGCGCCACGCGCGCGGCGTTCACGTTGTACCTACGGGAGAATGCAATGAAGAAGTTGTCCACGCTCGTCGCGCTGGCCTGTATGACGGTGGGTCCGTTGCTGGCGACGTCCGCCTCCGCGCAGTTCGCCAAGCCCGAGGACGCGGTCAAGTACCGCCAATCGGCGCTGTCGCTGATGGGTTCGCATTTTGGGCGCATGGCGCCGGTGGTCAAGGGGCAGGCGCCTTATGATCCCGCGCAGATCAAAGCCAATGTCGACGTCTTGAAGACGCTGTCGGCATTGCCGTGGACGGCTTTCGGCCCTGGCACGGAAGGCGGCGACGCCCGTCCGGAAATCTGGAGCGACGCCGCCGGCTTCAAGCAGAAGCAGCAGGCGTTTCAGGACAACATCGTCAAGCTGTCGGCCGCCGCCGACGCCGGCGATCTGGACAAGCTGCGCGCGGCCTTCGGTGATGTGGGCGCAAGCTGCAAGGCCTGTCACGACGCCTACCGCAAGAAGAAGTAAGTCCCGGGGCCGTCCGCGGACGGCGCCAGTGCGAAAAAAAGCCCGCTTGGCGGGCTTTTTCTTTTGGTGCGCTCAGGAGAAAGACATGTCCGACATGACTTCCAGGGATCGTATCCACAGCACCAGGCCGGTCACGCATGCGCCCAGCAGCAGGGCGCGCAGCCAGATCGCCAGGCCGTCCTGCGTGGGCGGCGTGCCGGGAGGGATGTCTTTGGCATCGACATTGCCGGTGATGATGGCGCGGACCAGGCGCTTGCGGCGCACCACCGCGTACCAGGCCACCGCCGCCAGATGCAAGGCGATCAGGCCGATAATGACCCATTCATTGAGCTTGTGCCAGGAAGTCATGGCGCTGGCGGTGGCTTCGTTGACATGCCCGAACAGCGGGCCCTGCGTCATGATGTCGTCGGTGGCGAACAAGCCGCTGACCGCCTGAAACCCCACCACCAGCAGCAAGGCCAGGACCGACAGCGCGCCAAGCGGATTGTGGCCGGCGGGAGGGGCCGCGCCCTTGAGGTACCTGGCCACCGCCGCGGGGCCGCGCACGAAGTGCGCGAAGCGGGCGTAGCGCGGGCCGAAAAAGCCCCACAGCAGGCGAAAGAGGATCAGGCCCAGCGCCGTACAGCCGAAGCGCACATGCCAATCCATGTACAGCCCGCCGAGTTTCACGCTGACGAACGCGCCCACGATGCAGACGACGAGCGTCCAATGGAATGCGCGGGTTGGAAGGTCCCAGATGCGGACCGCGAGACGGCTGTTTTGCATGTTGATGTCGCCAGGGCAGGGTATGCCGGGACTTTATCACGCACAAAATGAAAACCGCCGCGTTGGAAACGCGGCGGATTTGAGCTAGCTCAGCGTGCGCCGCGGCGCACGGGTTCGATGCGATGCACGTGCTCGTGGCGGAAGCGGATGCGCTGGCCGGGAGCCTTTTGCGCGGGCGCGCCGCAGGGCACGACTTCGGTCGTGTAGGTGGTCGTGCCGTTGATGGGCGCGTTGAAAATCACCGTTGCGCGGATTTCCGGGCCATTGGCCGGCTTCAGGTAAACGATGTCGCCGATGTGGATCGGCATATTGTCCAGCTTGGTGTGAGCGGGACGGCGGATCAGATCCGAGGTAGTGAAACGAGTATTCATGGTGTGTGATCTCTTAAGTTCTAGTTATTTGAAAAGCTGCGTCTGCCATGTCGCGCAGGATCGGGGCGTCATCAACGCCGCGCATCCTTGCCGCTTGCCTGGTCCAGCCGGGTTCAATTGGACAGGAGCTTCATGACACTAACGCATTGCTGCTGCCGGCCCTTTGCGCATTCTCATGTTTGTGCGCGCACGGGGAACGGCGCGATGCCATCAATCAGTCCGAGTTGGCATCGGTTCAGGCCGTTCGGCATGCGCATGCAAGACTTGTTCTTGTGTATGCGTGCGCTCTCGCGGCCTGAGAGTTGGCTCAGAGCGGGAGGCTCTGGCGGTTGCGGCGTTTTGCCGCAGGATATGTGTGGTTGCTTCTAGCCAAGCCGGACTGCCGGTTCGGTGAAGGCGCTTATTCCAGATCGGGCCCCGGGATTGCGTTTTTCGCGTTGTACTTCGCAATTCCGAAGGGGCTTTCGGGTGGCCTGGTGGTGTAAATGCGGGTCGCGGGTGCGAATTGCAGTGGCGGGTCGCGTTACGGTCAGGCGCTGGGATACTGCGGGGGTACTGCTGGGGTACTGTACTACTTGCTATCCTGGCGCGAGGCGCTCGCGGATGTCAACCAACGATATTATCGCTAGTTGACAAGGTTGGCAAGTCTTTTTTGGCCAGGGGGGCCAGGCGAGGCCCTGCCGGCCTGGTCAGTGCGCGGCGGGCCGGGCCTGGCGCTGGGCTTCGATGATCAAGCCCTCGAGCCGAGGCGACATCCGCAGCGCCACCTGGGCGCCGCTCGTGCCGTCCGCCTGGGCGACGGTTTCCAGCGCGAGTTCGATGGCTTCGTCGTTGAAGGCGTCCGGCGCTGCCTGGATATCCACGTAGCGGCTCAGCAGCGCGTCGACCGCCTTTTGCGCGTCGGCCAGGGCTTCATCCGACAATTGGCCGTTGCCCAGATACTGATTCACGACCCGGGCCAGGTCATCCATGAAAAACAGCAATGCCGCGGCCCCGCGGCACTCGGGATGGTTGAAGCCCCAGGAATGGGACGAAGCGTTCTGAGTCATGTCGTGAGGCCAAGCCAATGTTGCGAACGGCCGCCAGCGGCCGAAAAGCGTATTTTAGAGGATGCGCGGACGGCCCCTGGTGTCCGGGTGCTGGCATACTTCGCGCCATGGCCCGCCGCCCTGTGTCAACTCGCTTCGATGGCAACAAAATCCGCCCGCCGGCGGATGCGGGACGGTGCTACCGGATAATTTGCCGGAAGGCGCCCGCCCTCCGGGGCGGGTTCTGATTTTCATGAATCTGCATGCGAGGAGGATGTGCATGATCTTGTTTCGCGCGTGCGTGGCGGGCTTGGCGATGGCCTCCATGCTGCTTCTGTCGGCCTGCGTCAATAAAGAGCCTCAGGAGCGCGTCGCGTTCATACAGTTGCTCCAAGCCCGGATAAACGGCGCCACGCTGGTGCCCATTGGCGCGCTCAGCAAGGCCGAGAAAGAGGCCGTGGGCGGCTACGCCGACGCCTATGAGGTAATCACCGATTTTCAGGATGCCCTGACCGAGGCCGCCCAGCCGCTACGGGAGGTGCTGGCCGTGGAAACCATCCGCTCCGTCGCCGACATCGTGGAGCGCAGGGACAGCTTCGAAGCCGCGCGCAAGACCCTGGCCCAGAGCGCGTCGAAACTTCAGAGTGCCCGCGCCAAAGCGGACAAGGCCCGGGCCGCGCTGGCGCTGCCCGCCGATCTGGCGCCTGTCTATGACGGCGTCTATGACGAGGCGGTGAGCGCGCCCGCGGCGGAAATGATGGATGCGGCGTCAAAAATGGACTCGGCCGCCCGCGATGCCCTGGGGGTGGCGGACTTTGTCGCGGACCATGCCGAAGAGGTTCTGCTGGTGGAAGGTCAGGCTCGCGTGGCGACGCCCACCCTCCAGCAGGAATTGAATCTGCGGCTGCAGGGCTTGAACGCGCAATCCGAGGGGCTTGAGCAGGCCCGCGCCATCCTGCTGGAGGCGGCGGGCCGCGGCTCGCCCGCGCCCTAGTGTTCCGGGACGCGCGCGGGTCGCCGAGCGCCGTCCGGCCGCGCTTTGTACAATGCGGCTCTCGCGGCGTGCGCCGCGCCTTGGACGGAATATGAGCCAATCTTCCAGCGTGCACTACAGAACCTTTCTGCTCCTGCTCGTGGTGGTCACCATCGCGTTCGGCTGGTTATTGTGGCCTTTCTATGGCGCCGTTTTCTGGGGCACCATCCTTGCCATCCTTTTTGCTCCCTTGCAGCGCCGTCTGGTCGCGCGGATTGGGGGGCGGCGCAATCTCGCCGCGCTGATCACCTTGCTGCTGGTGTTGCTGCTGGTGATCCTGCCCTTGGTCGTCATCAGCGGGTCGCTGGTGCGGGAAGGGGCGAACCTCTATCAGAGCATCAAGTCAGGGCAGATCAATTTCGGCGCCTATTTCCAACAGGCCATGGCGGCGCTGCCGTCATCCGTGCACGACATGCTGGCGCGCTTTGATCTGGCGGACATTCCCAGCTTGCAGGAAAAGCTCACCGCGGGCGCGATGCAGGCCAGCCAGTTCCTGGCCACGCAGGCCCTGAGCATCGGACAGGACACGTTCCAGTTCGTGATCGGCTTTGGCATCATGCTCTACCTGCTGTTTTTCCTGTTGCGGGACGGGCCGCAGCTCTCGGCTCGCCTGAAGCGCGCGGTGCCCCTGAGCGACATGCACAAGCAGCATCTGTTCCGCAAGTTCACCACCGTGGTGCGCGCCACCGTCAAGGGCAACGTCGCGGTGGCGGCGGCGCAGGGCTTGCTGGGTGGCATCATCTTTTCGATCCTGTCGATCCAGGGCGCGCTGCTTTGGGGCGTGGTCATGGGTTTTCTGTCGCTGCTGCCCGCAATCGGCGCCGGTCTGATCTGGGCGCCGGTGGCGATCTACTTCCTGCTGACGGGGGCCACGATCAAGGGGGTTGCGCTGATCGCTTTCGGGGTGCTGGTCATCGGCATGGTCGACAACGTGCTGCGCCCCATCCTGGTGGGCAAGGACACCAAGATGCCGGACTACGTGGTGCTGATCTCCACGTTGGGCGGCATGGCCTTGTTCGGTTTGAACGGGTTCGTGATCGGCCCGCTTGTCGCCGCCTTGTTCATGGCAAGCTGGGATCTGTTCTCGCCTTCGTCCGGGATGCCAGCCCCCCAGGTCGAAGACACCCCGTCCGAAGGCAAGTAGCGATATAGATGCGGATGGGCGCACGCCAACGAGTGTCCGTCCGTCCGCTGCTGGACGGGTGTATGGTGTAGCAGCGTCGGCCCTTTCGGGGGGCGGCCTTTCGTGTCAACTTCGCCACTCAGGAGCGTGTTGCATATGGAATGGAAACTGCATCGATCGGGCTGGATCGAAGAGCGCAATTTCGACATCGAGTTCGCCGAGACCCCCGAGGGATATCACTCCCGTGTAAGGGTCTTCGGATTTCCGGTTCTTGAAGACACCAAGCATGTGTTTCCGAACGAGGCCTTGGCGGAGAAAGGGGCGTTAACCTTGCTCAGGAGCCAGTTCACGGGCACGCCAGACCTCGAAGACCGGTAGCGACAAAGGGCGGGCTGGATTCATCCAGCCGCCTTTCCTGCGTCATTGCAGGCGCGGTCTGCGGTGGCCGATAAGCAGGTCGCATCGAACCGTTTGGGAGTAAATTGGGCCAGGCCGCAGACCATGAAGGACGTATCGGGAGGTACATGAGGCCAGGGCTGCTGTTTCGGTGGGATGTCCGCGCTGCGCGGACTGCGTTGGAGGCGCCGCGCCATGGCTGACGGCGACGGCCTCGCTGGCGCGCGTCCGCGGCGCCAGCAGCGGTATTCCATGCGAACCGGCCTGCTGGCCTTGGTCTTCGCCTGCATAACGCCCGCGTTGATCGTGGCGTCCGCGGCTGTGCACCAAAGCTTCGTCATCCAGAAAGAACGGATTTTTCGCGACACGATTTTCCTGGCGCGCAATCTCACCGCCATTCTCGACCGTGAACTGACCGGCGTCGAAGCCGGTTTGCAGATGCTGGCCACGTCCCCCGACCTGATCGGCGGAGACCTGGCCGGTTTTCATCAGCGGGCGCGCGAATCGGTGAGATTCCAGATCGTGGACAGCTATGTCTTGCTCAGCAAGGATGGACGCCAGCTCATCAATACGCAGGTGCCGTATGGCACCGCGTTGCCGGCCAGTAGCGCGCCGGAGGAATTGATTCGCGTTTTTCAATCGCGCATGCCCGTGCTCACCGGCCTGTTCTCGGACGGCGCCGGGCGCGATCCCTCGATCGCCCTCGGAGTGCCCGTGCTGCGGGGCGACGAGGTGGTCTACAGCCTGAATGTGGGGCTGTCGCCCGAGCGGATCGGCAGCGTGCTGGGCCGGCGCGCGCTGCCAGAGGGCTGGGTGGCGGCCGTGCTGGACGGCTCCGGCACCATCGTTGCCCGCACGCGGGACACCTCGCGATTCGTGGGGCAAAAGGCGGTGCCCGCGTTGGCGCGCGCCGTACAGCAGGAAGGCGAGGGATCGCTGGAAACCGTTACCAAGGAAGGAACGCCCGTCTACACGGCGTTCAGCCGCTCGGCGCTGTCCGGCTGGACGGTCGCCGCCGGCGCCCCGATGACACTGTTGACCTCGGATCTTTACCGCTCCATTGCCTGGATCGGCCTGGGCACGCTGATCGCTTTCGGGTTGGGCCTGTGGCTGGCCCTGAAGCTGGCGAGCCGGCTGACCTCGGCCGTGCAGGGGCTGGTGGCGCCAGCGCTGGCGCTGGGCGAGGGGCGCACGGTTGAGCTGCCGGCCACGCGGATCAAGGAAGCCCAGGAGGTGGGGGCCGCCATGCTGCAGGCTTCGCGCATGCTGGCGCGCGCGCAACACCTGGCGCACTACGATCCGCTGACGGGGCTGTGCAACCGGGTGCTGTTCGGCGAACTCGTGCTGCGGGAACTGGCCGTGGCGCAGCGTAGCGGCGATGAATTCTCGATCCTGGCGATCGACCTGGATGGCTTCAAGGCGGTCAATGACATGCACGGCCATGCCGCGGGCGATACGGTGCTGAAAGAGGCCGCCGAGCGGATGGCGAGAGCTATCCGGCTGTCCGACGTGGCCGCGAGGCTGGGCGGCGATGAATTCGCGGTGCTCTTGATGGGCGCCAATCGAGAAAATGCGAAGCAGGTCGCCGAAGCCCTGGTCGAAAGCCTGTCGCTGCCATATCCCAATGTCCGCGTCGCCGTGTCGGCAAGCGTGGGCATCGCGGTCTTTCCGCAATCCGGCACCACCATGCTGCAATTGCTCGAGCGCGCCGATGTGGCGCTGTACAAGGCCAAGGGGCAGGGCAAGCGGAGAGTGGCGCTGGATCAGTGAACCCGCCGCTTGCTGTGGAACCCGCCTTCAGGTTTCCTGGGAGGGCGGGGTCAAGGCCGTCAGGATCTCGCCCGATTTCAGCCGGTAGCGCTTGTCGCCCAGTGCCATCACGTGTTCTCCATCCGTGGTCCTGAGTATGTAGCGGGTGTCGATGGGCGGGGGGGCGGCGCGGCGCGGATCATCCGCTTGCAAGAACACCTCTATCCGATAGAGCCGGCCCGACTCCGTGCTGGCCAGCACGTCGCTCAATCTGCGTATTGAAATGGCCATTCGGCTTTTTCTCCCTCTTTCGTCGTGGTGGGTCTGTTGCCGGCATAGATCCCCATCTGCCGGCGAGTCAGTACAGCTTGTTCGGTTTTCGCTAAACTTCCCGCCTTGGCGCCGGGCCTGCCCAGGTCATTCGGCGCGGTCAGCGGGCAATCGGAATCGGCAATGCACTTCACTCCCGGCCGCAGAGCGGCCACCCTGTCAGGTTTGCTGGCGATATTGTTGTGGGGCACCGTTGTCGGCTTGATCCGCGGCGTCAGCGAGGATTTCGGTCCCATTGGCGGCGCGGCGCTGATCTATACGGTGGGGTCGATACTCCTGGTGCTGTTGCTGGGATTTCCCAAGCTGCGCAGTTTTCCCCGTTCATACCTGCTCGTGGGCAGCATTTTGTTTGTCGCCTATGAGATATGCCTGTCGCTGTCGCTGGGCTTCGCCGCCAATCGGGGGCAGGCCATCGAGTTAGGGATCATCAATTACCTGTGGCCTTGTTTCACGGTGATTCTCGCCATGCTCATCAACGGCCAGCGCGCGGGCGTGTTGGTGGTGCCGGGCATCTTGTTGTCGGTTTGCGGCATCGTGTGGGTGGTGGGCGGGTCGGGCGGCCTTTCCCTGGAACGCACGGCGTCCAACATCTTGAGCAATCCTCTCAGTTATGGGCTGGCATTCAGCGGCGCCATCATCTGGGCCGTTTATTGCAACGTGACGAAGCGCTTTGCCGACGGCAAGAATGGTGTGGCGCTGTTTTTCATGCTCACCGCCGCCGTTTTATGGGCCAAGTACCTCTTGAGCGCGGAGCCCCCGCTTGCCTTTACCGCAAGCGCCACGATCGAGTTGTGCGTGACCGGCGGCGCCATGGCGGCCGGCTATGCATTCTGGAACGTGGGAATCCTGCGGGGCAACCTGACTCTGCTGGCGACCGCCTCCTATTTCACGCCCGTGTTTTCCGCCGTCTTCGCCGCGGTATGGCTGTCCACCCCGCTGACGACGTCGTTCTGGCAGGGAGTAGCCATGGTCACCGCCGGTTCATTGTTGTGTTGGGCGGCGACGCGCGGCAGACCGGCCAAACACGCATAGCGCGAAGGCGCGGCGTTGAAGCGACGGGAATTACTCGATGAGCATGCTCTGGGCGACAGCGTATCCCAGGGGAATCAACAAGAGCGATGCAAAGGTGGAACTGACAATCGCCGCTGATATCTTCAGCCAGGGCTCGGGCCCCGCGCTTTGAATCGTTTGAATCACCAACGCGACGATACCCACAACCATCAAACAGCTTATAACCACTGCTACGTAAGTCATGTTGTCTCCGTCCTCGCCTGATTAAAGGGATGCGGCGCCGCTGAGCGGTCTGTATGTTTGTGTTGATTGTGCGCCTGTATTGCAGGCCTGCGCCCTAGGGTTTTCCTGGCGGGACCCGTGCTTTGTGGTGTATTTGCCGCGGGGTATGCAGCATGAATGCCATGTGCGGGCGCAGCATATTTCGAGGCGGCGCCGTGCTTGCGGTCGTCCGGTATGCGCTACGATGGCAGTATCAAAACACTGAAGAGGCCGCCCCATGTCGCAACGATTGCGTCCCGGCACGCGCGCCACCTTGCAGGTGCGGCAACTGACGCCGGGCGAGTTCGCGTGGATCATCACGCTGCTTGATCCGGAATCGGGCAATGTGCGCAGCACCAATTACTCGGATAAGCGCTACGGCAGCCTGGTTGAAGCCTCGACCGCGGGCAAGGCCGCCGTCGTGGCCTTTCTGGGGGCTGGCGATGCGCAAGGCCGGGAGGCTCCCCTGGAGGGCAAGCCCAAAAACTGATCGTCGCGCCCACTCACGAATAGCCCTCGCAAGAGGGCTTTTTTGCGTGCGGCGTCAGGCGGGAACGCGATTTGCTGACAGGGGCAAGGCGCGTTAGGCGCCGCTTGAGGAGAAGACATCATGTCCCAGCCCCCGCATCGAGAGCCCGGCACGCCGGACAGCCTGCCGTCCGACGATCCCGCGCTTCCCGGCAATCTACCGCCGGATGATCCTCGGCCCGATCCAAATCGCCCGGCCGACAACCCCGACGCGCTCGATCCCACCCCGCCCGCGCCGGATCCTCGATCCCCGGGCACGATAGACCTGGCGTAAGCGGTTTCATTGCCCGTCAGGCAACAAAGACATCCAAGGAGGTTTTTATGCGTTCCATTCTGCTGTGGCTGCTGGGCGTGCCCATCCCGATCATCATTCTGCTGGCGTTGTTCTGGCACTGACGCACGCCGTTTCCCACTTCGGAGCCGCTCTTGCGGCCACGAAACACAATGAACAAGGATTGACCATGGAAAACGCATCTTCATTGAGCCAGCCCTACGCGGTTCCTCCCCGTGAGTCCGCGATTTCCGCCGTCTCATGGGCGGCGGTCTTCGCCGGTGCGGTGATTGCCGCCGCGCTGTCTCTGGCGCTGTTCGCCGGCGGCACCGGCCTGGGCTTTCTGTCTGTCTCGCCTTGGGGCGACGAAGGCATGTCCGCCCCGGCGGTTGGTATCGGCATCATCGTCTGGATGCTGTTCACCCAGATCGTCGCCTATGGCATTGGCGGCTACGTGGCCGGCCGGCTGCGGACGAAATGGGTGGATGTGCATTCCGATGAAATCTACTTCCGCGACACGGCGCACGGTTTTCTGGTGTGGGCCTTGAGCGCCGTGGTCAGCGCGGCCCTGCTGGGTTCGGCGCTGGCGTCTCTGGCCTCGGGCGCGGCTAAGGCAGGCGCATCCGTCGCGGCGGGGGCCGGCACGGCCGTGACGGCCACCGCGGCGGCGGGCGCAAGCGGGGGCGGCATGGAGCGGGCGACCGACTATTTCACCGATACCCTGCTGCGCGCGGAGCGCCCCGAAGCGGGAGGTGACCGCGACGCGGCGCGAGGCGAGGTGGGCCGGATCGTGGCCATGAGTCTGACGCGCGGCGACATGACGCCGGAGGACCGTGATTACGTCGTGAAGGTGGTCGCCGCTCAAACGGGTCTGGAGCCCGCCGTGGCGCAACGCCGCGTCGAGCAGGCGATCCAGAATGCCAAGAAGGCTGCCGAGGACGCCAAGCAAAAGGCCAAGGAAGCGGCCGACACGGCAAGAAAGGCCGCGGCTGCGTTCGCCTTGTGGGGCTTCGCCTCGATGCTCATTGGTGCGTTCGTGGCAAGCCTGGCCGCAACCTGGGGCGGCAAGCGCCGCGACACGTTGCGCGGGATATAGTTGATTTTGGGGTAGGTCCCCTGCCGCCGCGAGTATCTGCGGCAGGGGGGCTGTGGCCAGGGGACCGCGGCCCATGCAAAAGGCCCTCACCGAAGTGAGGGCCTTTTAAATTCTTGGTGGCGCATCCCTGATTCGAACAGGGGACCTGCGGATTATGATTCCGTCGCTCTAACCGGCTGAGCTAATGCGCCATCTTTTCGTCTTTCTGGCAAAGCGCTGATCAACGAAGAACGAAATTCTAGCATGAAATTTTTCGGATGCGCAAGCGAGCCGAAACGTGGATTTACGCCCCGTTCAGGCGTCGCGGGCGAGCCGGATGCCGGAGAACTGCCACCGCGCCTCGGGCGGGAAGAAATTGCGGTAGCTGGGACGGATATGGTCGCGCGGCGTGACGCAGGAGCCACCTCGCAGCACGAACTGATTGCACATGAATTTGCCGTTGTATTCGCCGACCGCGCCCGCGTCCGGCTGGAAGCCGGGATAGGCGTCGTAGGCGCTGGATGTCCATTCCCAGGCATCGCCGAACAGTTGCACCGGACCACCCGACCCATTGGCCGACGGGGCGGGGCGAGGATCCAGGTGCCCGTTTTCCAACATGTTGGCGCGTTCGGAGAATGTGTCTTCCGCCAGTTGGCGGGCCGCGTGCTCCCATTCGGCTTCGCGCGGCAGGCGCACGCCGGCCCAGCGGGCATACGCATCGGCCTCGAAATAGCTGACGTGCGTGACCGGCGCCTGCAACTCCAGGTCCTGCATGCCGTGCAAGGTGAAGGCGCGCCACTGGTCTTGCTCTTCTTCCCAGTAAAGCGGCGCCCGCCACGCTTGGGCGCAAATCAGATCCCAACCCAGTGACAGCCACAGTTCGGGGCGCTTGTACCCGCCGTCGCGGATGAAGGCCAGATATTCGTCCTGCGTCACCAGGCGGTCGGCCAAGTGGAACGGCGCCAGCAGCACGTCGTGGGCGGGGCCTTCATTGTCGAAACCGAACCCGTGCCCGTCGTGGCCGACTCGTGTGATGCCGCCCGCGTAGCGGGTCCAACCCGTGGGGGTGGCGGGCGGCAGGGCCGGCGAGCCCGCCGCCACGTAGGCCGGCTTGAGCGGGTTGGCCGACAGCATGTGCTTGATGTCGGTCAGGATCAGTTCCTGATGCTGCTGCTCGTGATTCAGGCCGAGTTCGAGCAAGGTATCGAAGGCCGGGTCGTTGCCGCCGAGGCGCGAGATCAACGCATGCATGGCGTCGTCGACGTGCTGGCGGTAGCGCAGCACTTCGGCGAGCGGCGGGCGCGACAGCAGCCCGCGTTGGGGGCGCGGATGCTTGGCGCCGATGGCGTTGTAGTAGGAGTTGAACAGCATCCGGTATTGCGGATGGAATGGCGGGCTGGAAGGCTCGAAGCGCGTGAGCAGGAAGGTCTCGAAAAACCAGGTGGTGTGCGCCAGATGCCATTTGACGGGGCTGCAGTCCGGCATGGATTGCACTTGGCAGTCCTCGGGACTCAGGGGCGCGGCCAGGGCCGTGCTGGTGGCGCGGACGGCGTCGTACCGGTCGTGCTGTCCCGCTTGTCCCGCGGCGTACGGCCCGATCGCGGGATGAGTCAACAGGCAAGCGGGTTCCATGGCGATCCTTCTGTGGCGGGGTGGGTGCGTTGCGCGTCAGGCGCGGGCGCTGAAAACGGAAAACCAGCCGTTCGAATCTGACCAGTGCGCGACATCGCGATAGCCCGCGCCATGGAGCAGGTCGCCGAAAGCCTGCGGGGTGAATTTGTATGAGTTTTCCGTGTGTATGCGTTCGCCGGGGCGGAACTCGCGTTTGCCGCCGGGCCAGGTCACGCGCAGCGCGCGCTGCGCTTCCAGGTGCATTTCCATGCGGGACAGGGCGCTGTTGAAAATGGCAACGTGCCGCCAGTCGCCCACATCGAAGTCGCTGTCCAGCACGGCATTGACGTGGCGAAGCAGATTCAGGTTGAACGCCGCCGTCAGGTGCAGGGCGTCGTCATAGGCGGGTTCCAGCACTTGCCTGGGCTTGACGCGGTCCACGCCCACCAGCAGCCCGCCGCCCGGGCAGGCGGCGCGTATCCGCCGCAGCATGGCGTAGGCGTCGTCGGGGCCAAGATTGCCAATACTGGAGCCGGGATAGAAGAACAGCCGCTGCTCAGCGGGGATGTCGGCGGGCAGGTCCAGGGTGCGGGAAAAGTCCTGGCCAACGGCGTGGATGCTCAAGTCGGGATACGAAAGCTTGAGCCTGCGCACGGCGGCTTGCAGGTAGTCGACCGAGATATCGACGGGCACGTAGTGGCTGGGCCGCAGGCTCGAAAAAAGCCGCTCGGCCTTCACGCAATCGCCGGCGCCAAGGTCGACCAGCGCCTGGACCGGCCCGATGTGGCGCGCGATGTCGCCGCCATGGCGTTGGAAGATCTCGGCTTCGCAGCGCGTGGGGTAATACTCGGGCAACTGGGTTATGGCGGTGAACAGCGATGAGCCCAGTGCGTCGTAGAGGAACTTTGGATCGATATGAGCTGGGGTGTCCGTCAGCCCGTCGCGCAGTTCGATCTGCTCGTCGCTGGGGCGCTGGAGTTGCCGCGCAAGGAACTCCGGCGCGACGGGGGCAAGCAGTGCGGATGGGGAAACCATGCGTTCAGTTCCTTTTTGAGGCGGTTGAAGCGCATTGCAAAGGCCTATTGTGGCGGGTGAGGGGGTTTGCGTGTCAAGCGCGTAGCCTCTGAATGCAATGGACTTTTACGAAATGGGGGAAGATCGGCGGGCCGTCCGCCGATCTGCTTTGGCGGACCGCCAACAGGGCCGGTGCTTATCCCCAGCAAGTTTCGGTCCGCTGAAATATCGGTTTACGGCTGGTTGCGAAAGCTCGGGCAGGGCCCGCCGATGACGGTCACAATGGGGCTTCGGTCGAGCGGGGCGGCGCCCCGCGGCTGACGCGATGTTGCATTGCGTCAGGCAGGCATATGCCGGGAGACCCAATAAGCATAAGGAGCGACCATGAATCGAAAGCACCAGCGCGCTGAGATGGCTTTGCATCGTGAACGGGTGAACGACAGCTTGCACGAGCTGCTTGCCGGGACCGAAGACCTTTTGCGTTCGACGGCTTCGTACACGGGCTCCGAAATCGAGGCGGCTCGCGCCCGCCTCAAGCGCCAATTGGCCGATGCGCGCGAATCCGCGGGGGAATGGGAAGGCGTTGCCCGGGAGCGCGCGCGCCGCGCAACCGCCTACGCGGACGAATACGTTCACGAAAACGCCTGGAAGTCGGTAGGGGTGGCCGCGGTGGTAGGCGCCTTGCTCGGCTGCTGCCTGGTAGCGGGAAGCCGGCGCTAAAGGCGCATCATGAGACCGCCACCGGCCTTGGGCCGGTTCGGGCCAGGCGTGGGCCCGCGGCATGGCGTGGCTGGCGCGATGCGATGGACGCGCGCGCTGCTGCTGGCCTGCGCCGCGTCCGTGCTGGCTGCCTGCGCCAGCGTTCCCGACGCACAAGAGCGCCAGGCGCGCGCCGCGCAGGCGGGCCTGTCCGCCGACGCGGCGCGCGACAGCTACCGCCGCGGCCAGGGCATCGCGGCGGATCCGCAAACACCGAAAGACGATTTTCTGGCACGCCATCTGGCGGTGGAGCAGGCGGTCAGCGGCGCGCCGCTCGTGCCCGGCAACCGGGTGTGGCTGCTCGCGGACGGCCCCAGCACCTATAAGGCCATGCTGCAGTCCATCGGGCAGGCGCGCCGGTATGTCCACATGGAAACCTATATTTTCGAGGACGACGCGGAAGGGGCGCGGTTCGCGGACGCCCTGATCGCGGCGCGCAAGCGCGGCGCCGAGGTGTCCCTGATGGTCGATGCGGTGGGCACCCTCAATACGCCCGACGCCTTGTTCGAGCGCCTGCGCGATAACGGGGTTCAGGTCGCGGTATTCAACCCGGTCAACCCGGCGCGCGCGCGGGCCGGCTGGTCGCCCAATCAGCGCAATCACCGCAAGGTGCTGGTGGTGGACGGCAAGGTCGGCTACCTGGGCGGGATCAACGTCAGCAGCGTCTACGAGTCGTCGTCCCTATCGGGTAGCGGGGGGCGGTCGGGCTCTGGCTCCGGGGCGGGGTCCGGCGCGGGGAAGGCCGATGCGCAGCCCGCCGGCGACGCTAAGTCCGCACCATGGCGCGACACGCATCTGCGCATCGAGGGCCCGGCGGTGGCGCAACTCGAACAGGTCATCCAGTCGGGCTGGGAATCGCAGGCCAAGGAACCCATCAAGGGCGGCGGCACGTATGTCGCGCCGCCTGCGGGAACGACACGCGTGCGGATTCTGGCCAATCAGCCCGATCGCAGCGACGGCTATACCGTCTATCTCACGTTGATGTCCGCCTTTGAAAGCGCGCAGAAATCCATACATATCACCATGGCGTACTTCGTGCCCGATCCGGCGTTCATCGACGCGCTGACGGCCGCCGCCCGGCGTGGCGTGGATGTGGTTCTGGTGTTGCCCGGTTTCAGCGATTCATCGCTGGTGTTCAATGCCGGGCGGTCGCACTACACCGATCTGCTGCGCGCCGGCGTCAAGGTCTATGAGCGGCGCGATGCGCTGCTGCACGCCAAGACGGCGGTGGTGGACGGCGTCTGGTCTACGGTGGGCTCCAGCAACATGGACTGGCGCAGCTTTGCCTTGAATTACGAGGTCAATGCCGTGGTGCTGGGCCCCGAGTTCGCGGCCGAGATGGAAGCGCTGTTCCAGCGCGATGTGGAAGACTCCGTGCGTATCACGCCCGAGGCCTGGAAGGACCGGGGCGTGGATGACCGCTTCATGGAGATTTTCTCGCGGATGTTCGAGCGCTGGCTGTAGCGCCCGGCCAGCCGCTTCAGGCGTAGCCCGCTACGCGCGGGGCAGCGTGTTCCTGCGCCAGGGCGGTGGTGATGTCGTGGGTCGGTTGGAACGACTGGGCTTGCGCCATCGCCCAGCCCGCACGGAACACCTGGTGGCGGAATTCCCCGCGCAGCAGCTCGCCGGGGGAAAGTTCGGGGAACAGCGCGGACAGCAGACGGATTTCACTGGACGAGATGCGACGCGCGATATGGTGCGGGCGCAATTGGCCGGGGTGGGTCAGACCGGCCGCCGCCAGCAGTTCCGCCAGCGCATGCAGGGTGTTCTTATGGAAGTTGGCCACGCGCTGCGCCTTGTCGGGGACGACCAGCGCGCGCTGGCGCAAGGGATCTTGCGTGGTGACGCCCGTGGGGCATTTCCCGGTGTGGCAGGCCTGGGCCTGGATGCAGCCGATGGCGAACATGAAGCCGCGCGCAGCATTGCACCAGTCGGCGCCCATGGCCATGACACGGGCCATGTCGAAGGCGGTGATGATCTTGCCCGACGCGCCTAGCTTGATGCGATCCCGCAGGTTGACGCCGATCAGCGTGTTGTGGACCAGCCGCAGCGCTTCGCGCAACGGCGTGCCGACGTGGTCGACGAACTCCACGGGCGCGGCACCCGTGCCGCCTTCGGCGCCGTCCACGACGATGAAGTCCGGGGTAATGCCGGTCTCCAGCATGGCCTTGACGATGGCGAACCACTCCCACGGGTGGCCGACGCAGAACTTGAAGCCGACCGGCTTGCCGCCCGAGAGCTCGCGCAGGCGCGCCACGAACTTCATCAGGCCGATAGGCGTGTCGAAGGCGGAATGGCTGGCCGGCGAGTTGCAGTCCTGCCAGGCGGCGACGCCGCGCGCTTCGGCGATCTCGGGGGTCACCTTGCCCGCGGGCAGGATGCCGCCATGACCGGGCTTGGCGCCTTGCGACAGCTTGATTTCGATCATCTTGACCTGCGGCGTACAGGCGTTCTTGACGAAAGCCTCTTCGGAGAACGCGCCCTGTTCGTCGCGGCATCCGAAATAGCCCGAGCCGATGTTCCACACCAGGCTGCCGCCCGGCTGCCGATGGTAGCGGCTGATGCCGCCTTCGCCGGTGTCGTGCGCGAAGTTGCCCTGGCGGGCGCCTTCATTCAATGCCAGGACGGCGTTGGCGGACAGCGCGCCAAAGCTCATGGCGGACACGTTGAACGCCGACATGGAATAGGGCTGCGTGCATTCCGGGCCGCCCACGGTGACCCGGAAATCCGTGTCGTTGATGTGCGATGGCGACATCGAATGGTTGATCCATTCGTAGCGGTCGCCATAGACGTCTTCCTGGGTGCCGAAGGGGCGCTTGTCGATCTCGCGCTTGGCGCGCTGGTAGACGATGGAACGCTGCGCGCGCGAGAACGGCGAGGCTTGTGTGTCGTCTTCCAGGAAGTACTGGCGGATCTCGGGGCGGATGAACTCGAAGAGAAAGCGCAGGTTGCCCAGGACCGGGTAGTTGCGCCGGATCGCATGCCGCGTCTGGATCAGGTCATAGACGCCCAGGGCGCCCAGCATCAGCAGCGGGACGGCGGCGGTCAGCCACCATAGCGAGCGTGTCGCGGCCAGCGCGCTTGTGATCGCGGCGCCCGCCAAGGTCAAGAAAAAGGCCGAGTACCGGCCAGCAATCCAGTTCATGTCCCTCTCCGTATTTCGGAATGGAGCCACCATACACCAGCCCAGCCGTCTGGCCGATGAATGAATGGATGGCGGGGTGCGCGCGCCGGCAAGGCGGCGCACGCCGGGAGCCGCGTGCCGGAGCCGGGGTGCGCCCAAAAAAAAATCCCCTGAATTTCAGGGGACCATTCTTGAGGCGCTGATACTCAGCAGCTCGAGGCGGGCGGCGTCTTTTCGACGGCCAGGCCGAACAGCGGGCGCAGGTGGACGCCCAGCGCGCTGCCAGCGAAGGCGGCCGGCAGCCACAGCCAGGCATGCAGGCTGCCCGACAGGATGCCGCTGAAATACGCGCCGATATTGCAGCCGAAGGCCAGGCGGGCGCCATAGCCCAGCAGCAGGCCGCCGATGACGGCGCCCGCCAGCGACCGGGCGGGGACCTTCCAGATGGGGGCGAACTTGCCGGCGGCGCTGGCGGCGGCCAGTGCGCCCAGCATCAAGCCGATGTCCATGACAGTCGTGACATCCTGGCGCAGCGGCGCGGCCAGCGAGGGCTGCTTGCTCCAGTAGGCCCAGGTGGCCACGTCGCCCGTCACGGCATTCAGCGCCTTGGCGCCCCACAGTGCAAAAGCGGAGGTGATGCCCCACGGGCGCCCGGCCAGCGCCAGCGTGGCGAAGTTCAATACCACCAGCGCCACGCCGCCCCAGATCAGCGGCCACGGGCCTTGCAACAGCGAGGCGGGCCGGGCGGTGCGCGAGGCGAACGAGATCACGTGGCCGTGGCGACGCTTTTCCAGCGCCGTGGCGGCCCAGGCGATCAGCACGAACACCGCCAGGTTGGCGATGAGCGCAGGAGCCAGCCCCCAGGTCTTGATGAGCGAGGTGGGCGCCAGCGCGGGCAGGCTGGACCACCAGCCGAAATTGGCGGTGGCGATCACCGAGCCCACGATGAAGAACAGCAGCGTCACGACCATGCGGGTATTGCCGCCGCCGACGGCGAACAACGTGCCCGACGCGCATCCGCCGCCCAGTTGCATGCCGATGCCGAACAGGAAAGCGCCGAGCACGACGGACACGCCGGGTGGCGATACGAAGCCGCTTACGGGTTGGCCGAACAACGTGCCTGCCGCCAGGAAGGGGAAAAACAGCAGCACGCCCACGCCCAGCATGAACATCTGCGCACGCAGGCCCGCGCCACGGCGATCCGATACGAACACGCGCCAAGCCTGGGTGAAACCGAACGAGGCGTGATAAAGGGTGACGCCAAGCAAAGCGCCGATCACCCACAGCGCGCCCTGCCGCCAGCTGACGGTCTGGTTCAGGTACAGGGCACCCGCCAGCACCAGCAGCAGCGCAAGCCAGAGCGGCTTGCGGTTGATCCGGATGGGCGGCAAGGCCGAAGGCAGGGGCAGGGAGGAAGCGTTGGCGCTCATGGAAGTCTCGGGTGAATCGGGAGAGTAGCCGCGAGTCTAAAACGGCTTGTAAATTTCTCAAAACATCAAATCATGCTTCGTTAATAACTTAAAGTTATATATGGCCGACGCCGTGGCCTGCGGGCTCACTGCAAGCGCCACACCAGCGCCGCCAGTGTCAACAGCAGCACGGGCAGCGTCAGCACGATGCCCACCTTGAAGTAGTAGCCCCAGGTGATGCGCAGGCCCTTGCGCGCCAGCACATGCAGCCAGAGCAGGGTCGCCAGGCTGCCGATCGGCGTGATCTTCGGGCCCAGATCGCTGCCGATGATGTTGGCATAGATCATCGCGTCCCTCACGGGGCCGGTGGCGGTGGTTTCCGCGATGGATAGCGCGCCTATCAGCACCGTCGGCAGGTTGTTCATGACGGACGACAGAAAGGCGGTGATCAGGCCGGTGCCCATCGCCGCGCCCCACAAGCCATGTTCCGCGAAACGGTCCAGTACCTGCGCCAGATGGGCCGTCAGGCCGGCATTGCGCAGGCCATACACCACCAGGTACATGCCAAGCGAGAAGATCACGATATGCCAGGGCGCCTCGCGCATGATCCGGCGGGTGCCGACGACGTGCTGGCGCCCCGCGATCAGCAGCAGGCCGAGCGCGCCCGCGGCGGCGATGGCGCTGACCGGGATGCCCATGGGCTCCAGAATGAAAAATCCCGCCAGCAGCAGGCCAAGCACCACCCAGCCGGCGCGGAATGTGATCTTGTCGCGTATCGCCGAGGCGGGAGCCGGCAGTTGGCTCACGTCGTAGCGCGGGGGAATGCTCTTATGAAAGAACAGCAGCAGGACGGCCAGCGTGGAGCCGACGGCCACGAGGTTCACCGGCAGCATTATCGATGCGTATTCGCCGAAGCCGATGCCGAAGAAGTCCGCCGACACGATGTTTACCAGGTTGGACACGATCAGCGCGATGCTGCCGGTGTCCGCGATGAAGCCCGCGGCCATCACGAAGGCCAGCGAGGCGCCGGGGCCAAATCCCAGCGCCAGCAGCATCTCCATGACGATGGGCGTCAGGATCAGCGCCGCGCCGTCGTTGGCGAACAACGCGGAGACGGCGGCGCCCAGCAGGACGATCAGCACGAACAGCAGCCGTCCGCGTCCTCCGCCCCAGCGCGCCACATGCAGCGCGGACCATTCGAAGAAGCCGGCTTCGTCGAGGATCAGGCTGGTGATGATGATGGCGATGAAGGTGGCGGTGGCGTTCCAGACGATGCGCCAGACATCGGCGATGTCGGCCAGGTGAACCACGCCGGTCGCCAGCGCAAGGCCCGCTCCGATCACGGCACTCCATCCGATGGACAGGCCTTTGGGTTGCCAGATGACCAGGGTGATGGTGAAGATGAAGATGGCGACGGCAAGCAGCATGGATATGAATCAGGAAAGAGGGTGTGCGCTGATCCAGGCCACCAGCAGGCTGACGGTCAGCACCGAGGCCACGGTGCTGACCAGAATGGCGCGCGAGGTCACGCGGGCATCGCGGCCATACATTTTGGCCAGCATGAAGGGGCCGGTGCCGATGGGAAGCGCGCTCATCAGCACGGCGGTCCACGCCCACAGCGGCGGCATCGGAAACACGTAGAAAGCGAGCACCGCCGTGACGGCGGGCTGCAGCAAGAGCTTGCCTGCCACCAGGCGCAAGACACCGGGGCCCGCGCTGGCGGTTTCCGTCTGCGCCAGAAACAGGCCGATGGTCACCAGCGCGCAGGGGCTGGCGGATGCGCCCAGCAAGGACACGTAGCGGTCCACGCCTTCCGGCAGGGTCAGGCCGGTGGCGGCCCAGGCCAGGCCGAGTACCGGGGCGACCAGCAGCGGATTGCGCATCAGGGCGCGTCCGACCTTGAGCAGCGTCGCGGTCAGGTTGGGCGTCTGCTGGCGGTCGAATTCGATGAGTGCGATGGCGAAGCCGAACAGCACGCTGGCGGTGAGCAGCGTGGTGAAGGTCGCGGGCGCCAGGCTTTCCGCTCCGAACAGCGCCAGGCAAAGCGGAATGCCCATATAGCCGGCGTTGGCGTACGACGCGGCGAGGCCTTCGATGCTGCGGTCGGTCAGTGCATGAGGCGCGCGCCTGGCGGGCAGAAAGGATGCCAGGAAGGTGACCGCGATGCCGCCGGCGAATGCGGCGACAAAACCCCAATGCGCCATGTGCTTCAAATCGACCTGCGTCATGGCGCGAAACAGCAGCGCGGGTAAGGACAGGTAGACCACGTAGCGGTTCAGCGCGTCGGTGGCGCCGGGGCCCAGCACGCGCCACCGGGCAGCCAGCCAGCCGGTCAGGATCAGCGCAAAGACTGGCAGGGCGGCGGTGACGACGGCATTCATGGGCGCGGGGTGGGGGGCGGGAAGGCGCTTATTCTACTTGGGCGCACCGCTAGTCTTGCGGGTGACCAGCAGAATGCCCAACGCCGCCAGCGCCATGCCCGGCCAGGCGAGCGCGGGGATGGGCTCGCGCAGAATCACCAGGGCGATGACTGCCGTGCACGGCGGCACCAGAAAGAACAGCGCGGACACCCGCGAGGCTTCACCGTGCCGGATCATGGTCAACAGCAGCGTGATCGCCACCAGGGAATTGCCCACCACCAGATAGGCCAGCGAACCCAGCAGGGCCCCCGTCCATTCGATATGCATCGGCTCCAGCCAGTAGGCCAGCGGCGCGGTGACGGCAAGGCCGACGGTGTACTGCACCAGATTGGAGGTGACGGGATGGGTCTGTGCGCCGAAGCGCTTTTCATACAGGGTGCCGCCGGTGATGCAAAGCAGGGCGCTGACCCCGAACAGCAGGCCCAATGGCGCCAGCACGTCGATCGAGGCCTTGGCGACGATGACGAGCGCGGCCCCCGCCACGCCCAATGCCAGGCCCGCCCAGCGCCTGGCGTCGACCTGTTCGCGCGCGATCGCCGGCGCCAGCAAACCGATCAGGATCGGTTGCAGGGACGTGATGAGCGCCAGGCCGCCGGCCGACATCCCTTGTTTGAGCGACAGATAGGTGAAGCAGAAGTAGCCTGCCTGCAACAGCAGGCCGACCACGGCCAGATGGATCCAGGCGCGGGCCCGGGCTGGCGGGGGCGGGCGCAGCACCAGCAGGAAGGGCGCCAGGATGAGCACCACGCAGGCGTAGCGCAGGGCCAGGAATGTCAGCGGATCAGCATAGGCCAACCCCACCTTGAGCACGACGAAACCGCTGGACCACAGCAGCAGGAAGAGCGCGGGAGCGGCTTTCAACCAGGCGGGGGGAGCGGCGGGCGGCATGGCGGAACATGGGCGTCGTGGGCAAGCCGCGATCGTACCCCTTTTCGTCCCTCCTTCATCCCTGCGAAAATGCGGCGTAGGATTCTTTTATTCATTTGCTGCACGCGAGGGAAAGGACATGTCGGCCAACAAACAAGCAACGGTGCGTATCGCCTTGGGAACGTGGGATCGCCTGCGCGAGGATGCCTATTCAGTGCGCCACGAAGTGTTCGTCGTTGAACAGAACGTGCCGCCCGAGGTCGAGCTCGATGACGACGACGCGGTGTCCGTGCATGCCGTGGCGTACGGGCCCGACGGCACGCCGATGGGCACCGGGCGCCTGCTGCCCGATGGCCATATCGGCCGCATGGCCGTGCACAAGCGGGCGCGCGGAATGGGCGTGGGCAGCCAATTGCTGGATGCGCTGATCGGGCAGGGCCACGGAGACGGCCACCGCATGCTGGTGCTGCACGCGCAGACGCATGCCGCGGGCTTTTATGAAGCGCACGGCTTCACGGTGGAAGGCGAGGAGTTCGTCGAGGCCGGCATTCCGCACGTGGTCATGACGCGCGTGCTGAAATAACAGGTCTTTGGTAGCGAGGCCCGGGGCGTCGCTCAGGTGACGAGGCCCGGGTCGTAGCGTGGTGCCGCGGGCCCTGCGTGTCGCTTCGGATCAGGACCCGAAAAGCAAAAACCCCGAACGCTTACGCGTACGGGGTTTTACTTGGCGCATCACGACAGGTACCTCGTGATGTAATAATTGGTGCCCAGGAGAGGACTCGAACCTCCACACCTTGCGGCACACGGACCTGAACCGTGCGCGTCTACCAATTCCGCCACCTGGGCGCTGTTGCTTTAACGTTGCTTCGCTTTCGCGTTGTTTCGTGTTCAGCAGCAGAGGAACGAGATTATGCATACTTTCTTTGAAGTGTGCAAGTCGATCCGCTTTTTTTCACTTTTTTTTGTTCGGGCGGCTTTCGATATAGTGTCGCCCATGTCCCGTACCCTCTGCACGCGTTGCCTGCGCCCTCAATCGCACTGTCTGTGCGCCCGGATTCCCTCGCTGTCCTGCCGTACGCGCGTGGTGGTGCTGCAGCACCCGAGCGAAGCGCGCCACGCGTTGAATACGGCCAGGCTCGCCGTGCTGGGCCTGGAGGGCGCGCGCAGGGTGGTGGGCGAGTATTTTTCCGAAAGCGATTGGTCGGTGCCGGGCCATGCGCCGCGCCTGCTGTTTCCGGGTGACGGGGCCGAGGTGCTGGGGCCGGGCTATGGGGGCGACCTGGGCGTGCCCGTTTCGCTCATCGTGCCGGACGGAACGTGGGGGCATGCGCGCAAACTTCTGCATATCAATCCCGCGCTCGCCGCCTTGCCGCGGGTCATGCTGCCTGCCGGGCTGTCCACGCGCTATCGCGTGCGTCATGCCGACGTGCCGGGTGCGCTGTCCACCATCGAGGCCGTAACGCACGCCCTGAACGCCATCGAATCGCCGCGCAATTTCGACTCGCTGCTCGATCCCTTCGAGGCGCTGATCGACGGGCAGATCGATGGAATGGGGGCGGATCTTTATGCGCGCCACCATTTGAATCGCAAGGTTCCCTGGCGTTGAGCGGCGCCGTCGCCGGCATAAGCGGGGCAGGGCAGAAGCTGGATGTCTCGGAAAGCTGGCTGTCTCGGAAATTTAATCGCGCAAAGCAAAAGCCCCGGAGATCTTTCGATTTCCGGGGCTTTTCAGCTTTTACCTTGCCAGGATTTATCACCCTGACTATCGGGGCAATCTTGATTGCCCCGATTTGAATTCCGTGGTGCCCAGGAGAGGACTCGAACCTCCACACCTTGCGGCACACGGACCTGAACCGTGCGCGTCTACCAATTCCGCCACCTGGGCACTGAGAGATACTGTCAGAACTATGTGCTACGCTGCCGCCCTAGTTGCATCGTTTGGCTCAACATATTTGATTAAACTGTTGAACTAAAACATGCGCCAGAGTGCAGTTGGTTTTACAATGGGTTTTTTCAAACCCTTGGGTTTTGTTCAAACCCCTTTTGTTCAAACCCCTTCTGACCATTTTCTGCTTCAGTGTTCAGCCTTGGGCGAACCACAGAAGCTGCGCATTATATACGGAAATTTTAGCTTTGGCAAAACGATCGAATAACGAATCGAATAACAACAGATCAACACCCTTGCCCGAAGCGCCGCCGGACTTCGACCCTGATGTTCCGTCCCGTGAAGCCATCCTGACAGCGCTGCGCGCCGCGGGAGCACCGTTGTCTCCGGTTGAACTGGCCGAGCGCATGGGCGTGGAACGCGCGGCGACGATGGTGGGCTTCGAGCGCCGCCTGGGTGCCATGGAGCGCGACGGGCAATTGATGCCCAACCGCAAGGGCGTGCTGCTGTTGGCTACGAAGCTGGACTTCATCGCCGGCAAGGTGCTGGGTCACCGCGACGGCTTCGGCTTCCTGCTGCGCGATGATGGCGGACCCGATCTGTTCCTGTCTCCGCGCGAGATGCTGAAGGTGCTGCACGGCGACCGCGTGCTGGTGAAGCCAACGGGCGAATACCGGGGCAAGCCGGAAGGCACCATCGTCGAAGTCATCGAACGCCGCACCAACAAGCTGGTGGGGCGCTTTCTGCATGAGCACGGCCTGTCCATCGTCGCGCCCGAAGACCAGCGCATCAAGCACGACATCCTGATTCCTCCCAGCGACACCAATGGCGCCCAGCACGGGCAGGTCGTCGCGGTCGAAATCATGGAGCAGCCCACGCGCCACACGCAGCCGCTGGGCCGTGTTGCCGAGGTGCTGGGCGAGATCGACGACCCCGGCATGGAAATCGAGATCGCGGTGCGCAAGTTCGATGTGCCCGTCGAATTTTCGGAAGCCGCCCGCAAGCAGGCCGCGCGCCTGCCCGACGTGGTCACGAAAGCCGATCTGAAAGGCCGGGTGGACTTGCGCGACGTGCCGCTCATCACCATTGACGGCGAAGACGCGCGCGACTTCGACGACGCGGTGTATTGCGAACCCGTGGAATTGGGCACTGGCCAGCGCAAGCGTCCCGGCTGGCGTCTGCTGGTTGCCATCGCCGACGTAAGCCACTATGTGCGTCCGGGCGATGCGCTGGATGACGACGCCATCGAGCGCGGCACCAGCGTGTACTTCCCGCGCCGGGTCATTCCGATGCTGCCGGAGTCCCTGTCCAACGGCCTGTGTTCGCTGAATCCGGATGTGGACCGCCTGGTGCTGGTGTGCGACATGGTCATCCCCGCCACGGGGGCCAAGGCCGGCACCGTCACGGCCTACCAGTTCTACAACGCGGTCATGCATTCGCATGCGCGCACGACCTACACGAATATCTGGGCCGCCCTGCAGCAGCCCGGCGGCCCGGCCGCGCACGCGATGCGCAGCGTCATGCCCCACGTCCAGCACCTGTACGAGCTCTTTCAGGTGCTGTCGCAGGGGCGCAAGAAGCGCGGCGCCATCGACTTCGATACGGTCGAGACCAAGATCGTCTGCAATGAATTGGGACGCATCGAACAGATCGTGCCATCCGTGCGCAACGATGCGCACAAACTGATCGAAGAGTGCATGCTGGCAGCCAACACGTGCGCGGCCGACTTCATGACGCGCAGCAAGCATCCCGGTCTGTATCGCATACACGAAGGCCCGACGCCGGAACGCCTGCAATCGCTGCGTGAATTCCTGCGCACGATGGGCTTGTCGCTGGGCGGAGGCGAGATGCCCACCGCCAAGGATTACGGCGACTTCCTCGATTCCGTGCGCGGCCGCCCCGACTACCAGCTCTTGCAGACGATGTGCCTGCGCTCCATGCAGCAGGCCGTCTACAGCCCCGACAACATGGGCCACTTCGGCCTGTCCTATCCGGGCTACGCCCACTTCACGTCGCCGATCCGCCGCTACCCCGATCTGCTGACGCACCGCGTGATCAAGGCCCTGTTGGCGGGGCAGCGTTACGTGCCCAGCCTGGATGACCACGCGGTCGTCATTGGCCGCACGCAACGCGAACACGAGCAGGCCATCTGGGAAAAGATGGGCCTGGTCCTGTCCGCCAGCGAACGCCGCGCGGACGAGGCTTCGCGCGATGTCGAGGCCTGGCTCAAGTGCTGGTTCGTCAAGGAGCGCGTGGGCGAGGACTTCAGCGGCACGGTCACCGGCGTGGCCAGCTTCGGCATCTTCGTCACGCTCGACACCCTGCACGTCGAGGGCCTGGTGCACGTCTCGGAACTGGGCGGCGAATACTTCCAGTTCAACGACGCCCTGCATGAGCTGCGCGGCGAGCGCACGGGCATGCGCTACCGCCTGACCGACAAGGTGCAGGTGCAGGTGTCGCGCGTGGACCTGGAAGCGCGCCGCATCGAATTCCGCCTGGTTCAGGGCACGAGCTTTGACGCGCTGCGCAAGGCGGCGGCCCGCGGGCCCGACGAGCCCGTGCGCCGCGTGAAGAAGGCGGCGTCGCCCAAGCCCGCTGCCCTGAAGGGGCAGACCGCCAAGGAAAGGCGTGCCGAGGCCAAGAAGGCCAGCAAGCCGCCCAAGGCAACCAAGCGGGCCGCGCCGGCCAAAAAGGCCGTCCACAAGCGGCACTGATGCGCGCGCCGCGTTCCTTATGGCCATGCCGTCGTTTGGCGGCGTGGCCTTAAGGGGTAACATTGCGGTTATTGCCGGCCTGATCCGGTGGCCCGCCCCGCTCTGGGGCGGGTATTCGTTTATCTAAAGGTATTGCTTTATGGCGTCGACCCAAGTTCTTGCCGGGTTTCACGCGGTTGTCGCGCGGCTGCGCCACGCGCCCGAGTCGATCAAGGAAATCTATGTCGAGGCCTCCCGCCGCGACAAGCGCATGCAGACACTCATCGAGCAGGCTGAAAAGGCGGGCTGCCGCCTGCACCCGGTCCCGATGGAGCGGCTGGACGGCCTGTCGCGCGGCACGCGCCACCAAGGCGTCGTGGCGCTGGCCGATGAGCGCCAGCTTGCGGTCGATGTGGATGAAGTGCTCGACGTGATCGAGGGCCCGCCGCTGCTGCTGATACTCGATGGCGTGACCGATCCCCACAATCTGGGCGCCTGCCTGCGCACCGCGGATGCCGCGGGCGTGCATGCGGTGATCGCGCCGCGCGACCGGGCCGTCGGCCTGAACGCCACCGTGCAGCGCGTGGCCTGCGGGGCGGCGGACACCGTGCCCTACCTGATGGTGACCAATCTGGCTCGCACCATGCGCAGCCTGAAGGACCGCGGGGTGTGGCTGGTGGGCACCGACGATCAGGCCACCGGCAGCATGCATCAGATTGACGCGCGCCAGCCGATGGCGTGGGTCATGGGCGCCGAAGGCGAGGGTATGCGCCGCCTGACCCGTGAAACCTGCGACCAGCTCGTGAACATTCCCATGCTGGGTTCCGTTGAAAGCCTGAACGTCAGCGTGGCCAGCGCCGTCTGTCTCTACGAGACCGTGCGCCAGCGCCAATCGTAATCCGGCCTCGTTTTGTAGATTCCCTTTTTCTTTCGCGTCAGCCCATCATGCACCAGAACGGCTTCACCACCACGATCCTCCATTCCGACCGCAATCAATCCGTCGAGCACGGAGCGGTGCACAAGCCGATGCATCCATCGTCCGAGTTCGCGTACGACGATGCGCGCGAGCTGGCCGCGGTGTTCCAGGGCAAGGCGGGCTTCACCTACGCGCGCCAGGGCACGCCCACGACCACCGCGCTGGAAGCCAAGATCAATCAGATGGAAGGCGGCAAGGGCACGGTCAGCTTCTCGACCGGCATGGCGGCGCTGGCGGCCATCTTCACGACGCTGCTGCGCCAGGGCGATCATCTGGTCTCCAGCCAGTTCGTGTTCGGCAACACGAACAGCCTGTTCGGCACGCTGCAGGAACTGGGCGTGGAGATCACGTTCGTGGATGCGACCGATTCTTCGCAGGTGAGGGCGGCGATCCAGCCCAATACGCGCATGGTCTTCACCGAGACCATCGCGAACCCGGGCACGCAGGTGGCCGACCTGGCCGTGATCGGCGAGATCTGCCGCGAGAAGGGCCTGGTCTATGTCGTGGACAACACGTTGACTTCGCCCTGGATGTTCCGCCCCTCGTCGGTCGGCGCGTCGCTCGTGATGAATTCGCTGTCCAAGTACATAGGCGGGCACGGCAACGCCTTGGGCGGCACCGTGACGGACACCGGCCTGCATGACTGGTCCGGCGACGCCAACATCCATGAGACCTACCGCAAGGGTCCGTCGACGGGCTGGGGCCTGACGCAGATCAAGAAGAAGGGACTGCGCGACATGGGCGGCACGCTGGCCGCCGAACCGGCGCACCGCATCGCGGTGGGCGCCGAGACGCTGGCTCTGCGCATGGCGAAGCACTGCTCCAATGCGCTGGCCCTGGCGCGCTTCCTTGCAGAACATCCCGGCGTGGGCAAGGTGCATTACCCCGGGCTGGCCAGCCATCCGCAGCACGCCCGCGCGGCGGCGCTGTTCGGTTCGCGTTTTGGCGGGCTGCTGGGTGTGGAACTGGCCGACGGCGTCGATTGCTTCGATTTCCTGAACCGCCTGCGCATCGTGCTGATGGCGACCCATCTTGGCGACACCCGCAGCCTGGCGCTGCCCGCCGCCCACACCATCTATTACGAGATGGGCGCCGAGCGCCGCCGGCAGATGGGCATCGCGGACAGCCTGATCCGCGTGTCCGTCGGCATCGAGGACGAAGCGGATTTGCTGTTTGATTTCGATCAGGCGCTCAATGGTTGCCTGAAGGGATAATGCGGCACGCGCGCGGCCTGCTGACGGACGCGCGGGCAACGCAAACGGGGTGGGTCCCATGCTTATACAGATTGCAGAAGTGTTCACGGCGCAAGAGGCTGAAGAGGTCCGGCGCCGCCTGGATGCCGCCGATTGGGTGGACGGCAAGGTCACCGCGGGCTTCCAGTCGGCCGAGGTCAAGCGCAACCGCCAACTGCCCGAACAGCATCCCCTGGCGCAGGAACTGGGCAACCTGATCCTGCAGCGGCTGGCGGGCAACAATCTGTTCATGTCGGCCGCCTTGCCGCGCAAGATATTCCCGCCGCTGTTCAACCGCTATGAAGGCGGCGAGGCCTTCGGCTATCACGTGGACAATGCCGTGCGCGGCATAACGGGCTCGGCCGAGCGCGTGCGCACCGACCTGTCGGCCACGTTGTTCTTTTCCGATCCCGATTCCTACGAGGGCGGCGAGCTCGTCATCGACGACACCTATGGCCCGCGCGCCGTGAAGCTGCCTGCGGGGCATATGGTGCTGTACCCAGGCACCAGCCTGCACAAGGTCAACCCCGTCACGCGCGGGGCGCGCGTCAGTTCGTTCTTCTGGATGCAGAGCCTGGTGCGTGAAGACAGCCAGCGCGCGCTGCTTCTGGACATGGACGTGGCCATACAGCGCTTGAACCAGGACGTGGCGGGGCATGCGTCGATCGTGCAGCTCACCGGCATCTATCACAATCTTCTGCGCCGCTGGGCCGACGTTTGATGAAGCCTAAAGCGTTTTTTCCGGGTGTCGCGCAAACCCCTAAATTCGCGTTTTTGTTTATTGCGAAAACGCCTAAAAGCTAGTATTGACGCGGGTTGCGGTGAGGTTTTCGCTTGACAGCCGCGCCACGCCAAGGCCTAATACACGTCTGCGTCGCTGACGGTTTGAAGGCAACATGCCATCGAATCCTAAGCGGCGCAGCAGTTTAAAAGTTGTGCTTTGCAGCGCAAGATAAAAGTTTATCCACTGTCTGTTCGTCGTTTGCCGGGTCTTGCGTCCAATCGTGGCATCCAATCCTGACGGCCATGAACTGCTCTCCCGGCAGACTCCACACCTTGTGAGGGGTACACCTGAATGAACAAAACCGAACTCATCGATCACATCGCCAGCAAGGCCGATATTTCCAAGGCTGCAGCCGGCCGTTCGCTCGACGCCCTGATCGGTGCCGTGAAGACCACGCTGAAGAAGGGCGGTACGGTCACGCTGGTTGGCTTCGGCACGTTTGCAGTGTCGGCTCGCGCCGCGCGCACCGGCCGTAACCCGCGCACCGGCGAAACCATCAAGATCAAAAAGGCCAAGGTGCCGAAGTTCCGTCCGGGCAAGGCCCTGAAGGACGCCGTCAACTAATGGACGGCAGGCTGATCGCACGGCATGGCCCTCTGCGATTTGCCGACAAGTACGCGGTCCGGTATACTCCGGCCCGCGTATTGCTTTTGAGTAACCCAGTTGGCAGTTGCCTGTACGAATTTTCGTCTTGCATCCGCACCAGAATGGGTGCTTAGCTCAGTTGGTAGAGCGGCGCCTTTACACGGCGTAGGTCACAGGTTCGACCCCTGTAGCACCCACCAAAAGCGACCCTGAATCATGCTTGCATGGCATGAATTCCACATAAACCCGCACACGGCGCCGTGGCGGGTTTTTTGTTTTGGGCTCTTGAAGCTTGAAGCTGCGAGGCTTGTGAGGCTTGTGGGGCCTCCGGGTGGCCTGACGGGCAGTCGCCGGCCCCGACGGCACGCCGGGATCGGCGGGTAGGATTTTTGTACTGGTTCATATCGCACTTTTTTTTTTAGCGGCTGAACTTCAGTATTCACAGGGTTCATACACGGAAGGGGCTGTCCCGCTTTTCGTCCGAATCCGTCTGGCACAGGTACTAGTAGCTTCGCACCGTCACCCGCCTTTCCAAAAGGTAGACGAAATGAATGCTGGTAATTCGCCGCGAAATCTTCTGCTCGGCATTTTTTCGGCCGTCCTGGTCGCGGGCTGCGCTACTCCATCCGCACCGGTGGAATCAGGCTTTCTCCAGAATTATTCGATGCTGACCGAGCGGCCCGCCCCGGGCGGCGGCACCCGGCTGGTGTATCTGAACCCTGATTTCACGCCCGAACGCTACCACGCGGTGTGGCTTGCTCCCGTCGTGTACTACCCGGAACCTCAGCCTTCCGAGAATGTGTCGCTGGAAACCCTTACGCAGATTCGCGAGGCGGTCGATCGGTCGTTGCGGCAAAAGATCGGTCAAGAGGTTCAACTGGCCGACCGCCCGGGCCCCGGCGTGGCGCAGGTGCGTATCGCCATCACCGCGGTCGGGACCGCCACGCAGCCGCTCAAGGAATACCAATACATCCCCATTGCGTTGGTCATGACGGGAGCGAGGGCCGCGATGGAGGGCGGCATGCCGGCCAACGCCACGGTAGCCATCGAATCGCAGATCACGGATAGCAGATCGGGCGAACTGCTTTACGCATCGGTGCGTGGCGGCACCGGCGAAAGGGTCGCCAGCGCGATGCAGGGCCAGGGCGGTGTCCAGTTGTCGAAGTTGCAACCGCTTATCGACGAATGGACCACCGCGGCGGCCTATGAAATCCGGAAATATGTCAGACCGAGGTAAGCCTGTCCGGCGGTTGTGCCGGCAGCACGCCAGGGGCGCGTCCACTTCGACAGTTTGAAGCGCCCCACGCGGTTGCCCAGCGTTTCGCCGCCATTACGTGCGTTTCCGTATGAAAGCTGCATAAAGCCGTTCAACAACTTTTCGTGGGAAAGAAAATGAACATTACTCGTCGAAATTTGAACGCGGGGTGCTTGGCTTTGCTTGCGACCGGCGGCTTGGGCGCGTCAGTGCGCGCCGCGGAGGGGCTGGTGGCCGATCTGCCGGAGGCAAGCGAGGGGTTCTCGACGGCGGTCGACGCATACATCTATGCCTATCCCCTTGTGACGATGGAGCTGACCAGGAGGGTCATCACGAACGTCGCGGAACCGGTGGGGACGCGGGCTCCGATGGGGCATCTCATCAAGTTGCGGAAATACCCGGACGCGCATTTCCGCGATGTGACCGCGCCAAATGCGGACACGCTGTATACGACAGCCTTTTTCGATGTGGGAGCCGAGCCATGGGTGGTGAGCCTGCCAGATATGAACAAACGCTATGCGCTGTTTCCCATGCTGGACGGCTGGACGACGGTTTTCGACGTTCCCGGCAAGCGGACGACGGGAACCCAAGCGCAGACTTTCGTGGTTACGGGGCCAGGGTGGGAGGGGCAGGTCCCGCAGGGCATGACGCAATACAAGTCGCCGACAAGCATTGTGTGGCTGCTTGGCCGCATCTACTGCACGGGCACTCCCGAGGACTATGCGGAGGTGCACAGGCTGCAGGACGAAGTAAAGATCTTTCCCTTGAGCGCAATGGGGAAAGAATGGAAGCCGCCCCAAGGCAAGGTCGATCCGGCGATAGACATGAAGGCGAGCGTGCGCGATCAAGTCAACAAGATGGACGCGATCGAGTATTTCACGCTGTTTTCGGAACTCTTGAAAAGGAACCCGCCGTACGCTGCGGATGCACCCATGGTTGCCAGGTTGGCCTCCATAGGAATCGTGCCAGGACAGGATTTTGACAAGACGAAGCTTGATCCTGCTTTCGTGAAGCGTGTGCCCGAAATCGGCTTTGGACGCATCATGGCGCACTTCAAATCCAGCGATGGCGATATCCAGGAAATCGACGGATGGGGCTTTACGACCAAGACCGGGATCTATGGCACGAATTATGTCCAACGGGCATTGATCACGGCGATCGGCCTGGGCGCCAACAGGCCGCAGGATGCGATTTATCCGACTTCGCTCAAATCCGCCAGCGGCAAGGTAATGCGCGCCTACGACGGGTCCGAGAAGTATGTGCTGACCTTCAAAAAAGGGATGACGCCGCCCGTTTCCGGATTCTGGTCGTTGACCATGTACGACGAGGATTATTTCTTTGTCGACAATCCGCTTGATCGCTACTCGATCAGCGCGCGCCAGCCCTTGAAGGCGAAAGCCGACGGTTCGATCGATCTGCTCATTCAGCATGTATCACCGGGCGCCGAACTGGAGTCCAACTGGTTGCCGGCGCCCAAGGGCAAGTTCATCTTGATGATGCGGCTCTATTGGCCCAACGAAAGCAATCCATCCATCATCGACGGCTCCTGGGTGATTCCGCCGGCCAGAAGGGTCAGTTGACAGCCAATGGAGGGGGCAGGGGCGCCGCGCAGTTGGCGCTGCCTGCCGTTCAATGAGTTCCACCGTGAGGTTCGCGATGAAAAACAGTACCGTGTGTTATCTGTTTTTTTGCCTCTTCTGGATGGGCCGGGCATTTGGCGCGGATCCGGCCCCGGCTTCCCCGGCAAGCGCCCAGGATGCGCCGACGGAATGGGAGTTTTCGGTCACGCCGTACCTGTGGGCCACCGGCCTTTCCGGCAAGACTTCGCAGTTCCATCTTCCCACCGTCGATATCGACGCGAGCTTCGACAAGATTTTCGATGACCTCAATTTTGCCGCCATGGTGATCGGCGATGCGCGCAAGGGGCGGTACAGCGTGTTCGGGGACGTCATCTATACCGACATTTCTTCGGATGGCGCAAGCCCACGGGGCGTGCTTGCGACGAGCGCCGATGTGAAGGCGACGACGTTCGCGGGAATGATAGGCGTCGGCTATTCGGTGCTGAAAACCTCGCCGCACCACTTGGACCTCGTGGCGGGCGCTCGGGTCTGGTCTGTCGACACGGAGGTTTCATTCAGTGGAGGCGTCCTGCATGGCAGGAAACGGAGCGATAGCGCGACGTGGGTGGATGCCCTGGTGGGGCTCCGCGGCATTTACGCCTTCAATTCGAAGTTCTATGCGACGGGCTGGGGCTTGATCGGCGCGGGGGGCGCGGACCTGGACTGGGATGTCGGCCTCGGGTTCGGTTACCACTTCAACGACCGATTCTCCGCGACGTTCGGTTACCGGGCGCTCGGCGTGGATTACCGCCAAGGGAGTTTTGTGTTCGACGTGGTGCAGAAGGGGCCGATGGCCGGCTTGACGATCCGCTTCTAGCGGGCGAGCCGCATTCCGGCTATTCCAGGCCGGTGGCGGATTTTTCGTATCGGAACGCGATGGCGTGGCCGGGTGCGGGGGGCACCGCCCTGTCGCCGGGTTTGATCCCGGTCAGGACATGTGCTGGCCCAGACGAAATACAACGTGCGAATCATTCGCATTTAAGATACTATAACGGGCTTGTACCGGTCAGCCGGCGTCGCCTTTCTGTGCGCGTCTTTTCCCTGGCTGGCCGGATAAGTCAATGCACCCTGGCTGATTCATGCCTAGTTTTCAACGCGGTTGGAATTCTTCTTCGCGGTCTTCTTTTGGTATACGCGCAGGCGCTGGCCTGGCGGTAGTCGCGCTTCACGCGGCGGTAATCGGCGCCATCTTCATGGCGCCGGAAAGCCGTCCTGAACTGGAGGAACCCGAGGCGATCATGGTGAGCGTGGTGGATGCGCCCATCCCCCAGATCGCAAAAGCCGAACCCACGCCCGAAGTGCCGCAGCCGGTGACGGAAACACCGCCCGAGCCGCAACCCGAGATCGAGCCTGAACCCGAGCCCGAACCCGAATTGAAGCCCGAGCCGGAACCCGAACCGGAACCCGAGCCGGTGGTTGAAAAACCGCCGATGCCGGCGCCCAAACCCCCGCCGCCCAAACCGAAGCCCAAACCGAAGCCCCAGCCCAAGCAGGACGTCAAGCCCGAGCCGAAGCCGGAAACGCCGCCTCGGCAGACGCCGCCCAGCGGCGCGCCGGAAGGCACGCAGGCGCCGCAGGGACCGCAACAAGGACCACCGCCCGATCAGCCTGTGATGGTCTCCAGTATCGAGTTCCAGGGCGCGCGTCCGATGCCGAACTACCCGATGGCGTCGCGCCGCATGCGGGAAGAGGGCAGGGTCGTGGTGCTGGTGGAAATCAACACCCAGGGGCTGGTCGAGCGGGCAACCATCGATGCGTCGTCGGGTTTTCCGCGCCTGGACGAATCCGCGTTGACCGCCGCCCGCAAGGGCCGTTTCAAGCCCTATACCCGTAACGGCGTGGCCTATCCCGCCAAAGCCAAAATTCCGTTCGATTTCGTAATGAGGAACTGAGATGTCCAACGCACTGCATGGCGCCACCCTGGTGGCGCAGGCGACCACCAGCCCGGCCGCGCCCGCCGCGGCAGCGGCCGCGCCCGCGGCCCAACAAGCCGCCACCGCCGCGGGCGAGGTCGCCCAGCAAGCCGCCGGCGCTGTCCAGCAATCGGCCGACGCGCTGCATAGCGCCGCTGCCGCGCTGCCCGCCGCACCCGCTCCGCTCGCCGTTCCCGACATGGGTTTCATGCACTTTGTCGCCCAGAGCGACTTCGTGGGCAAGAGCCTGTTCGTCATCCTGATCCTTATGTCGCTGGTGACCTGGTACCTGATCCTGGTCAAGGCCGCCAGCAATGTCAGCATGCGCAAGCGTTCGGCCGACTTCCTGAACAAGTTCTGGAACGCCAGTTCGCTGGAGCAGGTCGAGCACGAGATCAGCACGCACGGCGCGCGCGACCCGTTCTCGCACCTGGCCAGCCACGCCATGCACGCGCAGGCGCACCACAATAAGTTCGGCGCCACCAAGCTGGAAGAGTCGGGCAGCAATTCCGATTTCGTCACGCGCACCATGCGCAAGGTGATCGACGAAGAAACCGCCAAGCTGGAAAACGGCCTGACGGTGCTGGCTTCGGTGGGTTCCACCGCGCCGTTCGTCGGCCTGTTCGGCACGGTGTGGGGCGTGTATCACGCCCTGGTCGGCATCGGCCTGTCCGACGGCGTGACCATCAACCGCATCGCCGGTCCGGTGGGCGAAGCCCTGATCATGACGGGCCTCGGCCTGGCGGTGGCCATCCCCGCCGTGCTGGCGTATAACACCTTTGTGCGCAACAACCGCGTGTACCTGTCACGCCTGGATGCCTTTGCGCATGACCTGTTTGCGTTCCTGACCACCGGCCAGCAAGTGGCGCTGTCCGACGGCAAGGTGCGCGCGCTGCGCCGCCAGAATGGCGCCGCGGTACAACGCGGGAGCGAATAATGGCTTTTGGCAGCTTCGAGGGCAAAGGATCCGGGAGCCATGCGGTTTCCGAGATCAACATGGTGCCCCTGATCGACGTCATGCTGGTGTTGCTGGTGATCTTCATCATCACGGCGCCGCTGCTGGCGCACTCGATCAAGATCAACATGCCGCAGGTGGCCGCCGAGCAGATCGAGGAAGAGCCCAAGACCGTGGACCTGGCCATCGATGCCAGCGGCGCGCTGTTCTGGGACGAGAAGCCGGTCAATATCGATGACCTGCCGAACCGCTTCAAGTCGATCGCCGGCACCAAGCCGCAACCTGAAATCCGCATCCGCGCGGACCAGAATACCCGCTACGAAACGCTGGCCAAGGTGATGGCATCGGCGCGCCGCTCGGGCATGACGCGCATCGGGTTTGTTACGACGCCGCCCTCGGGTGGCACGGCTCCGGCCGGTGCGGCCGCCGGCGGGGGGGGCGCTCCGGCGCCTGCCGCCGCCCCGTCCGGCGGGTGAACGAATCCTGGAAAAGGGGGCGCTTTTAGCGCCCTTTTTTTCGGGATCGCGCTAGAATCGCGGCATGCGAGTTCTGGTAATCGAAGACGACACCACCCTGGGCCATGCGCTCCAGGAATTTCTGGCCGACCAGGGTTATGCGGTCGACTGGCTGACCGAGGGCGACCGCGTGTTGGGCGCCTTGGCAGGCCAGCCGTACGACCTGATGCTGCTCGACCTCAACCTCCCGGGGATGAGCGGGCTGGATGTCCTGAGGCAATTGCGCCAGGATGGCAACCAGGTCCCCGTGCTGATTCTCACGGCCCGCGATGGCATCGAAGACCGCGTCGCCGGCCTGGATGCCGGGGCGGACGACTACGTCACCAAGCCTTTCGAACTGCCCGAGCTGGCCGCTCGCGTGCGCGCCTTTGGCCGCCGCCGCGCCGGCCAGGCACAACCCTTGATCGAAGTCGGCCCGCTCGTATTCGACACGGTTGGCCGTGAAGTCCGGGCCAATGGCCAGCGCCTGTCCTTGTCCGTGCGCGAACTTTCCGTCCTGGAAATGCTGATGGCCCGCGTAGGCCGCGTCGTGACCAAGCGGCAGATCGTCAATTCGCTCTCCGCCTGGGATGCGGATTTCAGCGAGAACGCGGTGGAAGTCTACGTGTACCGTTTGCGCAAGCGCCTGGAGGGCACGGGCGCCAGCATTCAGACTGTGCGTGGCTTCGGCTACATGCTGGATGTGGAAGCGGCCTGACGGGCCAGCCGCGCCCGGCTCATGCCGGCCGCGCGCATCGATCCGCCTAAGCAAGGGCTACGCGTCATGACGCAGGAACGCATACCTTCTTCCGCACCCGGGATTTCGCGCCGGGTTTCGCACCCCTTGCTCCCTTCACGTTCGCTTGCCCGGCATCTGGTCATCAGGCTGATGCCGCCCATCCTGCTGCTCGTGTTGCTGGATCTGGCCGCCACCTGGGTCATCACGCACAAGATCGACATGTCGCTGTGGATGCTGGAAGATTTTTTCTGGCTGATGGTCGTGGGGCAGGTCGCGCTGATCGCACTGTTCACATGGGTGGTGGTGCAGGGCGTGCGGTCCGGTCTGCGGTCGGTCAACCATCTGTCCGAGGAAATCCGGCAACGTTCCATCGATGATATGCAGCCGCTCGAAGTGGCCGGCGTTCCGGTGGAAATCGAGCCGCTGGTCACCCACACCAATGACCTGCTGTTGCGCCTGGACGCGTCGCTGGCGGCTCAGCGCCGTTTCATCGGCCATGCGGCGCACCAGCTACGCACGCCGCTAGCCGGCCTGCGGCTGGAATCCGAGCTGATGCTGGCCCGCCCCTTGCCGGACGACGTGCGGGCCCGCGCGGAGCGCATCAAGGCGGTCAGCGACCGCATGATACGGCTGGGCCAGCAACTGCTGGTGCTGGCGCGCGCCGACCCCAACGCCCGGCCACAGGACAGCTTTGTGCGCATCGATCTGTGCGAATGGGTAAGGGTTCACGGCGCCGAATGGTTCCCGCGCGTGCGGGACGCGCATTACGAACTGGATCTGGCGGCGCCGGAATCCCCCATCTGGATCGATGCGGATCCCTTGCTGTTGGCCGAACTGCTGGGCAACCTGATCGACAACGCGTTGCGCTACGGCAATCCGACGGGGCGCATCACGCTGATCGTCGGCGCCAATCCGCCGTCGCTGACGGTGGAAGACGACGGACCCGGCATTCCACCCGAAGAACGTGATCGCGTTTTTGAAGCGTTTTACCGGTCGCCCACCGCCACGGCGGGCGGCTCTGGCCTGGGGCTGGCCATCGTGCGCGAGATCGCGCACGCGCACGGGGCCTGGTGGAAGCTCACCAGCCGCCCGGACTTTTCCGGAACGCGGTTGTCCGTCGTGTTTCCCGGCCCCCGCAAAGGGGCCCAACTCACTCGTCAAGAACCCGCATCATGAGCCAGGGTACGGTTAGTGCTCCTTCTTCGTCCGCCGGTCACCCAGGCGGCGCGCATGCGCCTTCGTCGCGTGCGGCCCTTGTCCTTGGGGCGCTGGGCGTGGTGTACGGGGATATAGGCACCAGCCCCTTGTACACGCTGCGCGCCTGCCTGACAGGCCTGAGCGTGCACACTGACCTGGAGCCGGCCCATCTGCTGGGTGTGCTGTCCATCCTGTTCTGGATGCTGA
>RCUH01000290.1_pt1 | contig 58977 bp, 40 predicted proteins | sample 2166191 | NCBI WGS metagenome assembly RCUH01 (sample SAMN09932848, study PRJNA488358) | compost metagenome | feature: garden; material: soil; isolation source: compost soil in an enriched community after 214 h of incubation | place: Germany: Experimental Botanical Garden Goettingen | collected... | reverse complement strand
CTTGTAGGCAGTGTAAAAGTGTCGCCAAATGGAGATAAGCTCGCATTTTGCCATCATAAAACGGGTGCGCAGCTTATGGACTTTGATAACGTTACGGGGGTTGCCAGTAATAGTTTAACGTTGCTTTTGGCTGAGATGCTATATGGCGTTGAGTTTTCCCCATCAGGTAAACGGTTATATATATCCTATACCCTAAATGCTATGTTGTTACAATACGACCTTGATGCGGCAGATATTCCGGGTTCGGTAATTACACTTCATGCCGGTGATATTGAGGAAAACTATGGTGGTTTGCTTCAACGCGGGCCAGACGATAAGGTGTATTTTTGTTTACGTAACAGATCGGCAATAAGTGTTATTAATACCCCGGATGCATTAGGTTCAGCCTGTAATTTTCAGTACGATGGGATAACACTTGGGGGTAAAATGAGTCAGAGTGGTCTCCCTACGCCTACACAGGTTGAGGAAAACCTGCAAATAGAGGCTGCTAATTTTTGCCATGGAGAAGCTACAGTATTTTCTGTTGTGCCAACAATTGTACCCGATACTATTGTATGGGATTTTAATGATGGAGCTTTTTCCAACGAACTAAATCCGTCACACACTTATGAGGCAATAGGAACTTATACTGTAACGGCAACGATAGAGATAGATGGCGAGTCTCGAACATTGTTTAAAACTATTACCATTTTAGAGACACCAACTGCAACCCAGCCCCCAGATATGATTGCCTGCGAAATTGAAAATGATGAGGCGGTGTTTAACCTCAGGGAACAAGTGTCTACAATATTAGGGCCGCTACAAATGATCGAATTTTATGTTGGGTTTTATACTTCTTTAGAGGATGCCCATGCAGGTACTGATTTTATTCCGGAACAATATACCAACACGTCAAACCCACAAACTATTTATGCCAGGGTATCGCCCGATGCAGGCACCTGTCATGCAGTTACATCGTTTGTGCTAAGGGTAGTTCCTAAGCCCGATATTGATATGCCCGATACTTATGCCTTTTGCAAGGGAGGAAGCGTTACTATAATGGCTCCTGTCGGTTTTACAGCATATAAATGGTCTACAGGGGAAACATCCAGGTCTATAGTTGTTTCTGAAACAGGGAGCTATACAATTACTGTTTTTAATACCATTGGTAACATAACCTGTGAAGCCAGTAAAACCATAACAGTAACAGAATCGTTAAAACCAGAAATAACAGATGTTGAGGTTAAAGACTGGACAGATAGGAACAATAGTATTATTGTAACCGTATCGGGGAGTGGTGATTATGAATATTCTATAGATGGAACGCATTATCAATCCAGCCCGGTGTTTAACGGATTATTACCCGGAAGATATACTGTTTACGTAAAAGACAAAAATAATTGTGGTGTAGACGAGGAAACGGTTGTTTTACTTATGTATCCTAAATTTTTTACACCTAACGGAGATGGTAAAAACGAACTATGGAGTATTAAATATGCTCATTTTGAGCCTGGTATGATAGTTCATGTTTTTGATCGTTACGGCAAGCTTGTAAACTCATTTAAAGGGGATGAACCTGGGTGGAATGGAGAATTTAATGGATATCGTCTTCCATCTACCGATTATTGGTTTGTTGTAAAACGCAAAGATGGGCGTGAACATAAAGGGCATTTTTCGATGATTCGCTAAGTTTTTTTTGGAATGATTTTTGGAATAGTATGGGTAGGAAGTATTAAAAAAAGGCACTTTTATTTAAAATAAGACTGGTAAAAAACCCAAAAAAGGTAGTTTGTCGTTTTTTTATTACGTTATAAGGAAATCTTATCTCTAAATAGAAAAAATAAATATCTTCGTGTATATTTAACACTTATTTAAGATAAATTTGTGATAGTAATTTAAATGCAACGCCCCATGCACAACTACATCTTACTTGCCGGACTTACCCTTGCGATATTTTTTTTCTTAATGGATAAAAATTTGCTACCTACCACGCTTTTGGCTAGAAAGTATATGCTTTCTAAGCTCGAAAAGAATAAAATAAGAGATAAACAACTTCAGGAGGAGTTGCAGGAATTAATTAATCAGAATGATGCCTGGTCCTATCTTGCTTTCCCGGACAGCGAAGTTACATACAAGGAATATATGGAGCTGCTGGAAGAAAAATACAGTATAGAATATGCTGATGCAGAGTTTGAATCGTTGAGGACAAAAAAAATGTCGAGACGTCAAATGCATGATTATATCGAAAAAATAAGAAGCCAGGAAGAAGCTGCATTAGCATTAAAAGCCGATGTAGATTATCAAAAAAGAAATCTGCAAACGCTTAGCCTTTGTCATGTGTAATAAATTTCTTAGTACATTTTAAGAAGGTTACAACAATAAACAGGACAATCCCCACAAAACAAAGGGGACATGAAAAATGTTCACTTCGTTTTGTGGGGATTGTGTTTTTGTTAATAATATATGTCGCTCTTTAACACAAAAAAGAACTGCTATTTTATAATTTGCTTCGGATAAAAAGGAGGCAAAAATGGAAAAGAATATAATAAAAGGGCAGGGGGCGGTTACTAATATTCATAATCACTTTATAAAAAATCGTTACGAAACATCTATTTATCAGGATGATTACGAAGAGGATATTGCTAAAACCCGTGTTATAGAGGTTTTTCCAAAAACGATTGTAAATCAGGTAAAAAGCAAGGATCTTCCAATGGCTTATTCCCTAAACCCTTATCAGGGTTGCGAGCACGGCTGTGCTTATTGTTATGCACGTCCTACCCACGAATATTGGGGTTATAGTGCCGGGGTAGATTTTGAGCGTATTATTCTGGCCAAAAAGAATGCGCCGGAGCTACTCGAAAAATTCTTTCAGAAAAGAGGTTACAAGCCGGAACCTATATTTCTATCAGGAAATACAGACTGTTATCAGCCTATTGAACGAAAATTGGAAATTACCCGTAAAATTTTGCAGCTATGCCTGGATTACAGGCATCCGGTAAATGTGCTTACAAAAAATGCACTTGTTATCCGAGATATAGATATTTTTACCCAATTGGCAGAAAAGAACCTGGTTAGTGTTTCTTTGAGCATCCCTACTATAAATGAAGATCTTCGTAGAAAGTTGGAGCCCAGAACATCATCGGTCAGTACAAAGCTAAAAGCTCTCGAAACGCTCTCGCAAAACGGGATTCCTACGCATGTAATGGTTGCTCCAATGATACCGGGACTTAATACGCCCGAAATACTATCGATAGTAAAAACAATAGCCGAAAAAGGAGCAAGAGGTTTTGGTTATACCCTCGTGCGTCTTAACGATACTGTTGAGCCTGTTTTTATAGATTGGCTACAGGAGCATTATCCTGACCGAAAGGAAAAAGTATTACACCAGATAGCATCAATGCATGGCGGTAAACTGGGCGAAAAGCAACAGTTTAAACGAAGAACAGGCGAGGGCAATATTGCCGATATGATCCATACTACTTTTAAAATAGCACGTCAAAAGTTTTTTGCTAATAAAGAAATGCTCCCGTTAGATCTTCATCATTTTGATGGGACAAAAGGGCAACAGTTTTCACTTTTTTAAGGCGTGAATTTTATATTGTTGTATAAAAGCACCCCGGCTTTCAGCCACCCCTCCAAAGGAGGGGAAATTGAGATGCTATTTTCCTTTTTAGATATGAAGCTACTTCCTCTCCCTTGGAGGGGTGCCCGTAGGGCGGGGTGGTTAAAATGTATAAAACTTAGTGATTTTAAGTAAAGTATACTATAGTCGAAAAATCTCAACTAAAGAGATTCTTCCTCCGTCAGAAGGACAAGAACATCAATCTTCCCAATAAAATAAGCCACCCTGTTAAAGATGGCTTGTATTGTTTAGTAAGGCAGATATTGTTATTCTATTTCAGATACCCTAAGTGTGTTTACCATACCCTTGTCTATTACTGGCATAGCAGCAAGGTTAATAAGTATATCACCTTTTTCTACATATCCTTTTTCTCTTGCAATATCGTTAACATCGTCAACAGTTTCGTCAGTACTTAGGAATTTGTCATAATAAAAAGCATTAACACCCCATAGCAGGTTAAGTTGTGTAAGTATTCTTCTGTTTGATGTAAATACCAAGATATGCGAGTTAGGTCTCCATGCAGAGATCTGGAAAGCTGTATAGCCACTGTTAGTAAGTGTGCTTATGGCTTTTGCCTTTATTACGTTTGCCATTTGGGCAGCGTGGTAGCATATCGATTTAGTGATAAAACGCTTTGTTCTTACCTGTGGTGTGTTTTGCGGAACGGTAATTAGCGGAGAATCTTCTACAGCTTCGATGATCTGTGTCATTTTCTCAATAACCTGTACCGGGTAGTTCCCTACAGATGTTTCTCCAGAAAGCATAACAGCATCTGCACCATCCATTACAGAGTTGGCAACGTCGTTAACTTCTGCACGGGTAGGTGTAAGACTTGTTATCATGGTTTCCATCATCTGTGTGGCAATGATAACAGGTATACGGGCTGTTTTAGCGCGATTTACCAGCTTTTTTTGTATAAGTGGTACTTCATGTGCCGGAACCTCTACACCAAGGTCACCACGAGCTACCATAAGTGCATCGCAAAAAGCAACGATTTTATCGATATTCTCTACGGCTTCCGGTTTTTCAATTTTGGCAATGATCGGTATTTTGTATGAAGAGTGCTCTGCAATTAGATCCTGAAGTTCTTCAAGGTCTTTTGGAGTTCTTACAAACGAAAGGGCTATCCAGTCTACTTCTTCTTTAATAGCAAAAAGAGCATCTTTAATGTCTTTTGGAGTAAGTGCAGGTAAAGAAACCTTAGTGTTAGGAAGGTTAACTCCTTTTTTAGATTTTAGTGGTCCGCCTTGTATAACAATGGCTTTCACTTCGTCTCTTCTGTTTGTTTCCAATACTTCAAACATTAGCTTGCCATCGTCAAGTAATATTTTTTCTCCCGGATTCACATCGTTCGGAAATTCTTTATAGTTCATGTACACCCTTTCGGCAGTACCTAAAGTATCTTCTGCGGTTTGAAAAGTAATGATATCGCCGCGGTTTACAATAATGTCTTCTTTCATTACTCCAACGCGCAGTTTAGGGCCTTGAAGGTCGGCAAGTATAGACGTGTTGTAGCCAAATTCGTTATTAAGGCTTCGTATCATGTCTATTCGCTCTTTAACATCGGTATAATCGGCGTGCGAAAAGTTGATCCTGAATACATTTACACCTGCATCTATCATGTCTTTCAATACTTCTCTGGTGCTGCATGCGGGCCCTAATGTGGCTACAATTTTAGTTTTTTTTCTTGTTGGCATTCTTTTAAAAAATTAAATTGTTCTTAGATTTTAGTTTCTTATGATCAATTGTATAGGCTGTGGCAACTTGTTTTATGGCAAGTAGTTTTTCTACTACTTCATCCAGGTCAAAAAAAGCTGGTATAGTTTCAATTTTAAGCATATAATCTACCTTCTTGAGCTCGGGCATCAAAAAAACGCTTGTAGTTAATGATAAATCCGTGTCTTCAAATAAAGAAGTAGATGTGTTGCTTTGCGTAGATATGATCTTATTCCTGTTCTGAATAAGATTCCACATACTGTCGTTGCCGGGGTCTTCAAAAATAAATCGTGAAAAACAGCTTTCCCCTGCGTTAGTTGTTGCCCAAATATCGTTCGGGCATTTTTCAAATAGTATAGATAACTCCCTGTTTATGAAATAAGCTAGCCTGTAATCTTCAAGAGAAGAATGTATGGCAATTAATTCATAATCAATCGTCACAAAATCGTCAATCAGTAATTTGTGAATGGCCATCTTAAATCTAAATAAGTCGTAAATATACTACTTAATACTAATAAAAAACAGGGTTATAAATTAAGTTTACGCTAATTTCTTTACGAAAACGTTTTAGTTTGCTAGGAAGTTGACTTATTTTTTGTTAATTTTTTCTTGAAATGCAAAAAAGGCACGTTGGGATGCTTTTTCTTCTGCTTTCTTTTTAGAAGTTGCACGTGCACGCGCAATTATTCTGCCGTCTATTTTAAGTTTTACGGCAAAATGTTTTTGGCCTTCGGTACCATTATCTTCATAAACTTCATACTGAAATGGTTTCTTTTCTTTTTGGCACCATTCTATTACAAGACTTTTGTAGCTTATTACTTTGCCCTCCAGTTTTGCAATATCTACATAAGGCAGTATTACTTTTTTATGGATAAATTTTTCGCAGTAAGTAAATCCGCGGTCAAGGTATATAGCTCCAATCAGGGCTTCGAAAAGATTTCCGTGTATGTTTTCGCCAAAATGCTGTGTAGATACCTTGCTTTCTACCCATTTAATAAGATTTAGGTCGCGACCTAACTCATTAAGGTGCTCGCGGCTTACAATTTTAGACCGCATTTTGGTTAAATAACCCTCGTCGCCGGTTGGCACCTCGTTAAAAAGGTGTGCAGCAATTACAGATCCCAGCATAGCATCGCCTAAAAACTCTAATCGCTCATAATTTATGGGATTTCCATTATCGTCCAGTTTGTTAGACGACCTGTGTATAAAGGCCTTACGATAGTGGTTAAGGTCTAACGGCTGAAATCCCAGCATTTTATGTATCTCATCAAAAAAAATCCCGTCTTCAGGTGAGAGACGGGGATTTTTCGTGAATATTTTTTTTATGATACCCATTTCCCGTCCATTATAGTTCGAGTTTCTTCACTAATACGCAGGCATTGTGACCGCCAAATCCAAATGTATTACTCATAACTACTTTCATGTCTCTTTTTTGAGCCTTGTTGAAAGTAAAGTTTAGTTTTGGATCAATGTTCTCATCATCAGTAAAATGATTGATGGTTGGAGGTACAATACCATACTTAATAGAAAGTATAGACGATATGGTTTCTATAGCACCGGCAGCTCCAAGAAGGTGCCCTGTCATAGATTTTGTAGAGTTAAGGTTAAGCGTGTAAGCATGCTCACCAAAAACTTCCAGTATCGCTTTAGATTCTGCAATATCACCAAGAGGTGTAGATGTGCCGTGCATATTTACACCATCTACATCGGTAGGTTTAAGTCCTGCATCTCTAAGGCAGTTTATCATTACATTGCGAGCACCAAGCCCTTCCGGGTGTGGAGCTGTGATATGGTGTGCATCTGCACTCATACCACCACCACCTATTTCGCAGTATATTTTTGCGCCCCTTGCCACGGCATGCTCATACTCTTCCAGTATAAGTGATCCGGCACCTTCGCCCAGTACAAAGCCCTCACGGTCTTTATCCATTGGTCTTGAAGCTGTTTTAGGGTCGTCATTTCTTGTTGAAAGTGCATGCATTGCGTTAAACCCGCCCATTCCGGCAATGGTTACAGCAGCTTCACTTCCGCCGGTTACCATAGCATCTGCATGGCCCAAACGGATATAATTGAAAGCGTCTATTAAAGCATTTGTAGATGATGCACAGGCAGAAACTGTTGTAAAGTTAGGGCCTCTGAAACCATATTTTATAGAAATATGTCCACCAGCAATATCGGCAATCATTTTTGGAATAAAGAAAGGATTAAATTTAGGGATGCCTGATCCGTTAGCCCAATTGATAACTTCTTCCTGAAAAGTTTCAAGTCCGCCAATACCAGATCCCCAAATAACACCAACTCTGTCTTTATCTAAAGTATCAAAATCAAAATTTGCATCTTTTACAGCTTCCGCTGTGGCCACAATAGCATATTGTGCATAACGGTCCATTTTACGGGCCTCTTTTCGGTCTATAAAATCTTCAACATTGAAATTCTTTACCTCACAAGCAAATTTTGTTTTGAAGTTAGTCGTGTCAAAATAGGTAATAGGGGCAGCGCCGCTCACACCGTTAACAAGATTGTTCCAGTATTCTTCAACGTTGTTTCCTATAGGGGTAAGTGCTCCCAGTCCTGTTACTACAACTCTTCTTAATTTCATAAGGTCAATTTTATAGTTTCAAATTTAAAGAACAATACCCATGCGTCTCTATATAATATGATAAGAAAACATGGGCACTGATGATATTTTTTATGAAGGAACTTTATCTTTTAAAAGTCATTCATTTTTTTCAAAGCGTTTTTGGCCTTAAAAACCAATAAATAATAACATCCATGTAATTATAACATTACATGGATGTCAAATATTTATTATTTTTTTGCTTCTTCGATGTAAGAAATTGCTTGACCAACTGTAGAAATGTTTTCTGCCTGATCATCCGGAATCTGGATATCAAATTCTTTTTCAAACTCCATAATAAGCTCAACAGTGTCTAAGGAATCAGCTCCTAAATCGTTAGTGAAGCTTGCTTCTGTTACAACTTCGTTTTCGTCAACACCTAATTTGTCTACGATAATCGCTTTTACTCTTGATGCAATGTCTGACATAATCTTTAATTTTAGAATTTAAATTGAATGGCAAAAATAAAAAACTTTATTTTAAAACCACGTTTTCGTCAAAAAATGTGGCACTAAATTAAAAAATTAATTTTAGAATAATCTTAAAACACCTTTATTTTGCGGTTTATTATTCCGTTTTTTGCACTATTAATTCTTTCGATAAAATGAAAAATATTATACTCTTTGCTTCTGGTGGTGGGTCTAACGCAGAACAGATCATACAGTATTTTGCCCAAAAGGAACAATATACTATTGCAGCGTTGTTTACGAATAATCCCAATGCGGGAGTAATTGAAAAAGCCAAAAAGTATGGAGTTCCGGCCATTATTTTCTCTAAAGAAGAACTTATTGAAGGAAAAGTATTACACGAGGTTAACTCATATCGTCCAAGTCTTATAGTTCTGGCTGGTTTTTTGTGGAAATTCCCATCAGATATTATAAAAGAGTACCCTGGAAAAGTAATAAATATTCACCCTGCATTATTGCCTAAATATGGCGGAAAAGGTATGTATGGTATCCATGTTCACAAGGCAGTTTTGGAGAATAAAGATGCTGAATCGGGTATTACTATCCATTATGTAAATGATAATTATGACGAAGGAAACATAATTTACCAGCATACTGTAGCTGTTTCGGATTGCTTAACACCTGAAGAAGTGGCACAAAAAGTATTGGCGCTGGAACACGAACATTTCCCGAGAGTAATTGAGGAGATATTAAATAGTTGATTTGGTTATTTGTTAATGTGGTCATTCGTTTTACCACTTCTTCAAATCAACAAATCAATAAATCAACAAATTCACAATAATGACTCACACCGTACACATATATACAGATGGCGCTGCAAAAGGCAACCCCGGCCCGGGAGGTTATGGCGTAGTCATGGAACTGGTGGGTCAGCCGTATCGTAAGGAGTTTTACGAGGGCTTTCGCCTAACGACCAATAACCGTATGGAATTACTGGCTGTAATTGTTGGTTTGGAGAAGTTAACCAAACCTAATACATCTGTATTAGTAGTGTCTGATTCTAAATATGTGATCGATTCTGTTGTGAAAGGATGGGTTTTTGGCTGGGAGAAAAAAGGTTTTACTGGTAAAAAAAATCCTGATTTATGGCAACGTTTCCTTAAAATATACCGTAAACACAAGGTAGATTTTAAATGGGTAAAGGGACATAACAGCCATCCGCAAAACGAACGTTGTGATGAGCTTGCTGTTATGGCATCTACACTGCCTAAACTAAATGTAGATACTTATTATGAAGAGATAGGATCTAAACTAGCGTAGACTTATTTAGTTAGTGATCATTCTTTTGTTAGGTATATCAATAGTGATCTTTTCCCCTAGCCAGTTAATACACATAATTCCCTGATAAATTAATCCATCAATAAAAGTAGCTTTAAAATTTTCTTTTTTAATGGCGGGATTATTTTGTGTAGTTAATTGCCCTACTTGTGTGCTGTAATAATTATTGCCGCTTTCGGGCTTAAATTCACTTTTCCTATATGTTTTTTCGGTTTTTTCAGGGTCTATTTCTAGTGCGGACATGTAGCGGGAGCTAAATCTGTAAACATTAAAACCGGCACCACTATCTAAGGATACTTGTAATGTAAGTTTATTGTCCAGTTTAATGTATGTATAGATGCCTAGTGTTTTCCCATGCTCATCGTCAATTTGTATAGGTATGGTTTTTCCTGTTTTTGCCAGTTGTTCTGTGCTCTTTTTTGTTTCTACCGTAAGTATCTTGTTTTTGTAATCGATAGTAATTGGGGTGTCTTTAAAAGGAAGCAATGATATAAGCCCGTCCAATGGGAAATCAATATCAAGAACAGAAGTCATTTGGTTTTCGCTTTTAAAGCTGCCCATTTCAATAGACTGTGTTTGCCATAAATCGGTTTCTATGGCTTCACCTGTAGCACGATGGCCTACATAAAATTCGTCACTTTTTTTGAGTGTTGCTACTTTGTCTGCAAACTTTTTGGTAACCAGGTTTAACCCTGCTCCTGTGTCAAATATAAATGTGCCTTCAACACCATTTACTTTTGCCTTTATCATGATATGACCGGCGTTGGTAAGTGTAAAAGGGATTTCTATTTGTTTTTGAGAATGAACAGAAAAATTAACGAAAAGGAAAAATACAGCTAAGAATTTCATTTTACTATTATGTTTTGAAATGAAAAGCTAAAATAGGTATTTGTACAGGAATGATAGAAAAGGATTCGTTAAAAGAGATATATAGTTAAACTATTTTAAAGATCTTTTTTCACTTCTGCTTCCAGTATTTCTATAAGTTTTGTTTTTGCTTTTGCCCTTTCGGTATTAAAACAAACGGTTATGATTCCTATTCCCATTGCTAGAATACCACAGGGAAAGAGAGCGGCATAATGAGATCCTTCTTTAGTAAAACCTACAAAAAGCAGTACAATGATGCCTAAAAAAACGCCTGCAAGCCAAAGCATCATAAATTTTATAATGTTGGGATCGGGTTTCATAACCAAACTAATTTTTGTACCATTGGCCATTTCGCTAAACTCACCTTTTATTATTGGTAAAAATGAATTTTTATAATTTATAATGCGTTTTATAGCGAATGAATTGTCTGTAATAGTGCCTTCAAAAGACCTGTTGTCTTCTATTCTTTCTAAGAATGTGCCCGGAGAGCCGATGTTGTCCCTTAGTTTTTTAAGCGCCTCGGTTCGCGATAACGAGGTATGTAATGTTAGTTTTTCCGAAAGGAATAGCTTCATCAGATGATTATTTTACAGGCAATTGGGGGGTTGCGAAATTTGGGATAAATATAGAAAAACATTTTTCTCGTAGGATATGATTTGGAGGTAATTATTTTTAAATTACATAATGAATGATAATTAACCGACTAATAAATTTAAAGCGTGATCTGCAAGCAATAACGTTGTAGTGTTGTGTGAGTTGTAAGCTATTGATTATGTTTATGATAGCATTGTTGAATTTGATTATTAATTTTTTGTAACTATTGAAGATATGAAGTATCTTTGCACCTTCAAATTTCATCGCTTCTTATGAACAAATTACTGATTGTTGGCTCTGTTGCTTTTGATGCTATCGAAACGCCTTTTGGCAAAACCGATAAAATACTTGGCGGAGCAGGTACTTATATTGGGCTTTCGGCCTCGTTTTTTAAACACCAAACAGCAATCGTATCTGTTGTAGGCGAAGATTTCCCTCAGGAATATCTGGATCTTTTAACAGCGAGAAATATTGATGTATCTGCTATAGAAATTGTAAAAGGCGGTAAAACGTTTTTTTGGAGTGGACGTTACCACAATGACCTTAACTCCCGAGATACCTTAATAACCGAGTTAAATACCCTTGGCGATTTTGAGCCAAAGGTGCCGGAGAACTTTAAAGATGCCGATGTGGTAATGCTGGGTAATCTGCACCCACTTACTCAAATAAGTGTGTTGGACCAATTAACTACAACGCCTAAGCTTATAGTTTTGGATACGATGAACTTTTGGATGGATTGTGCATTGCCGGAACTATTACAGGTTATTGCCCGTGTAGATGTTATTACGGTTAATGATGAAGAGGCTAGGCAACTAACAGGCGAATATTCGCTGGTTAAGGCTGCTGCCAAAATACAGGAAATGGGTCCGGAATTTGTAGTAATTAAAAAAGGAGAACACGGAGCATTGCTTTTCCATAAAAAACAAATATTCTTTGCACCGGCTTTACCGCTGGAAGAAGTGTTTGACCCTACAGGGGCAGGTGATACTTTTGCAGGAGGTTTTGTAGGATACATTGCGCAAAGCGAAAACGTGTCTTTCGAAAATATGAAAAACGCCATTATATATGGATCTAATATGGCATCATTTTGTGTAGAAGAATTTGGTACAAAACGAATGGAACGCCTGCAAAAAGAAGAAGTGCTGCAACGCCTGCAACAATTTAGAGCGTTAACGCAGTTTGACATTGCGCTGGAAGAAAAATAAAAACACTAAGCCCTCATGGGCTTTTTTTAATAAGAAAAACAACAACTACAACACATACAAAACTATTATGAGTGACGCTTTAAAACATGAATGCGGTATTGCGCTGTTAAGATTATTAAAGCCATTAGAATACTACAAGGAGAAATACGGAACTGCTTTTTACGGAATACAAAAAATGTATCTGTTAATGGAAAAGCAGCATAACCGTGGACAGGACGGTGCAGGTTTTGCCAGTATTAAACTGGACGTTGAGCCTGGACAAAGATACATTAGCAGGGTGCGCTCTAACCAGCAGCAACCTATACAGGATGTGTTTAAGCAAATAAACGAAAGAATAAACGAAGAGCTTACCCAGCACCCGGAATACAACGAAAGTGTTGCTTTGCAAAAAGAACATTTACCTTATATAGGTGAGTTATATCTTGGACACGTGCGTTACGGTACTTTTGGTAAAAACAGTATAGAGAGTGTTCACCCGTTTTTACGCCAAAATAATTGGATGCACCGTAACCTTATTGTTGCAGGTAACTTTAACATGACAAATGTTAAGGAGCTTTTTGATAGCCTTGTAGAACTTGGTCAGCACCCTAAAGAATTGGCTGATACCGTTACTGTAATGGAAAAAATAGGTCATTTTTTAGATGATGAGGTTTCTCAGTTATATCAGGATTGTAAAAATGAAGGTTACAGCAAGCAGGAAGCTTCTCCGGTAATATCTGAAAGGCTTAATATTGCTAAGATATTACAGCGCGCATCCAAACAATGGGATGGTGGTTATGCTATGGCTGGGTTACTGGGTCATGGTGATAGTTTTGTTTTTCGTGATCCGGCCGGTATACGCCCGGCTTACTACTACCAGGATGATGAGATTGCTGTTGTAGCTTCTGAAAGACCTGTTATACAAACCGTGTTTAATGTTCCTTTTGATAAAGTGCAGGAACTGGAGCCGGGTAATGCAATAATTATTAAAAAGAACGGAACGGTAAACATTGAGGAGATTATTCCTGCATTGCCTAAAAAAGCGTGTTCTTTCGAAAGAATATATTTCTCAAGAGGCAGCGATGCCGAAATTTATCAGGAACGTAAGGAATTGGGTAAATTAGTATTGCCACAAGTGCTTGATGCTATTGAGAATGATACCGATAATACTGTTTTCTCGTTTATACCTAATACTGCCGAAACTTCGTTTTACGGTATGGTAGAGGCGGCTCAGGATTTCCTGAACCAACGAAAAAATAACCACATATTAGAGAACAGGAATACACTTACTGCCGAAACGCTTCAGGAGCTTCTTAAGGTTAAGATACGTACAGAAAAAGTAGCTATTAAAGATGCTAAGCTGCGTACCTTTATTACTGAGGACAGCAGTCGTGATGATCTTGTAGCTCACGTTTACGATGTTACCTATGGTGTTATTAAGCCGGAAGATAACCTTGTTATTATAGATGATAGTATTGTAAGAGGTACTACACTTAAGAAAAGTATTCTTAAGATGATGGACAGGCTTAACCCTAAACGAATTGTTGTAGTCTCATCTGCACCACAAATCAGGTATCCTGACTGTTATGGTATAGATATGGCTAAACTGGAGGGCTTAGTGGCTTTTCAGGCGGCACATGAGTTGCTTAAGGAAAGAGGATTGGAACATATAGTACACGATGTGTATAAAAAGGCTAAAGCTCAGGAAGGTTTACCGGATAATGAAGTAGTAAACTTTGTAACTGAATTTTATGCACCATTTACCGATCAGGAGATATCTGATAAAATTGCAGAGATGCTAAGTTCTGAAGGTATTAAAGCTGAGGTAAAAATTATCTTCCAAACGGTAGAGAATTTACATAAGGCTTGCCCTAAAAACCTAGGGGATTGGTATTTTACAGGAGATTATCCTACTGCAGGAGGTAACCGTGTAGTGAATAAAGCCTTCATTAATTTCTATGAAGGTAACGATGCAAGGGCATATTAATGCGTTTTAACGAGTTTTATGGCTAGTTGTCGAAAAAACTTGTGGAGTGCATTAAAAGCATATACTTTTGGCCTCAAGAAAATAGCATTAGTAAATTAATTTTTACGATATTTTTGGGGGCAAAGAAAGGGAAAACGGCAACGTTTTCCCTTTCTTATTTTATATAGACCTTGTTTTGGGGCTAATTATCTAAAAATGTAAGTTTTGCATAATCACTTAATAATTGATTATCTATATTATAACCGATTTTTATGCATTTCAACGACTTTTTTGCGCTTTTTATCTAAAATAGTTGCGAACTAATGCTTAAGGTTTTATGTTTACAAAAGAAAATAGCATTAGTAAATTAATTTTTACGGTATTTTTGGGGGCAAAAAAAGGGAAAATGGCAACGTTTTCCCTTTTTTATTGCTAAATATTATATTTTTATAACATTTTCGACACATATAGTTATATTTTGAATTTTAAGTCGATTTTTGGATTAGTCAGATGTAAATAATCATTCAGAATTTGCTTAAAAACTCAGGTTAATTTCTTCAGGATAAATGGTTATTCAAAAAGGGGAATAAAAAAACGGATACCTTTCGGCATCCGTTCTGTATAAGAAAAAATTAAATCTTATTTATCAAGAGCATAACGTCTTGCTACTTCTTCCCAGTTAATAAGGCTAAAGAAAGCCTCAATATAATCAGGTCTTCTGTTTTGGTAGTTTAGGTAGTAAGCGTGTTCCCATACATCAAGTCCAAGTATTGGAGTTCCGTCGCATCCAGATTCCGGCATAAGCGGGTTGTCCTGGTTTGGTGTAGCACAAACACTCACTTTACCTCCTTTATGAACACATAACCAAGCCCATCCAGATCCAAATTGAGTAGCTGCTGCCTTAGCAAAAGCTGCTTTGAATTCTGCAAAAGTACCAAATGCTTTTTCTATAGCAGCCTCAAGCTCACCTGTAGGTTCGCCCCCGCCTTTTGGAGAAAGTATCGTCCAGAAAAGGTTATGGTTATAATAGCCACCACCATTATTTCTTACCGCTTTATTTGCAGGATCAAGATTAATAAGGATGTTTTCTATAGTTTTGCCTTCAAGGTCTGTGCCGGCAATAGCAGCATTTAGATTGGTTGTATAGGCATTATGATGTTTTGTATGGTGTATCTCCATAGTTTTAGCATCAATATGTGGTTCAAGGGCATCATATGCGTAAGGAAGTTTAGGTAATTCAAAAGCCATAATATCCGTAATTTAAAAGATTAGTATTAATTTTAATCCAAATTTACAGATTTTAAGGTTCACTATAAATAAGATTTTGTTATAATTTCTTACTTAAAATTTTAAAACACTCATTATAAGTGCATAAAACTGCTTTTTCTATTTACAATGCTTCGGCAGGTTCCGGTAAAACCTATACGCTCGTAAAAGAGTACCTGCGTATACTTTTACAATCGGGTACAGATGATGCTTACCGAAAAATACTTGCCATTACATTTACCAATAAAGCGGTTGCCGAAATGAAAAACCGTATTATCCTTAATCTTTCAGATTTTTCTAAGGAGGAACCGGGTGATAGGGCTTTGGCATTAATGAAGGTGCTGGCTCAGGAAACAGGTTTGTCTGTAGCTACGATACAGGACAAGTCCAGGTCTATCATTAAAAACATAATACACAACTATGCCTCGTTTGATATTTCTACTATCGACAGGTTTACACATAAAGTAATACGTGCTTTTGCACACGACCTTAATCTTTCGGTATCCTTTGATGTGTCGTTGGAAACCGATAGCCTTTTGCAGGAAGCGGTAGATGCTATAATATCTAAAGCAGGAGAAAACGAAGTGCTTACATCCTTATTGGTCGATTTTTCATTGGATAAGACCGATAATGATAAAAGCTGGGATGTAACTTATGAACTGTTTGAAACAGGGAAACTGCTTATAGATGAGAACAACCGTAACGAGCTGCATCAGTTTAAGGATAAGACGATAGAAGAGTTTTTATTTATTAAGGAGAAACTAAAACAATCGATATCGGCACTGGAAGAAGAAAGTAAAGAACTGGCCAATGCTATCTTCACACTTATGGAAAGCAGAGGTGTGGATCTTAAATCGTTTTCGGCCGGGCATTTTCCAAATCATATAGGATATATAAGAGATGGTGCGCTTAATAGCTCCCATAAAAAATACTTTGAACCCGAAGATGTTCGCATTAATAAAACAGCAAAGGATCGTGACGTTATAGAAGGCTTGCTGGGAGAAGTGTTGGCATTGCTTCATAAAGCCTATAAAAACTACGAGAAAAAGAATTTTTATCAGGCATTCCTTAAAAACATAACACCACTATCATTGCTTAACTCTATCGGGCAGGAACTGGAACGTATACAAAAGGAACAGAATGTTTTGTCGATATCGGAGTTTAATGCGATAATCCATAAAGAAATACAAAATCAGCCTGCTCCTTTTATATATGAGCGACTGGGCGAACGCTACCGTCATTTTTTTATAGATGAGTTTCAGGATACATCACAAATGCAATGGAATAATCTTATTCCGTTAATCGATAACGCACTGTCCAGTGAAGATTTGATGGGCGATCGCGGTACACTTATGATAGTGGGCGATCCTAAACAATCTATATACCGTTGGCGTGGAGGTAAAGCCGAGCAACTTATAGAGTTAGGTAAAGATCATAATCCGTTTTCTAATCCGGATAGAGAGATACTTAACCTGGCTACTAATTATAGGAGTTACAGTAATGTTATCGATTTTAATAATGATTTTTTTGCTTTTCTTTCAAGCGAATTTGAAAATGAAGATTATAAAACCATGTATGGTGGAAGCCATCAGGATACCAATGATAAAAAGGGGGGGTATGTAAACATATCATTTATCCCGGAAATTCAGCAGGATGATGTAGAGGATGTAACTAAGGATGCACTTTATCTTGAAGCTACTTTGGCGGTTATACAAAAGGTATTGAGCAATGGGTTTAATTATAAAGATATTGTATTGCTAACCCGAAAACGAACACCGGGAGTAATGTTAGCAAACTACCTTACCGAAAATGGTATACCTATATTATCGTCTGAAACACTGCTTATAGAGAATGCTACCGAGGTTAAGCTTATTATTAACTTGTTGCGTTACCTTAAAAGCAATGAGAACATAGAGGCTAAAGCTCACTTTTTATATTTTGCAGCCAGAACCCAAAGCAGCATAGCTATTCACGACTTTATTGCCGAAGGTATGGCACAGCCTACAGAAGAATATCTGGAGAATTGGCTTGGGTTGCATGGTATAAACATATCTTTTAAAAACTGCAGGAAGCGATCACTATATGAGGCAGTAGAAACTATAGTAGATGCTTTTGTGAAAGAAAAAAGTAACCAGAGTTATGTGCAATATTTTCTTGACCTGGTATTGGAAAGAGATATGCGAACCCAGTCGGGGATTGCCGACTTTTTAGAATACTGGGACAAAAACGGATCGAAGTTTAGTATACCGTCTCCCGAAGGTAATGATGCTGTTAGGATAATGACCATCCATAAATCTAAAGGACTGGAGTTTCCGGTAGTTATTTTCCCTTTTGCCGAAGAAGATTATAGTCGTGCGCCACGAAGCAAAATGTGGCTGGATCTGGATGATACTACTTTTGAGTTTCAAAAAGCGTTGGTAGATAGTAATAAGGACGTAGCGCAGTATGGCGAAAAAGCATCAGAGCTTTATGCAATAAAATCGCAGGAAGAATTACTGGATAATATTAATATATTATATGTAGCCCTTACCCGTGCAGAAGAGCAGTTGCATATTATATCTAACAGGAACTTTACAAGCAGGGGCGAGCTTACTAATAATATGTCATCTTACTTTATAAAGTATCTTATGAACAAGCAATTGTTTAATAATGATGTGGCTGAATATGAATTTGGTAATGTGGCAAAACTTTCGGACCACCATGAGTTGGAAGCACCACAGCAAACCATTAAAGTAGTAAAGGAGCGTTTTAATCCGCGTGCTGTAAAAATTGCCCAACGCGAATCGCTTATGTGGGGTACTACCAGGCTACAGGCTATAGAGTTTGGAAATGTTATGCACGAAATCCTTTCATTTATTAAAACAGAAAATGATATTCAGTTAGCGATTATAAAAGCTACTGAAGAGGGGCTGATTGTAAGGAGCCAGCAGGATGAGGTGGAAAAAACACTTATGAGTGTTATTTTTCATCCTGAACTTAATGTGTTTTTTGCAACGGACAATATGATATTTAATGAGCAAAGCATCATTCGCCATGATGTGCAAACCATAAAGCCGGATAGGGTTGCCATAAAGGGGAATACAGCTTTGTTGCTGGATTATAAAACAGGGGCTCACCTTAAAAAGTATGAGGCCCAACTTGCATCTTACCAACAAGCTTTGGAAGAAATGGGGCTTCAGGTAATTAAAAAAACATTGGTATATATTAGTGATACTATAAATGTAGTAAATTTGGCGTGATTTTAAGTAATCAGTATTCAGGCGAAGTATTCAGTTTAGGCTGTGTGACTGACTACTCCTTTCTTAATAGGAAGGATATGTAATTGTAATAGTAAATTCATAAATAACAAACCATAATAACATGTACGGAAAGATTAAAGAACATTTAGCAGCCGAACTGGAATCGATCAAAGAAAACGGCCTTTACAAAAAAGAACGTATTATAGCATCACCTCAAGATGCTGAGATAACATTAGACTCAGGACAAAAGGTACTTAACTTTTGTGCGAACAACTATCTTGGACTTTCTTCGCATCCGGAAGTGATCCAGGCAGCTAAAGATGCTTTAGATACTCATGGTTTTGGTATGTCTTCAGTTCGTTTTATTTGCGGAACTCAGGATATCCATAAAAATCTTGAAAAAGCGGTAGCCGATTTTTACGGAACAGAGGACACTATATTATATGCAGCAGCTTTTGATGCTAACGGCGGTGTATTCGAACCATTATTAGGAGAAGAAGATGCTATAATATCAGACAGTCTTAACCACGCATCAATTATAGATGGTGTGCGTTTATGTAAGGCAGCACGTTACCGTTACGAAAACAGTAATATGGAGGAGTTGGAGCAACAGCTTATAAAAGCCAATGAAGAAGGCCGCCGTTTTAAAATTATTGTTACCGATGGTGTATTTTCTATGGATGGTGTTGTAGCTCCACTAGATAAGATATGTGATCTTGCAGATAAATATGATGCTATGGTAATGGTAGACGAATGCCATGCTGCAGGATTTATAGGAGCAACTGGTAAAGGAACACTAGAGGCTAAAGGAGTAATGGGCAGGGTAGATATTATTACCGGCACATTTGGTAAAGCTTTAGGTGGTGCAATGGGAGGTTATACTACAGGTAAAAAAGAAATTATAGAATTGCTAAGACAGCGCTCAAGACCTTACCTTTTCTCTAACTCATTAGCGCCGTCTATTGTAGGTGCTTCTATAAAAGTATTTGAGTTACTTAAAAAAGATACTTCGTTAAGAGATAAGCTGGAATGGAATACCAATTATTTTAAAGAAGGTATGAAAAAAGCAGGTTTTGATATTATAGATGGCGATTCGGCTATTGTTCCTGTAATGCTTTATGATGCAAAACTTTCGCAAGTAATGGCAGATGAACTCCTGAAAAAGGGTATTTATGTTATAGGATTCTTTTTTCCGGTGGTTCCAAAGGGGAAAGCAAGGATAAGAGTGCAACTTTCGGCAGCTCATAGTAAGGAGCATTTGGATCACGCAATTGCTTCATTTACAGAAGTTGGCAAAGCATTAACTATAATTTAACGACATTTTAGAGGCATACGTAAGATAAATTTTAATAAAACGTTTTGCTGTTCAGTTTTAACAGAGTAAATTTGCTCCATATAACCTTTGTAATAAAAATAAAAAGTATGAAACATCTTAACAAACTTTTCGTCGCTGCCCTTATGGCATTGAGCTTAAATGCTCATGCGCAGGACGAAGACAACCCATGGGCTATCGGATTTGGTGTCAATGCGGTAAGTACACGTTTTGGATCAGGTTCTGATTTACAAAATAACTTCGACAAGTATTTCAAAACTGAAGAGTGGAATGTTCTTCCTTCAGTATCTTACATTACTGTATCTAGACACATTGGCAACAATTTCTCTTTTGGACTTACAGGATCTGTAAACAAAATTGATAAAGTAATTACCCGTATTCCTGGTACTAATACTCACGTACCTAATAGCGTTGATGATCTTACTTACTACGGTGTAGATGGTATTATCAAATATGGCTTTTTAACTAAAAGCTGGTTTAACCCTTACGTTCACGTTGGTGGAGGTTATACATGGTTAGATAACCGTGGTAATGGTACAGTAAATGGTGGTATTGGAGTTAACTTCTGGTTTACAGAAAATGTTGGTCTTACACTACAATCTACTTACAAACATACATTTGAAGATCAATTCGGTGAAGCTAATGTACCAAGACATATTCAGCACTTTGCAGGTCTTACTTTCAAATTTGGAGGAAAAGATACAGATAAAGATGGTATCTACGATAAAGATGATGCTTGTCCAGAAGTTGCTGGTTTAGCTCAATTCCAAGGTTGTCCTGATACTGACGGAGACGGAATTCCAGACAAAGATGATGCTTGTCCAGAAGTTGCTGGTTTAGCTCAGTTCCAAGGTTGTCCTGACACTGATGGTGATGGTATCGCTGATAAAGATGATGCTTGTCCAGAAGTTGCAGGTCCAGCTAACCTACAAGGTTGCCCTGATACTGACGGTGATGGTATCGCTGACAAAAATGACAAATGTCCAGATGTTGCAGGTCCTAAAGAAAACGGTGGATGCCCATGGCCAGATACTGACGGTGATGGTGTATTAGACAAAGATGATCTTTGCCCAGACGTTAAAGGTACAGCTGCTAACAGAGGATGTCCAGAAGTAACTGAAGAAGTTGTTAAAAAATTAAATGAGTATGCTAAAACTATCCTGTTCAACAGTGGTAAAGCTACATTTAAAGATGAAACATTCCCAGTACTTCAGAATATGAACACAATCCTTAAAGAGTACCCTAACTCTAGATTCATTCTTGAAGGACACACTGATAGTGATGGTAGTAACGCACTTAACCAAACATTATCTGAAAACAGAGCTGCTGCTATCAAAACTTGGTTAGTTGAGAACGGTATCGCTGCTGACAGATTAAAATCAGTTGGTTTCGGTGAAACTATGCCAATAGCTTCTAACAAAACAGCTAAAGGTAAAGCTCAAAACAGAAGAGTAGAAGTTAAACTTATCAAAGAATAAGGAAACCTCAAAATAAATGAAAAGCGTCCTCGATTTATCGGGGACGTTTTTTTATTTTTATACCATGGCAGATGTAACTTTTCTCGATAAGCTAAGCACCCAATTAATAAATGATTATGGTAGTTCGCTGCCTAATGTGGTTATTGTTTTGCCTAATAAAAGAGCAAGGATTTTTCTTTTAGAAGCATTAAAGAAACAATTAAGCACAACAGTATTTGCTCCAAGCATTATCAGTATTGAAGATTTTGTGCAAGATGTTGCAGGAATACGATCTATCGATGCTATAGAGCTCTTGTTCGAATTTTATAATGTTTATTTGGATATTACACCAAAGGATAAACAACAACCTTTTGAAACATTTGCTAACTGGGCGAAAACGTTGTTGCAGGATTTTAATGAAATAGATCGTTATTTACTTAATCCAGCACATGTATTATCCTATCTTAAAGATATTGAGGATATAAAGCACTGGTCACTCGATTTGGATAATCGTACCTCTATGATAGAGAATTATCTGGAGTTTTGGAAACTGCTGCCATTGTATTATGAGTCGCTTTATACGCATCTCTTAAACAAGGGCACCGGTTATCAGGGACTCATTTATCGTGAGGCGGTTAAAAATATTCATCATTTTTCTAATTCCTTTACAAAAGGGCAGCTTATATTTTCTGGATTTAATGCTCTTAATGCTGCCGAAGAAAAAATAATACAGCATTTACTCTCTTTAGGACAGGCAAAAATATACTGGGATATAGACCAGGCTTTTTTAAATGACCCGTATCACGACGCAGGGCTTTTTATAAGACGGTTTAGGAAAGAATGGAAACAATATGCAGGACAATCTTTTGAATGGATTGTGGACGAGTTTAGCCAGTCGAAGAACATCAATATCATTGGTACTCCTAAAACGGTGGGACAGGCAAAAATTGCGGGGGAACTTGTAGAGCAATTTCAGGAGCAGGGCTACAGCCTTGATAAAACCGCTCTTGTTTTGGGCGAAGAAAATATGCTAATACCATTGCTGTATAGCCTTCCTAGAACAGTTGGGGCGCTTAATATTACCATGGGTTACAGTAGCCGCAATAACCCGGCGCAATTGCTTATCCAAAAACTTTTTAAGTTGCACACCAATGCACTTAACCGTAATGAAAAAAGCTATACGCTGTATTACCGCGAAGTGCTGGATATACTTACACATCCTTTAATAGAACCATATGCCGGTGCAGGCGAATTGTTGGAGATTATCAATCGGGATAATTTTACATTTTTCTCACTGGATAAGTTGTTTTCATTGCACGGAGAGGCATCGCCATTTTTTAAATTATTGTTTGAAAGATGGGATAACAACGTAGGCAATATACTTACCAGGCTTTCGGAGATTCTTATTGCCTTAAAAGGATTTATGAGTACCGATGACGAAGAGGATAAAATAGCAAAGGCTTTTTTATATTCTATTTTTAAAGTTATAAATAAGCTCATTAATTATTATGAGGCGCATCCGGAAATGAATAACCTTTCGGTGCTGTATTCTATTTACAAGCAGGTAATAGATATGGCTGAGGTTTCATTTGAGGGAGAGCCGCTATCAGGACTTCAGATCATGGGAGTACTTGAGAGCCGGGTACTCGATTTCGAAAACGTGATTATTACTTCGATGAACGAAGGGAAATTCCCCGCAGGGAAAACCCAAAATTCATTTATTCCATATGATGTAAAACGTGAACTGGGATTGCCAACCTATAAAGAAAAGGATGCGATATACAGTTATCACTTTTACCATTTACTGCTAAGGGCAAAAAATATCTACCTGCTTTATAATACCGAAAGCGAAGGGCTGGATGCTGGCGAACGAAGCCGTTTCCTGACTCAATTGGAGATAGAAAAAAAGCCAAACCATAACCTTAAAGTAGGTATATACAATGCATTTCTGCCCGATAAAGCTTATGAACCTATGGTTGTTCCTAAAACGCCAAAAGTAATGGAACGCCTAAAGGAGATAGCGACTGTAAAAGGATTTTCGCCATCGGCGTTAACGGGATATATACGTAACCCAATGCAGTTTTATTACCAGCGTGTGCTCCGTATCCGTGAGGTAGAAGAGGTAGAGGAGAGCATCGCGCTTAATACACTCGGAACGATTATTCATGGGGCTTTAGAGGAATTATACAGGCCAAACATCAATAAGTTTCTTGCGGTACATGATGTTGATAATATGGCTGTTTTAGCAGATGATGAAGTAATGCGCCAGTTTGTGTTAGTGTATAAAGAAGGTGAAATTAAAAAAGGTCGTAACCTGTTGGCTTTTGAAGTTGCCAAGCGTAATGTACATAATTTCCTTAAGCAGGAAAAGCAACAGTTAAATGCAGGCGATGCGGTTAAGATATTAGCTCTGGAGCAAAAGTTTGAACGATTACTGGAAGATGATAGATTGCCCTATCCTGTAATGGTTGCCGGAAATATTGACCGTATTGAAGAACGAAACGGACGTATTAGAATTGTAGATTATAAAACAGGAAAAGTCGAAAAAAGTAACCTTGTGCTTAAAACATGGGAGGGACTTCCGTCAGATATTCGAAACGAAAAAATTATTCAGCTGCTTACGTACGCGTTTATGTATGAGCCAAACAATAGGGGACTCGAAACAGAGGCAGGAATCATATCGTTTAAAAACATGAAAAACGGCTTTATGAACTTTTGTTATAAAGACGGTATAGATAAATCGGCACCATTGCAGGATTTTGTAGATGCAGAAATGCTCGAAGAATTTAAAACGCAATTGGTAAGTCTTATCAATGAAATTTTAAATGAAGAAATTCCATTTACAGAAGTGATTTAGGGGTTTTTATATGTGATCCAAATATTTGTTATGATGAGATCCTTGCTTCGTCAGGATGACACAACAACTGTCATTTTGAGCGGAGTGCAACGTAGCCTAAAAATCTCTTCTTCGGATTATTGTAAAAAAACTAACACGTTTTAAAAAACTCCAATGTTTCTTTTAGCAGTGCTTTTTTGTTCTCAATATGACTCATGTGTCCGTGCGGATAGGTAACGAGTTTAACCGAGGTGCCTTCAATCTGGTCGGCATGATCTTCATAAATAAGGCTTTGATCTTTTTTCCCTAAAACCAGTAGAATAGGGTAAGGAGAAAAGTGCAGTATCACTTCCCTGTCATTGCGTATTTTCATGCCTTCGAGCGCGGCAACAATACCCTGTAAAGGTGTTTTTACGGCTTGTTCACGCAAGGCTTCTATTTCTGGAGCAAACCGCTCGCGATTTTCTTCACTAAATAAATTGGCTATGGATAGGCGTACAAAGCTGGTGTAGTTTTGTTTTACAGCTTTTATGGCACGGTCGCGGTTTAGTTTCCGTTCATCACTATCGGCTCGGGAAGTAGAGTTTTGTAGTACAATGCCCTTTATCATATCAGGATATAATTCGGCGAAAGCCAATGCTACATAACCACCCATAGAGTGCCCCATAAATATGGCTTTACGTATGCGTATTTCGTGCAATACTGCATAAACTGCATCGGCCATATCTTCCATAGTATGAATGTATCCCAGGCATTCGGTTTGTCCGTGACCTAAAAGATCAATAGTAACAACCCTATATTTCTTGCTATACTCTGCTACAAAAAAATCCCACATGGTACTATTTTCCAAAAAACCATGGAGTAGTACAATAGCGGTACCTTTTCCGGTATCGGAATAAGAGATGTTGATGTTTTTGTAGATTAAATGTTTCAAGTTTCAGGTTTCAAGTCCTCACCCAGCGGTATGAGTCTTCCCCTCTTGAGAGGGGTTAGGGATGTGTTGCAATTGCAAAAATAATCTATCTGTATAAATTACAATGAATATTAAGAAAACAAAAACAGGGGATGGGTCATTTCAACCTTCCCCTCCTTTGGAGGGGTGGCTGTAGGTCGGGGTGGTTTGTTCTGTTTATTCCTCTCACCGGCTTGTTTTATTTAAGTAGATTATAGATGTGATGCCGGATTTGGTCTTGGTGATATGAAAAGGAACGCGGATGACTCGGATTGATCGGATTGCCACAGATACTAAACAAAAACAGCCCACATTTGTGGGCTGTTTTTTATTTTGTGGTTAACACACCCCTAACCCCTCTCAAGAGGGGAACTCCACTCAAACTTAGTGAAGAGTAGGTTAATCTGAAACAAATTACTGATTCATTAAGCTTTCAATTTCGTCTGCTTCAATAGGTATGTTGCGCATAAGGTTAAACGATTCTCCGTTTGCTTGTATAACAACATCATCTTCAATACGAATACCAAGGCCTTCTGCCGGAATATAAATTCCAGGTTCTACTGTAAATACCATGTTGGCTTTCATTGGTTCAGCCAGTAATCCATAATCGTGGGTGTCAAGACCCATATGGTGCGAGGTCCCGTGCATAAAGTATTTTTTGTATGCAGGCCATGCAGGGTCTTCATTCTGAACATCGGCTTTGTCGATAAGTCCAAGTCCAAGAAGCTCTGAAGTCATAATTTTACCAACTTCGATGTGATATTGTTTCCATAATGTACCCGGAACAAGCATTTTTGTAGCCTCGTTCTTAACGCGTAAAACTGCGTTGTAAACTGCTTTTTGCCTGTCGGTATAACGACCGGAAACAGGGATAGTACGGGTTAAATCGCTTGAATAGTTAGCATACTCGGCAGCAACATCAAGAAGAAGTAATTCTCCTTCTTTACATTGTTGGTTGTTCTCAATATAATGCAGTACGTTAGCATTTTTACCCGATGCGATAATTGGTCCATAAGCAAAGCCTTTAGAACGGTTACGCACGAATTCATGAAGTAATTCTGCTTCTATTTCATACTCCATAACGCCTGGTTTTACAAAACCAAGCAGTCGGCGAAAGCCTTTTTCGGTAATATTACAAGCCTGCTGAATTAAGTCCAGCTCTTCGCTTTCTTTTACAGAACGAAGGCGTTGCAGTATTGGGTTGCTTTTTGCAACCTGGTGTGCAGGATATTTGTCTTTCCACCATTTTATAAAACGATCTTCGCGGGTTTGGGTTTCTACAGATGAACGGTAATGTTCATTTGTGTTAATGTACATAGTGTCGCAGTACGTCATTACTTCGAAAAGCGTTTTCTCCATATCCTGAAGCCAGAATACGCTTTTAATTCCTGAAACTTCTGTGGCTCTTTCTTTTGTTAGTTTTTCGCCATACCAAACAGCAATGTGCTCGTTTGTTTCGCGAAGAAAAAGCATTTCGCGCAGGTGCTCATAAGGAGCGTCCGGGCAAAGAACAAGTATACTTTCTTCCTGGTCTACACCGCTAAGGTAAAATATATCGCGGTGTTGCTGAAAAGGCATTGTGCTGTCTGCACTAATAGGGTAAATGTCGTTAGAGTTAAATACCGCAACGCTTTTAGGTTTCATCTCTGCCATAAACTTTTTACGGTTTTTGATGAACAGGTTACGGTCTATCTGATGGTATTTCATGATAATAAATTTTATTCGAAAATCAAAAGTACTAAGATTATCGGGAAGTTGTGTTAAATCTTGGGATAGAGTTTTGTGTTATATTTACGGCTTATATAAATTCTGTTATGAATTCTGTCTTTGAGTTAAGAATAATTGATCTTCATTGGATAAATGATGAATGCGCTGTCTCTGATTTGTGTGCGCATGGTCATGTTTATTTAAAAATTGGAAATGAAATTGTATGTGACAAAGAAACGTTGGATGTTACTGTGAGTGCTACAGCACTGTATTTGATGCGGACGTTAAGCTCTAATTATAAAGAAGGAGATTATGATAATCAATTATTGCCTTGCTGCGGACATTTTTATTTTTCTACAGCGGTTGATGAGGTGTATATAGGTGGTTGTCCTAGTGGTATTGACTGGACAATTGAACATTTAGATGGCAATGTTAAGCACACAACTAAAAATAATGAAATCTGTTCGGTTGCTTTTGAAGATTATAAAACTGCAGTACTGGCTTTTGCAGATATAGTTGCGGGATTTTATAATGATAGTGAACCAAAAGAACTGCCAATAGATGAGTTTGATGCAAGAGGATATGAAGCTTTTTGGAATGAATGGAATAACTTAAGGAATAAATGGGCTTAGATTAATAAAAGACTTAATGATATGAAAATTTCACCTAGAATTAAATTAGTAATAGTCGTTGTCGTTGGTGGCGCTTTAGTAAGTCTTGCTATGGGTCTCATAATGGGCTTTGACGATTTTTTCGCTTTACCTGGTGTAGTAATGGCTGTTGTTTTATATAAAACGGGAATAAAGAATATTGATAAGACACAAGAAAAAAAGATTGAGTAATTGTTGGAGTGGAGGTGTTTTCACAAATTTAGCAGTAAAGACATATAATTTTCCCGAATGGGTAATTCCTAAACGGGGTATAATCGTTATTTTTGCGCCACAATTATCCATAAATCATAATTCATGAAATTATACACGTTAATGGCAGCTTTTGTTGTGTGCTTTTTTGCTAATGCACAGGATAAGCAAGCCTACCAACTTTACACTAAAGACGGCAAACCTACAACTTACAAAAAGCTTCTTAAAGCGGCCGAAGAAACTGAAGTGCTTTTTTTTGGAGAGAACCACGACAATTCACTTAACCACTGGCTTCAGCTGGAACTAACTAAAGACCTTGCTGAGAAAAAAAATTTAGTTCTTGGTGCTGAAATGATCGAGGCCGATAACCAAAAGCAGTTAGATCAGTACCTAAAAGGCGAGATCGACCAGAAAGTTTTTGACAGTACTGCACGTCTTTGGAAAAACCACAAAACCGACTATAAACCTCTTGTTGATTTTGCAAAAGATAAAAAAATCGCTTTTATAGCAACCAATGTACCAAGACGTTATGCTAGTATGGTGTACAAAGGAGGTTTTGAAGCACTGGATAAATTATCTGCTGAAGAAAAAACATGGACGGCTCCATTACCAATTGCTTATGATGCTACATTGCCTAAATATGTAAAAATGCTGGAAATGTCCGGTGGTCATGGTGGCGATAATTTACCTAAGGCTCAGGCGATAAAAGATGCTACAATGGGTTATTTTATTGCTCAGAACTTAAAGCCGGGAACTGTTTTTGTTCATTATAACGGAACCTATCACAGTGACCATTTTGAAGGTATAAACTGGTATCTTAAAAAATTAAAGCCAAATGTAAAAATTGTTACTATAGCGGCTGTACAGCAAAAAGATGTTAGTAAGCTAGAGAAGGAATTTTTGAATTCGGCTGATTTTATACTTGTTATAGACGAGGACATGACAAAAACCTTTTAGTCCTACCCCTGCGGCTGATTGATGAAAAATAAAGTTATAATGCATTTTTTTGGGTGTTTTAAGAAATAAGTGGCTTTTTGAGTTAATTATTCTTAATGATACTTCGGTAAACAGGCATTTATACTCATTATAAATTAGTCGCAAAGGTTGTAGTTAATTGGTTTTCGTCTTACTTTTGTTTGACTTTTTAAAAAACTTTATCTTTAATCAAATACTATGGCAAAATCTGCATTAATAAAGTCGTCCCTTGCTAAAAAATACTGGATGGCTCTGACAGGTTTATTTCTCTGCTTGTTCCTTGTTGGACATTTAATAGGGAATCTTCAATTAATCTTTTCAGATGCACTACATTTTAACCAGTATGCATTGTTTATGACGACGAATCCTGCTATTAAGGCACTGTCGTATCTTACTTACATTTCTATTATTTTTCACGCTATAGACGGTATTTTACTGACTGTACAAAATAGAAAAGCAAGACCTATTGGTTATGTAATGAACAACCCGTCTAAGAACACAATTTGGGCATCAAGAAACATGGCCGTTTTAGGTACTGTTATCCTGGTTTTCATTGTTACTCACATGGTTTCGTTTTGGGGTAGAATGCATTTTGATAAAGACATGCCATTACAAACTGTTAGCATTAATGCCGGTGGTATGCCACAAGAGTTTTACCTTACTACAGACGGAGGATACCTTCCTGTAGCTCAAATAGCTCAAAAGGCTGTTGTTATTAAGAACAGAACGGAGTTTTTTGATGCTGGCGCCAACGTTAAGATAAAAGACGGTTACAAAGACCTTCACAAAATTACGGTTGCCTTTTTTAAAGATGCTAAATGGGGTCTAGTTGCCACCATTCTTTATACAATATCAATGATAGTGCTAGGATTCCACCTTTACCACGGTTTTGGTAGTGCATTCCAGTCTTTAGGAGCTAACAATCCTAAATACAACGGACTAATCAAAAATTTCGGAAAAGCTTTTGCAATTGTGGTTCCACTATTGTTTGCTATCATTCCTATTTACATTCACTTTTTTATAAAATAATCAACATCAATAACTATGTTAGATTCTAAGATACCCGAAGGGAATATATCCGACAAATGGACGAATTACAAAGACCATTTAAAACTGGTAGCCCCAAATAACAGACCTAAAATTGATGTAATTGTTGTAGGAACAGGACTTGCCGGTGCTTCTGCAGCTGCATCTCTTGGTGAAATGGGCTATAATGTAAAAGCATTTTGTTTCCAGGATTCTCCACGTCGTGCGCACTCTATTGCTGCACAGGGTGGTATTAATGCTGCGAAAAACTATCAAAATGATGGTGACAGTATTTACAGACTGTTTTACGATACTATAAAAGGAGGAGACTACAGAGCACGTGAAGCTAACGTTCACCGTCTTGCTGAAGTTTCTAATAATATAATTGACCAGTGTGTAGCTCAGGGCGTGCCTTTTGCACGTGATTATGGCGGACTTTTAGATAACCGTTCATTTGGTGGTACACAGGTACAACGTACTTTTTATGCTGCAGGACAAACAGGTCAGCAGTTATTATTAGGTGCATATTCTGCATTGTCAAGACAAATTGGTCAGGGCAGGGTAGAAATGTACAACCGTCACGAAATGCTTGATATCGTTAAGGTAGATGGTAAAGCTCGTGGTATCATTGCGCGTAACCTTATTACAGGTGAAATCGAGAGGCATTCTGCTCACGCGGTTATCATCGCATCTGGTGGTTATGGTAATGTTTATTTCCTCTCTACAAATGCTATGGGTAGTAACGTTACTGCTGCATGGAAAATACATAAAAAAGGAGCTTATTTTGCTAACCCTTGTTTCGTACAGATCCACCCTACGTGTATCCCGGTTCATGGTGTAAACCAATCTAAGTTAACCCTTATGTCCGAGTCACTTCGTAACTCTGGACGTATTTGGGTTCCTAAGAAAAAAGAAGATGCAGAAGCGATTCGTGCAGGTAAATTAAAGCCGGTACAAATTGCTGAAGATGATAGAGATTATTTCCTTGAAAGAAGATATCCTGCGTTTGGTAACCTTGTACCACGTGACGTGGCATCAAGAGCTGCTAAAGAGCGTTGCGATGCCGGTTTTGGTATCGAAGCTAATGCAACCAACGAGGGTGTTTATCTTGACTTCTCTTCGGAGATTATCAGTAAAGGAAAACAAACAGCTTATGCTGCGGGTAACCACCATCCAACAGATGAAGAGGTTATTAAACTAGGTAAAGCATGGATTGAGGAGAAATATGGTAACCTTTTCCAGATGTACCAAAAAATTACTGACGAGAACCCATACGAAACTCCAATGAAAATTTACCCGGCGGTACACTATACCATGGGTGGTGTTTGGGTTGATTACAACTTACAGAGTACAATTCCTGGCTGTTTCGTAGCCGGTGAAGCTAACTTCTCTGATCACGGTGCTAACCGCCTTGGAGCTTCTGCATTAATGCAGGGTCTTGCAGATGGTTACTTCGTATTACCTTATACAGTGTCTGATTACCTTGCGAATGATATTCGTACTGGTAAGATACCTACAAACACACCTGAGTTTGATGAGGCAGAGAAAAATGTAAAAGATCAGATTAACAAATTCCTTAATAACAACGGAACCCGTTCTGTAGATCATTTCCATAAAGAACTTGGTCTTATTATGTGGAACAAAGTTGGTATGGGTCGTAATGAAAAAGGATTAAGAGAAGCTGTTGCTGAAATTGATGCTCTTAGAGCTGAATTTCATAAAGAAGTATATGTTCCTGGAACTGCAGACGAAATGAACCCTGAGCTTGAAAAAGCACTTCGTGTAGCCGATTTTATGGAACTTGGACAATTGATGGCGATGGATGCGCTACAGCGTAAAGAATCTGCCGGAGGCCACTTTAGAGAAGAGTACCAGGATTCGGAAGGTGAAACTCTTCGTGATGATGTGAACTTTAATTTCGTTGGTGCGTGGGAATATAATGGCGACGATATTAATGCTGAGGCACTGCACAAAGAAGTGTTAGAGTATGAGTACATTAAAATTGCTGCTAGGAACTACAAATAAAATACAAGAGAGACATGGCTTCTAATAAAAATATAAATATAAACCTTAAAATTTGGCGTCAGAAAGATGCTAAATCTAAAGGAAAAATAGAAACATATAAACTGGATAATGTTTCAACAGACAGCTCTTTCCTTGAGATGCTTGACCAATTGAACGAACAGCTTATCAATAGCAGGCAAGAGCCTGTAGCATTTGACCATGACTGCCGTGAAGGTATTTGTGGTATGTGCTCGCTTTACATTAACGGTAGAGCTCACGGACCTGATACTAAAATCACTACGTGCCAGCTTCACATGAGAATGTTTAGCGATAATGATACCATTTATGTTGAACCTTGGAGATCTAAAGCTTTCCCGGTAATTAAAGACTTAGTGGTAGACAGAAGTGCTTTTGAAAGAATTCAGCAGGCAGGTGGTTTCGTTTCTGTAAATACTTCAGGACGTACTATTGATGCTAATGCTACTCCGGTACCTAAACATGATGCCGACAGAGCTTTCGAAGCTGCTGCATGTATTGGTTGTGGTGCTTGTGTTGCCAGCTGTAAAAATGGATCTGCAATGTTATTTGTAGGTGCTAAAGTATCTCAGTATGCATTATTGCCGCAAGGTAAAGTAGAAGCTGCTGACAGGGTCCTTAACATGGTAAGACAAATGGACGAAGAAGGATTTGGTAACTGTACTAATACTGGTGCTTGTGAGGTAGAATGCCCTAAAGGCATTTCGCTTGAAAACATTGCACGTATGAACAGAGAATACTTATTTGCCAGTGTAAAATAATAATTAAGGTTAATTATATATTGTATAAAAACGCATCCTTCGGGATGCGTTTTTTATTTGGAGACAACTTGGTTGTTCTATTTGGAAGTGATTGAATTCTCCTCCCGTGGAGGGGTGCCCGAAGGGCAGGGTGGTTACAGTGTAAAATAATTTATAGATTTCTCCACTTCACTGCGCTACGGTCGAAATGACAGAGAATTACCGAAATCTGTGTAGATCTGCTTAATCCGCGTCATCCGCGTTCCATTATGAAACAAAAGACTAACCACTCCGGCTTTCAGCCACTTTCTACAGGAGGGGAAGTTGTTCAGGAGGATTGGGAAAGCTAACTTTTATCTGCTTCGTTGGCTATATTTTCAAGGAATGCTACAAAGTTATCTTCGTGGTTTACGTCTAGCTTTTTCCTTATGCGGTAGCGAGCGTTTTCTACACCGCGCAAGGAAATACTTAAAAGAGGGGATATCTCCTTATTGGTAAGGTTCATTTTTACGAAAGCACATAGCCTTAGTTCCCTTTTTGTAAGTGTAGGGTTAAGTTTTTTAAGCTCTTCGAAAAAGTTATGATGTACTTTCTCAAAATTCACATCAAATACTTCCAGATATTCTTCCCCTATTTTATGCTGATTCAGTTTCTGGAAAATCTGGAATAGCTTTTTGCGGGAATCATCATTCTTAACATAGTCTTTCAACTCTTTAAGATCAACAGTTATTTCATTAAAAATATCTTTCTTCTTAATAAGAAGCATAGTGTAATTGGCCAGTTCTTTACTGTTATTCAATACTTCTTCCTGTAGGTGCGACCTGTCTTTATTGATCTCTTCCTTATCGCGTTGGAGTTTAAGTTGTTCGAGTTCCAACTCCAGCATTTTCTTGGCTTTTAATGCTTCGGCTTTGGTTTTAAGATGTTCGCTCTCGATTCTTTTTTTGATGTAACGAATAATAGCGATAATCAGTAAAGAAGCAAAGATAATATACAGTATATAGGCGAGATTGGTTTGATACCATTTTGGTAAAATGGTAAAGGTGTAGGCGGTTTCTTTTCCTATAAGTCCGGCTGTGTTTCGGCTTCGGACTTTAAATGTGTATTTTCCAGGGCGAAGGTGAGTGTATTCCTTGTATGGTATATTTTGCCATGCCGACCAGTTATTATCAATGTTTTCGAGTATATAGCTGTATTGAATTTCGGTTCCGTGTGTCATTTTTGGAGCAGCAAACTCAAAACGAAGAATGTCGGTTTGATTTGGTAATACTTCGGGATCGTCTTTTTTGTTATTTAATGGCAACAGATTGAGATCCTGATCCTGAGAGTATGAAATTTTAGTGATAACCGTACTAATATCTAAAGTACTGCCTTGGTTTTCAATAGTGTATAAAAATAATCCTGATGTAGTGCCAAATAGAATGTTCTTGCTATTAAGGCTTACAATACATTCCATCCCACGGTTAAAACTGCCTTTAAGATTTAAAAATAGATCTTTATGCAGTTCGGGGTTTTTCTCATTCGTATAAAAATATCCGGCTTCGTCGTCCTGAACAAACCACGTTTTATTTCCCGACTGCATTAGCTTTCGGGTGTTTTTAGTAGGATCAAGAATAGCATTGAGTTGTTTATGTGGGATAAACTTATTTTGCTTTTGATCGTATTTAAAAATACCATTGTTGGCGGTAAAAACTATTTCACCATTCCATCGGGTTACATTCACGTTAAAAGACGACTGTAGGCCGTTTTTATTCGTAAAGTGATCTACTGAGCTTACTCTGTCGTAAGAAGGGCTTATGCGTATCCTAAACACGCCCTTGTAGCCGTGGCATACCCAGTAAGTATATGGCTCGTCTGCTGAAAGAATGTCTCTGGACGATTCATCAAAACCACTTATTTTATCATGAAGTATCCACTGTCCATTATTTTTCTCAAGAAGATAAAGGCCGTTATAATGGGAAGCCAGATAAAAGCCTGCTTTGTTTTTGATGGGAGTTATTTTCCAGAAACCTGTAACAGTACCTATTTTTATAGCTGTTTCATTTTCAATTTTAAACAAACCGTTATCGTGGCTTATTATAACATCTCCTTCAAGTTGTTGTATGGACCATGCCTGCCCGTGAAGGTTTACTATTTTTTTAAAATCATGAATGGACGAAGGGTTTTCGCTGTTTAAATACGAATAATAAACACCCTGATTTGTTGCCAGGTAAATATTGTCTTTATAAGGAAGAACATCATATACAGATGCTTTATTGAAAAGGTATGTATAGGGCGACATAAAGTCGATGTAGGCAAGTCCATTATTTTGCAGCAGCCATATATTGCCGTCTGAAGCAGCATATAGCTTATGGATAACAGTGTTTTGTAAGCTTTGAAAAATGGCAGGACTTTGGATTACCTCGCCATTGGTGTTTGTCATTATTACTTTTGAACTCAGGGTGCCTATAAATAAGTCACCATTGCTATATTTTATTGCAGATGATACCAGGTCGCGTGGTAAGTTTTTAAAAATATAGTTTAAATGATCGAGCTTACCGGATGCTGCAATGCCATGAAAGATATTACCTTGTTTGGTAACAATAGTAATAGCGCCTTTGCTATTGCCGGGAAGAATACTAACTATTTCCTCATTATGGTATTGTTCTTTAGAAATTACCAATGTAGGTTCCTGTCCGTTTGCTGTTAGTTTTAATATTCCGTGATCTGTATCCTGAATGTAATATACACCGTTGACCAAATTGGAATAAATAAAAGATGTTGTAGCTGGTATATGTGTAGCTGTTTTGTTGCTTATTATAATTAGCTCGTTAAAAGAACGGCACAGTATTTTATCGCCCAGGGCATGGATATCCCAAATATTTTCGATGTTATAATTGTTTAGTTGAAGTTCTTCAATAAGCGATCGGTAAAAGTACTTTCCGTTTTTGTCCTTTTGTAATGTGCCTATTTCATTATACCCTCCTGCATAAATAGTGCCTTTACTGTCTATTTCAAGACTTCTGACTGAAGAGTTGTTTGGCAATGTAAGTTTTTGCCAATGTTCACCATCAAAAATCATAACACCATCATTGTTGCCAAAAAAGATCGTGCCATTACTGCTTTCGCACATAGTCCAAAATTGTGGATCGGCATTAAAGTCGCTTCGGGTGTATTGTTTTATTTTACCCGAAAGGGTTAATGAATTGGCAGGGATGTTTTGTGCATAAATGCATAAATGAAAAAAAAGAAGTGAAAAGATATATAGAAGTCTTTTTTGCATGCTTTGTTAATTCTTTATTAAGGAGGTGTTAATCTGTTTCTGTACGAAAACGATGTAAATTATAGTTAAAAACTGAAAAACGAGTCATTTTATAATGCAAAACTACTCAAATATTTTTTAATATAAATTTTTGTTTACCAATATGTTGTAGAAAAAAAGTAATTGTTTGAGTATACACTTTTTATAAATGGTGTAAACAAAGTGTACACCATTTACGCGTCGATAAATTACATAATTATAATTTGGCAATACTAAAATTTAAATCGAAAACGATTGCGAATTTACCAAAATTGACTATTTCTTAATCTGGCCCATCAAGTAATAGTAGATTCGTAAATGAGCTTTTTTCGCAAATTTAAAATTAACTCTAACCCAACAAATCTCATGCGATTTAAAAACTACTTAATTTTAATGTTTTTCTGCTTTTCGGCAGTTTCATTTGCCCAGTCTATAGAGGTAAAAGGAACCGTTTTGGATGCAGGAACAGGTATGACCCTTCCGGGCGTTAACGTACTGGTAAAGGGCTCGACAGCCAATACATCTACTGATATGGATGGTAATTTTACCATTTCTGCAAAACAGGGTGATGTTTTGGTTTTCAATTACATTGGATACTCCACTCAGGAGGTTGTTGCAACCGGAACTTCAATGAAGGTGCAGTTAAAAGAAAATGCTACTCAATTACAGGAAGTAGTTGTAGTAGGCTATGGCTCGCAACAGAAAAAAGACATTACAGGTGCTGTAGCAGTAGTAGATGGAAAGAAATTCGAAAACAGATCAAACAATCAATTAGGTAGCCTTATCCAAGGTCAGGCAGCAGGTGTTCAGGTAACATCAAACTCAGGTAAGCCTGGGGGTAGCTTTAGTGTTAGGATCAGGGGTACAAGTTCAATTCTTGCAAGCAGTGATCCTATCTACGTAATTGATGGAGTTGTAACAAAAGATACCCGTGTATTAAACCCGGCAGATATAGAAACAATGACTATCCTTAAAGATGCTTCTTCTGCAGCTATTTATGGTTCGCAAGGAGCCAATGGTGTTGTTCTTATTACAACAAAGCAAGGTAAGTCGGAAAAACCTACACTTACTTATGAAACCTACACTGGTTTTCAAAGTGTTTGGAAAAAACTAGATGTACTTAATAACACACAGTACCGTACCCTTATGGAAGAAATGGGAAAAAGTACTGACTGGAGCAGATATAGAGCTAACACCAATTGGCAGGATAAAATTTTTAGAACAGGTTTTTCTACAAGCCACCAGATGTCATTATCTGGTAAAACGGATAAAACATCATATTATGTTTCCGGTGGAGTTGTAGATCAGGAAGGTGCGGTAAGAAGTGCCGAAATGAACAGAAAATCATTTAAAATAAACCTTACTCAGGAGGTTACTGACTGGTTAAAAGTTGGAACTAATATGAGTTATATCGATTACAGGGATGTTGACGTTAATGATAGTCAGGCTGTAAACCAGGGAGGTGTATTACTAGGAGCGTTAACTACACCACAAAATATTGGTGTTTACAATCCTGACGGAACTTTTACTAGTAATCCATTTCAGGATTGGGAGAACCCAGTTGCAAGTACAGACGGATCTATGAGAGGTTACAGAAACCAACGTATTTTTGGTAATGTATTTGGTGAGATGAAACTTTTAAAAGGTCTTACCTATAAAACCAGCGTAGGTATTGATTATAGCAATGCTACCTATGATTATTTCCTTGATCCATACCAAACAAGCTATGGCCGTGCTATGAAAGGTATTGGTAAATACGAAACATGGTTAACAAATTACTATACTTTCGATAATACATTAACTTATAAGCTTAATGTAGGGAATCATAATATTGAGGCTCTTGTAGGTACAGTTTACCAAAAAACCAAATGGGAAAATAGTGCAATTGAGCGTAGAAATTTTGCGGGAGCAGGTGTTGTAACTCCCGGAGCAGGATCTGTTATAACTAATGCCAATGCTGATAAAGCTGAAAAAGTAAACATGTCTTATATCTCAAGGGTTAATTACTCTTACAATGATAAATATTTACTTACTGCAAACTTTAGAGCAGATGCTTCGAGTAGTTTTGGTGCAGACGAAAAATGGGGTTATTTCCCATCGTTCTCTGCAGGATGGAGAATTTCGGGTGAAGAATTCCTTAAAGAATCAGGTACTATTAATGACCTTAAACTTAGAGCGGGATGGGGTATTGTTGGTAACGATTCTGGTATAGGAAATTATGCTTGGGCTGGTAAAGTAGGCTCTGGTGTAAACTATCCAATTGGAGGTGGTGCACAGCCAGGTACCAGACCTATTTCTCTAGAAAATACTTCATTGAAATGGGAAGAGTCTGAGCAATTAAATATAGGTGTTGATGTTGCATTATTTAACAACAGGGTTAAGTTTAGCGCAGATGTTTACAAGAAAACAAGCAACGATTTATTACTACCTTACCAAATACCTACAACTTCAGGATTTCAGGATGCTATTGTAAATTACGGAGCAGTTACTAACAAAGGTTTGGAAATGCAATTAAGCTCTGTAAATATTGACAATAAAGATTTTCAGTGGAGTACAGATTTAAACATATCGTTTAACAGAAATGAAGTTACTAAACTTTTAGACGATGAATCATATTATGGTAATATAGCAAGTAGAGGTAACGCTGTTCGTGTAAAAGAAGGTGAGTCATTAGGACAGTTTTACGGTTATGAGTGGGGCGGTGTTGATCCTACTACAGGAAATGCATATTATATTGCTGCCGATGGAAAACGCACGTTTACACCATCTGCCGATAATGACCGTAAAGTAATTGGTAACGCAATGCCGGATTTTACATATGGTATTACAAATACATTTAACTATAAAAACTGGGGCTTAAACTTTTTCTTCCAGGGTTCACAGGGTAATGATGTATTAAACGCTACAAGAATTGATACCGAAGGGATGATAGATGCTAAAAACCAATCTACAGCAGTATTGAACCGTTGGCAGAAAGAAGGTGATATTACTGATATACCTAAAGCTTTTGCTCCTGGTGATACTAACAGTGCAACTGATAATTCAAGAATATCTTCTCGTTTTATTGAGGATGGATCTTACATCAGGCTTAAGGCTATAACACTTAGCTATAGCTTCCCTAAAATTTTTACTGAGAGAATAAAATTAAGCGGATTAAGCTTATATGCTACCGGAGAAAATTTATTCACGATAACAAACTATTCTGGATTTGACCCTGAGGTAAATGTATTTAGTACCGAAACTCAGGCGAATACAGCACAGGGCATTGATTACGGAACCTATCCGCAAACAAGAAATATAATATTTGGAATTAGAGCATCACTTTAATAAAAGACTATGAAAATCATGAACAACAAAAAAACCATTTTCACGCTTTTACTTTCAGCGATACTGTTTACGGCGTGCAATGACGAGTTGGATACTACTCCTATATCGGAAGGAACAAACGATAACTCTTATATAACCGGAGATCAGCTTGAGGCTGCCTTAACGGGTGCTTATGAATCTTTCCAGGGTAACGACTTTTATGTTTGGGACCACGTATTGTTCTCGGACGTAAGATCTGATAACCATTATGCAGGTGGAGATAATCCAGAGATATTTCAAATCGACCGTATAACTGTAGAGCCTACAAACGGGCGTGTTAATAATGCATGGGTTGCTATTTACAATGGTATTGCAAGAGCAAATACAGTAATAGAGCAGGCTCCAAACATCCAGAGGCTAATAACTGAAGAAAGAAGACAGCAAATAATAGGTGAGGCATACTTTTTAAGAGCATATCACTACTATTCTCTTGTACGACTTTTTGGAGGAGTTCCTTTAGTATTGGAAACAGTTAAGAAACCGGATCCGGAAAGTGTAAGGATACCTAGAAATACAGAACAAGAAGTTTACAACCAAATTATTGCGGACCTTGATATAGCAGCAGATAAACTGCCTGCAACATACGGTGGAGATGCATCTGTAAACAAAGCGCGTGCTACTAAAGGTGCGGCACATGCTTTACTGGCTAAAGTATATGCACAACAACCTACACCAGACTATGCACAGGTAATTAGCTATGCTAACCTTGTAATGACAAGTTCGGCAGGTTATGATCTTATGGGTAATTTTGCTGAACTTTTTGACGGAAGCCATTTTAACAATAAGGAGTCTATCATGGAAGTACAGTACTTAGGAGGTAATGAAGGAACATGGGGGCCACAAATGCAATTGCCACCATCTGTAAGTGGTGATACATGGAGAAAATTTGTTACTCCGTCACACGACCTTGTAAATGCTTATGATGCTGAAGGCGATGTAATACGTAAAAATGCAACCATACTTTTTGAAAATGTGCCTTGGGTAGATGAATATTGGGGTAATGCCGTAGGAAGTTCTGTTCCGTTTGCTTACAAATGGAAAAATGCTATGGGCTGGAACAGTTCAGACCATGTTTACTTATTACGTCTTGCCGATATTATTCTTTTAAAAGCTGAAGCACATAACGAACTTGGACAGACAGGTCTTGCAGAGCAGGAAGTTAACAAAATAAGGTTAAGAGCACACTTGTTAGAATTAACTCCGGAACAAACTTCTTCTCAGGCCTCGATGAGAAAAGTTATTCTTAACGAAAGAAGATTAGAGCTTGCACAAGAGGCACATCGTTGGGATGACCTTGTAAGAAGCGGAAATGCTGTACAAATAATGAATGCTGTACAGGATGTTGATCTTAGAAACGGTCAGCCTGTAAATTATAATATGCAGGAGTTTGAGGTTTTCCTTCCGATACCTCAAAATGAGAGAGACAGAAATCCTAAACTGGAGCAAAATACAGGATACAACTAATAAACATATATAGCATATCAAAATTGTTCTGATTGCTATTGTATGGGGTTAATGCTACCAAAGATTCTTCAGTTTTTATAGATATTTCTCGCAAGACTAGAAAACTGAAGGCTTTGGTAACGCATTAACAGGTTCATCAGTCTATGCCGTGGCAACTTTAGTGTGGCAGTAAAAGACATAAGATTAAATGAATTATAATTAAAATTTAGGTGCAGTTTATATTGTGCCGCAGGATTACCATGCTAATAAAAAAGAAAAATGTATTGTCCGGAATCGCATTATCTCTGGTTGCAGCGGCTATGCTGACAGGATGTGCTTCTGGAAAAAAATCGGCAAATGCCGGATTATGGATCACCATGCCGGATCAGTCGGTTGTGTTTCAAAAACAATCAAAATCATCAATTAATCAATCAAAGAGCGAAAATTTACAGCTTACCATCAATACAGGTACAACCTACCAGGAGATGGACGGTTTTGGCTACACCATAAATGGAGGTAGTGCAAAACATATTACAAACATGAGTGCCCCGGCAAGAGCGAAACTATTGCAGGAACTTTTTGGCACCGGTACTAACGATATTGGTGTTAGCTACATTAGGTTGAGCGTAGGAGCATCGGATCTTGATGAAAAAGTATTTTCATACAACGACCTGCCTGCAGGAGAAACCGATGTTAACATAGAAAAGTTCGACCTTGGATATGACAAATTATACCTTATTCCTGTTTTAAAACAGATACTTAAAATAAATCCTTCAATAAAAATATTAGGATCTCCATGGTCGCCTCCTGTATGGATGAAAACCAATGGTGATGCAAGAGGCGGAAGTTTAAAACCGGAATATTATACTGCGTATGCTAAATACCTTGTGAAATATGTTCAGGCAATGAAAAAGGAAGGGATCATTATCGATGCGCTTACTGTTCAGAACGAACCGCTTCATCCGGGTAACAACCCAAGTCTTTTAATGGTTGCCGAAGATCAAAAGGTTTTCGTGAGAGATCATATGGGGCCGATATTCGAAAAAAGTGGTATAAAAACCAAGATCATCATATACGATCATAATGCTGACAGACCGGATTATCCTATTAGCATACTTAACGATAAAGAGGCTGCTAAATATATAGACGGTTCTGCGTTCCATTTATATGGAGGTACTATAGATGCTATTTCGCAGGTGCATGAAGCACACCCGGATAAGAATCTGTACTTTACAGAACAGTGGGTAGGTGCTCCCGGCGATTTTGCCAATGAGCTAACGTGGCATACAGAAAACCTTATTATTGGCGCACCACGTAACTGGTGTAAAACTGTATTGGAATGGAACCTTGCTGCCGATGAAAACCAACAACCGCATACCGATAGGGGTGGTTGTGACCGATGCCTTGGCGCTGTAACGATTAAAGGCGACGAAGTAACACGTGAACCGGCTTACTATATCATTGCACATGCGTCTAAATTTGTACGTCCTGGGTCAGTCAGAGTAGAATCTAACCTGATTGATGGATTGCCTAATGTGGCTTACAAAACTCCTGATGGCGGTATTACTGCAATCATCCAAAATACATCTAAAGCTGATAAGACGATCGATGTGAATGCGGGGAGTAAGACAACAACAATAACTTTAAAAGCAGGTGCTATTGCTACCCTTGTATTATAATGCAAATACAATTTAAACATATTGCCTTAAGTGTGCTTGCATCTGTAGCTTTTGTATCGGCGAATGCCCAGCAAAGAACTGCGGACACCGATAAAAAAGTAGAAGCGCTTTTAAATAAAATGACGCTTGAAGAAAAAGTGGGTCAGATGACCCAGATAACCCTTGACGTAATAGGTAAAGGGAATGACCGATATTCTAGTTTTGAGCCTGTTATGCTGGATCCTGTAGAAATGGAAAAAGCATTGGGTAAATATCATATAGGATCAGTCCTAAATACAGCCAATAACCGGGCGCTTACCACCAAAAAGTGGTTTGAAATTATAAGCGAAATCCAAAAAACATCTCTAAAATTAAATGCTCATAAGATCCCGGTTATTTATGGCGTAGATCAAATTCACGGTGCTACTTATACTGCGGGGGCTACAATGTTTCCACAGCAAATAGCACAGGCTGCGAGCCGTAATTTAAAATTGATTGAGCAAGGAGCATCTATCACGGCTTATGAAACCCGGGCAAGTAACATTCCGTGGAATTTCTCTCCGGTGTTAGACTTAGGTGGCGATCCGCGTTTTTCGCGCATGTGGGAGTCGTTTGGTGAAGATCCTTACCTGGTATCTGTAATGGGTGTTGCTATGATTGATGGTTATGAAGGGAAAGACAACAACATTGGGCATCCCGAAAAAATAGCCTCTAACCTTAAGCACTTTTTAGGTTACCATGCAACAGCATCGGGTAAAGACAGAACACCAGCTTATATTTCTGAAGAAGCGCTTCGCGAATACCACCTGCCATCATTTAAGGCAGCGGTAGATGCCGGAGCACACACAATAATGATAAATTCGGGCATAATCAACGGGGTTCCGGTGCATGCAAATTATGCTATTCTTACTCAGCTTTTAAAAGACGAACTTGGCTTTAAAGGCCTTGTAGTTACCGACTGGGCCGATATTGAAAACCTGCACAGGCGCGATAGAGTTGCTGCTTCGGATAAAGAGGCGGTAATGCTTGCCATAAATGCAGGTATAGATATGTCGATGGTGCCTTACAAGTATGAAGTTTTTTGTGATAATTTAGTACAGCTTGTAAAAGAAGGAAAAGTAAAAGAGGAAAGGATAGATGATGCCGTTCGCAGGATATTAAAAGTAAAGTATGCACTGAACCTTTTTGATAAACCGAATACAAACCCTAAGGATTACCCGAAATTTGGTAGTAAAGAATTTGAGAAGGCATCGTATGATATGGCTGCTGAGGCCATTACGCTACTTAAAAATAAAGGCAACATACTGCCTTTAAAAAAGAATATAAAGGTATTGGTTACAGGTCCTAATGCAAACAGTATGCGTACGCTTAATGGCGCATGGACGTACTCTTGGCAGGGTGAAAAGGTAGAAGAATTTGCAGGTCAGTACAATACGATACTTGAAGCGGTGCAAAATGAAATTGGTAAAGCCAATGTTACTTATGTGCCGGGTGTAAGCTACAAACAAGGAGGCCATTACTACGAAGAGCTTACAGATAAAATGGACGAAGCCATTGCTGCTGCCAAAAACAGCGATGTAATTATTCTTTGTCTTGGCGAGAATACCTATACCGAAAAACCGGGCGATCTTAACGATCTATACTTATCTGAACTGCAAACAGAGTTGGCTAAAAAACTGGCAGCTACAGGTAAACCTATAGTGCTTGTACTTAATGAGGGCAGACCAAGAATTATAAGCCGTTTTGAGCAGGAAATGAATGCTATTGTGCAAGCATACCTTCCGGGGAATTTTGGAGGTGATGCATTGGCTGATGTGTTATTTGGTGATGTAAATCCGTCGGGAAAACTGCCATATACTTACCCACGTTTTCCTAATGCTACAATATCATACATACACAAACCGTCTGAAGAACAAAAGAAAGCTGAAGGAGTATATAATTATGAAGCAGATTACAATCCGCAATTCTCGTTTGGGTTTGGATTAAGCTATACTACATTTGAATATAAAGATCTTAAAGTAAGTAAGACTTCGCTTAAAAAAGGTGAAAACCTGCAAGTGAGCATAACAGTTACCAATACCGGAAAAATAACTGGGAAAGAGGTGGTAGACTTGTTTACATCTGACCTTTATGCCAGTAGCGTAACACCGGATGTAAAGCGCCTGCGTCGTTTCGAAAAAATTGAACTTAAACCGGGTGAAAGCAAAACTGTAACGTTTGAGCTTAACCCTGCCGACCTTAGTTACATTGGCCGTGATGGAAAAAGCATTCTGGAAGCAGGTGATTTTGAAGTGATGGTAGAGAAACTAAAGGCTACATTTACCCTGATTGATTAGTTTTTCAATATAAATTGTTTAGTGTTTTAGGTTATTAAGCCCCGCATTGCGGGGCTCTTTTTATAATTAAGCTATTTTGTCTAACCTATACCAGTGGATAAATTGCTGTGTATTTAGCTCAAGCGATTTTTCACCAATTTCATCTGATTCAATAGTATTTAGATCTATTTCTGATTGAAATAATTCCGGGTGATATTCATTGAGTTTCTTGTATATTAAATCTACGTTAATTACAGATTTCATAAAATTATAATTTTCGTTTGTTAACGAACCAAAATATTTATTATTCCAAAAAGCTGGAAAATTTCGTATAAGAAGTAAGATGTTATTTTTGTTTAGTGAGTGATTTATATAATTTCTGAATTCATCTGAATTCTTATTTTCCCATAATTGCATGATCATTTTATTTAGTACATTTAAAGGATCTTCATAAAATGGTGGAGTTAGAAGTTTAGCTTTTTGTATAATTATATCATATAAAGGCTCTTTTTTATCATCTGTAAATGTACTTGTAAAATAGCAGAGGTGAAATAATCCTAAATTATGAGCTAATTCTAATATAAATTTTTGCTCAATATTTTCCTCGTTTAATTTTGTACCCACTTTTTCAATAATTCTTGTTCTGAAACTTCTTCCAAACATATCCTCTCCAATATTGGGAATGACTTCGATGTTGTGTAATAGAAATCTACAAAAAAATAAATACTCTTTCTTTTCTGAATCATCAATTATAGCCTCAAGTTTATATATAGTTTTATATTCTGCATGACGACTAAATAGCTCTATGATTTGTCTTTTTAATTCTGAGATATTTTGTTCTTCAATTAGATTTTTAATATTTTTAATTTTTGCTTCTGATACTTTTCTAAATGTATGATAGGAGAAATATTTTTCGAAGTGTTCAATTGAATTTATTCTGAGTTCCTTTTCAAGAGTTTTAGAGTCCAGATTCTCTTCAAAGATTTGCGAATTACTTGAGTATGATGGAAAAAGATGTTGTAAAATAAGTTTTGATGATGGGTATTTGTCAATTAATTGTTTTCTAAAGCCATTGGGTTTTACATTTGAATTATGTTCGTCGTTAAAATCAATTATTCCTGTGATCCCAGAAGTGATATTTATTTCGTTATTGTAATTTTTAATTTCATTATAACATTCTTCATTAGTTATTTTTAAATATTCTATCCAAAAAAGATCTCTTAGATTTACCTCCCCTCCAATAGCAAATGCTCCAATAGCAAAACTATTTATCACTCTAATTATTTCTCTAGGTGTATTGAAATGAAAATTTCTAAATTCAAATGCAATTTCCTTCAGCTCATTATTTTTGTTTAGATCAAGAGATTTATTGAGAGAAGATATTTTTAAATCGAAAAATAATTGTAAATCTTCTTTTTCTATCCTCGGTAGTATAATTGGGACATTAATTATTTTTTCAATAAATAATTTACCGTCATTTTTGTCATTGCCATATCTATGATGGATTGCTTTTGAAACTTGTTCAGGATCTAGGGCAATTAGATAAATTAAATTTTTAAAATTGGCATTCAATTTTATTATTTTTAAAAGAGTATAGATTTCATCTTTGTCTAGACGATCTATATCATCAATAAATATTGCAATTTTATATTCGGAACTTTGGAGTTCTAAGTCAATTTTCTCTTTAAGTTTTTCTAATGTAACACTTTTACCAATCAAATCTTCTCCTAAAGATTTGAAGATCTCGCTTGGCTCAAATGTAATAGTATTTCTGTTAGTAGGTAAGCCTATAGAAGCGGATAATTTTACAGCTTTTAGGTATCTACTGAATTGTAAAATATATTTCCCCGCCTTCTTTAAAGTTTGACTATCAGTTATAGATAAGGTTTTAGATAATCCTTCAAAAAAGTCAAATAACATTTCATCTTGAGTGGAATATCTCCATGGATTGTAATGATACTTGATGATCCGTTTATCATTATTGTTTCCTTTAAAATCAGATATGTATGTGTCGAGTAAATTTAAAAATGATGTTTTTCCTTCTCCCCATTTGCCATAAATACCAACAGTTAAAGGTTCAGAGTTAGTAGTGTTTCTTTGAATTATTAAATCAACTTTCTTTGCGTAATGACTAAAATTAAAAATATCTTCTTTATCAGAAATAATTGGAGCTTCGTTTAAAATATATTGTGGCATAATGCAATTTTTCTAAAATTATAAAATAAATCTTACTTATGAAGAAATTAAATTTATAGCAGTGGAATTTTTATTTATAAGTTTACTTCTTAAAAGGATTACTGTACCTCACATCTTTTGTAAACTCTTCATCAGTAAGGGTTTTAAGAAAAGCGATTAAATTGGCTCTGTCTTCATCAGAAACATTATTTCCATGATGAGTCAGCAAAATTTCCAGAGTTGCATACCTGCCATCATGCCCGTAAGGTGCTGTAAGCTCTATGTTTTTCATGTTGGCTACCTTCATAAAAGTAGGCTCGTCCTCAAAACCTCTTCCATTCTGTTCTATTGGAAAATTCAATATAGGAAGGGAGTCGTTTACGAAAAAAACTTGTTGAACACCCTGATGGCACTCCATACATGAAACCGTAAAGGTGGTAGGGGGGGATGCCCCTTGTTCGTGAAATTTGAAGAATCCTGCTTGTTCTTGAGGAGTCATAGGCACACCTCTATCGAATTTTGAACCGTATGAGTTTAAAGATCTAATAAATTGCGCAAGGGCTTTTGATACCCTGTCACTTGTAATGGCTTCATCACCAAACGCTTTTTTAAATAACGCTTTGTAATAAGTAGTTTTTTCCAGTTTAGCAAGCATTTCCGGTAATGTTGACCCCATTTCTATATGATCCTGAATGGGTAGTAATGTTTGTTCTTCTAACGTTCGTGTTCTGGAATCCCAAAACATAGCGCCACCAAAATGCCTTATATTAACCAGGTGTATGGAATTTCTTATGGTTAGTCCGTTTACACCTTTGCTTTTTGCAACGTTATCTGCAAAAGCAAATTCCTGTTTATGGCAGGAAGCACAACTAATCGTGTTGTTTTTTGATAGTTTTTTGTCATAAAACAATACTCTGCCTAATGTTGCTCCATCATTGGTAATAGGATTACCGGAGACAGTATTTACATCATTTGCAGAATGTGGAACACCTTTACTTGGTAAGCTCGTATAGTCGTAGGGTATATCGGGTAAACTTAGGTAGCCTTGATCTTCGCTACTTTCTCCATTGGGAGAATCGTCTTTACCGCATTGAATAAACAAGAGTATGCTAAGAATACATACTAAATAGGGAGGGCCGTGTTTTTTAAAGAGTAATTTTTTTTGTTTCATAATTAGCATTTTTTAGCCAAATGTATATTATTTTAACATAAGATTTACAATAATGCTATTTTTTAGTGTTGAAAATTCTTGCAATTTTGAAGATGGTGATAATAAGTGTAAGGTTTTAAGGCCTTGCAGGAAACCATATAGATTTGTAATTTTATCCAAGAAAGCATTACTTATGAAAATCTCCCTGATCCAAACGTCCCTTATTTGGGAAAATCCCGCAGCTAACAGGAACAATTTTGAAAAACTGATACATAGTATTGCAGAATCTACCGATATAATTGTGCTTCCGGAAATGTTTGCCAGTGGTTTTACTATGAAACCCGAATTGGCAGCAGAAACGATGGATGGAGCTACTATAGCTTGGATGAAGGAAATGGCGATAACAAAAGGCTCTGCTATTACCGGAAGCTTAGTAATTGAGGAAAATGGAAACTATTATAATCGTCTGCTTTTTGTTTTGCCCGATGGTAAAATAAAATACTACGATAAGCGCCATCTGTTTTCATTGGCAGGAGAAGATAAGGCATATACCGCAGGAACCGAAAAGCTAATTGTGGAATATCGTGGTTGGAGAATTTGTCCGTTGGTGTGTTATGATCTTCGTTTTCCGGTATTTTCGAGAAACACCGAAGCATTCGATTTGCTTTTGTATGTTGCTAATTGGCCATCGCCCCGCCTTGTAGCCTGGGATTCACTCCTAAAGGCACGTGCTATAGAAAATATGTGTTATGTAGCAGGGGTAAATAGAATAGGACAGGACAGTAACGGACATGAATATCCGGGGCATTCCCAATTATTCGATTGTTTGGGTGCAAATGTTATTGACCTTTCTGTTACTGAAGGCGTATATACTGTAGTATTAGATAAGGAAAACATGCTGGAAACCCGAAAAAAATTAGGGTTTCTTAACGATAGGGATAACTTTACGGTTTTAGATTAAATACTTCTTCTGCATCCCAGTTCCCCAGTAACTTTATAACACCTGGAAAATATATAACTTCTTCAGGTTGAAGTTTCTCAATGTAATTACCAGGATCCCATTCCCGATTTTTATTGTCGTCATAAATTACGCGCAGTGTGTATTTATCCGGTAATAAAGCTTCGAAGTTTATTTTTGTTTCCCCTTCGGAATAATAAGAAGCCTGGACAACCTCTTTTTCATTTAAAACTTCGAGAATTAAAGGAAAACGATCTACATTTTTCAGTGTTAAAAATATATTGCCATAATCGGTGTAGTAACGGGTCGAGAGTTTGTAGTTAAGCGTGTCATTCTCTTTTTCGTAAAAGTCCTTTAAGGCACCGGGCAATAGCGTAAATGTATACTTTTGATCTTCTTGCTTAACAAAATCGAACTCGAGTTCCTGCTCCATTTCTTTATAAACCAGAGTATATTTTACAGCCAGAGAATCTTTATTGATGAGGCTTATTTTTGTAGTGTCTATAGCTGTGATCGGGGTGGTAGATTGTAAGGTGAATTTTTCCCTGAAATGTAGCCCGCCCTTTTGTACGGCTTCTACAGTTAATGAATCCATAGCCTTCATTTCTTTGAATTTTACCGTAAAATCCTTTATAGAATCCTTATGTCTCACTGTTACTTTTAAAGAGTCGGCTTCGAGTTTTCTAGGCAGCCATACCTGTAGGGAGTCTTTATCTTTAACCTTTGTGGTCATGCTACGAATAGCCTCAGAGTTTAAAGCATTTTTCACTTCTATTTTTGTGCCAGGATAGTTGCCTTCGTAACCGGCATACAGTCGGTTAGATGTTGCCTGTATAGGTCGGGAAGGCTTAAACTTTAATTTTTCTTTAAACAATGATAATTGATAAAGCGTATCGTTAGGGATGCTGATAGTTTGGTTTAAAAAAGCAATCTTATCGCTTTTAGGATCGTATTTGTAGTTGTTGTTTGCATCCTTAAGAGCTATAAGGTGGTATTTGCCCTGTTTAAGATTTTCGAGCGCATAAAGAACTGTACTATCCAATGTATTGGTTACATAACGCGGACGTTCATTGTAAATGGTAGAATCGTTAAACGTTTCATTTGCTTCATATAGCATTACAGTAACAAAGTTGTCGGTTTTTTGGGAGTAGGCATCTTTTATTTTTCCACCAAGAGAAAGAGAGTCGATGTAGGTGCCTGTAGAAAAAACAAATTTAAACTGGGAATAAGGGTTACTTTCATTGTTGTCGGTAATACTTTGCCCAAAGTTAAAACTGTAGGTAGTGTTTTCTTTTAAGGTGTCTTTTATTTTTATGGTAATAAACTTGCTTGCACTTCCCGATGGTACAATAACCGGAGCAGTTTGCATTGGTGGGGAAATAATAAGCTGTTTATTAACGTCTTTTATTTTAATATACTCATTAAAATCAATGCGTATTTCACTGCCTTTAAACTGGGTACTCATGTTTTTAGGCGAACTTCCTATAATATAAGGAGCAAGAGTATCTTTAGCGCCACCGGTAATAACACCCCTCTTTGCGCATGAGGTAAGGCAGAGAGCAGTAAATAATATATATAGGAGAATTCTATTTTTCAGCATTTTGTATTCTTTGACTGCACAAAATAACGATTATATTTAGTGTAATTAAAATGTTTTCACAAAAAATAAACTACTGTTAGATATGTGCATAGGCAATGGTAATAATACTCACCCTTGCTCCGGGAATTTTAAGAAGTGCCCTACCGCAGGCTTCTAGTGTGGCTCCGGTGGTAATAACATCGTCTACTAACAAAAAATGCTTGTTTTTATCGTGATCTGTAGGGGTTACATCAAAGGAATTATTGATGATTTCTGCCCTGGCAGCAATATTTTTTTTAGTTTGTGTCTTATTATAAGTGTTCCGTAATAATAAATCGTCGTTATAGTCTGCTCCCAGACCATGCGCAAGAGCTTTACCAAAATCTGCCACCTGATTGTAACCTCTTTGCCGGAGTTTTTTTCGATGTAGCGGTACTGGGATCACTTCTGTTACCGATTGCAGCACTTCTATGTTTTTAATATCCTCAATATACCATTTGCCTATAAGTGAACCTATTTCCTGTTTCCCTCTGTATTTTAAATTATGAATGAGTTCCTGGACTATACCTTGTTTATGAAAGTATACTACCGACGATGCGTGTTCAACAGGCAGCCTGCCATAAAATTTTTTATAGGTTTCGTTTTCTTCAATTAAATGATGTTGGGTAAAAGGCATATCGTGCCGGCAATGCGTGCAAACAACATCTTCACTTTCTAAAAGTATGCCTTTACATCCTGAACATACTTTTGGAAATAATAAGTTAAGTAAGGTTTTAAACATGAGGCATTATGATTTGAATATAAAGATAGGAAAAAATGTAAGGTTTTTACTGTTGTTATTTTGTTTAATTACAGTTGTTTAATAAATTACATTGCGCGTTTGTTGATGCTGATTTTGAGCAATTTTATTTAATGCTGATTTTCTAAATGCGATGAGGTATATACAATAGCTTTTTATATTTTTGCAGCATGGCAAAACAAGAAGATTTATTTAAGAATGTAATTTCGCACGCAAAGGAATACGGATTTATTTTTCCGTCAAGCGAAATATATGATGGTTTAAGTGCTGTTTATGATTACGGTCAAAATGGTGCCGAGTTAAAAAAGAACATCAGGGAGTATTGGTGGAAATCGATGGTGCAAATGCATGAAAATATTGTAGGTATTGATTCCTCAATATTTATGCATCCTACAACCTGGAAAGCGTCGGGTCACGTAGATGCTTTTAACGATCCATTGATCGATAACAAAGATTCTAAAAAGAGATATAGGGCCGACGTACTTATTGAGGATTATGCTGAAAAGATAAACCAGAAAGCCCAAAAAGAAATAGAAAAAGCAAGAACCCGTTTTGGCGATGCTTTTAACGAACAGGAATTTATTACTACAAACACTCGTGTGGTAGAATATCTTGCTAAAAAGAAAGAGATACTTGAGCGTATGGCTCGTTCACTGGAAACAGAAAACCTTGCCGACGTAAAAGCACTTATAGAAGAGCTTGAAATTGCCGATCCGGAAACCGGTTCTAAAAACTGGACAGAAGTACGTCAGTTCAACCTTATGTTTGGTACCAAACTTGGTGCTGAAGCTGCTACCGCGATGGATCTTTATCTTCGTCCGGAAACAGCACAGGGTATATTTGTAAACTTCCTGAATGTACAAAAAACCGGAAGGATGAAAATACCTTTTGGTATTGCTCAAACCGGTAAAGCATTCCGTAACGAAATCGTTGCAAGACAGTTTATTTTCCGTATGCGTGAGTTCGAACAAATGGAAATGCAATTTTTTGTACGTCCGGGTGAAGAGATGCAATATTATGACTACTGGAAAGAAACAAGATTAAAATGGCACTTATCATTAGGTTTGGGTAAAGAAAATTACCGTTTCCATGATCACGAAAAATTAGCACATTATGCTAATGCTGCTGCCGATATTGAGTTTAATTTCCCATTTGGCTTTAAAGAGCTGGAAGGTATCCACTCAAGAACTGATTTCGACCTTAAAGCACATGAGCAGTTCTCTGGTAAAAAACTACAGTATTTTGATACCGAAGAAAATAAAAACTATACTCCATATGTAGTAGAAACATCTGTAGGATTGGACAGGATGTTCCTTGCTGTTTTCTCTAACTCTTTAAAAGAGGAAACGCTTGAGGATGGATCTGTGCGTACGGTTCTTAAATTACCATCGGTACTGGCACCTACAAAGGCTGCTGTGTTACCATTGGTTAAAAAAGACGGACTTCCGGATGTAGCACGCCAGATAATTGAAGACCTTAAATGGGATTTCAATGTAACGTATGATGAAAAAGATGCTGTAGGACGACGTTACAGAAGACAGGATGCCCTTGGTACTCCTTTCTGTATTACGGTTGACCACCAAACGCTGGAAGACCAAACTGTGACCATTCGCCACCGCGATACTATGGCGCAGGACAGGGTTAAAATTTCAGACCTGAGAGGAATTATCAATGAGGAGGTTTCGGTAAGAAACTGGCTTATGAAAATGTAATAAAAAATAAAGGCTCCCATTGGGAGCCTTTATTTTTAGAATTTATCTTTTTAGTTTTCTTGATCTTCGTCAGTAGAAAGCGCATTCCATCCTCTTGCTTTTAGCGGAATTTTTGTGTTTGCACGGGTAACAAGATGGATTCCCTCACTTTCTTGTGTCATATGGCCTATAACAGAGAAATTAGGATTGCCTTTTATCTTGTCGAAGTCTTCCATACGGATCGTGAATAACAATTCGTAATCTTCACCACCATTAATGGCTACAGTAGTACTATCTATATTGAATTCTTCGCATACATTGATCAATTGAGGATCAAGCGGGAGCTTATCTTCGTATAAATTACAACCTACATTCGATTGTTTGCACAGATGCATAATTTCTGATGAAAGTCCGTCAGAAATATCGATCATAGATGTTGGTTTTATTTCCAGTGCTTTAAGCAAAAGCTTTACGTCTTTACGTGCTTCCGGCTTAAGCTGGCGTTCGATAAGGTAAGTATAAGGGTCTAGATCCGGTTGATTGTCCGGGTTCACCTGGAATACTTGTTTTTCACGCTCCAAGACCTGTAAGCCCATATATGCTGAACCAATATCTCCGGTGACCACTAGCAAATCGGTACTTCCGGCACCAACGCGATAAGTTATATCTTCTTCGTCAGCTTCACCAATAGCGGTAATGCTGATTATCATTCCTTTTTGTGATGAGGTTGTATCGCCACCTACAATATCTACATTGTACACTTTAGCAGCAGTACGGATTCCATCATATAATTCTTCCAGTGCTTCCACCGGGAAACGGTTAGAAACCGCAATAGAAACCGTTATTTGAGTAGCAGTAGCATTCATGGCGCAAATGTCCGACACGTTTACTACAACTGCTTTATAACCTAAATGCTTTAAAGGCATATAGGCAAGGTCGAAATGAACGCCTTCAATAAGTAAATCGGTGCTGACTACTATTTTTTTATCTTTAAAATCAAGTACAGCGGCATCATCGCCAATTCCTTTAATGGTAGTAGGCTGATTGATCTCTACGTCTTTAGTAAGGTGTTCTATAAGGCCAAATTCGCCTAAAGCGCCAAGAGTTGTGCGCTGTTGGTTTTTATCTTCTATCATTCTTTTTTGAGGTTCTGTGAGGCTAGTGCCTTAGTTGCTGAGGTGCAAAGGTACAACTTAGAAGTTATAAAGTAATAGGGTCGAATGTCGTAAAGTCGAAAGGTTTTACTCAGGCGACCAACTCTGCCGTGATTACGAGCGTAGTGCAACGAAGCACGGTAATCGTTTTAAAGTTTGAGTAAGCTTCCCCTCCTATGGAGGGGGTGCCCGTAGGGTGGGGTGGTTAATTTTAATGGAGTAAAAACCACCCCGGCTTTCAGCCACCCCTCCATAGGAGGGGAAGTCGAACCTGTTCTTACTTTTGTGGAACTTTGACAAACTCAGCGTGACCATGCGGCGTCATTGCGGCAATTTCTATAGAAACCCTTTTCGATCTTTTTACAAACAAAAAACCCGGTACATCAGCACCGGGTTTCTATTCTAAAATCTCAATTCTCGATACTGGGAAAGGATCTAATCATTCAATTTAAGTACAGCCATGAAAGCTTCCTGTGGAATTTCCACATTACCTACCTGGCGCATACGTTTTTTACCTTTCTTCTGTTTTTCAAGAAGCTTACGTTTACGGGAGATATCTCCACCATAACATTTTGCGGTAACGTCTTTACGTAGTGCTTTAACGGTTTCACGCGAAATTACTTTTACCCCGATCGCTGCCTGAATAGGAATATCAAATTGCTGACGTGGTATAAGCTCTTTTAGCTTTTCACACATTTTTTTACCTATGTTGTAGGCGTTGTCTTCGTGTATCAGTGCAGATAGTGCATCTACCGGCTGTGCATTAAGTAATACGTCAAGACGAACAAGTTTTGATGTACGCATCCCGATAGGAGAATAGTCAAACGAAGCATAACCTTTAGATACTGTTTTAAGCCTGTCGTAGAAATCGAATACGATCTCGGCAAGCGGCATATCAAAGTTTAATTCAACACGCTCAGTAGTAAGGTATGTCTGATTTGTTATTAATCCGCGTTTTTCAATACAAAGGCTCATTACGTTACCTACGAAATCGCTTTTGGTAATAATGGTAGCTTTAATGTAAGGCTCCTCTACATGACTTAGTTTAGATGGTTCCGGTAAGTCACTTGGGTTATTTACGATAAGTGCTTTTTCCGGTTCTTTTTTAGTATAGGCATGGTACGATACGTTGGGAACCGTTGTGATTACCGTCATATCAAACTCACGCTCTAAACGCTCCTGGATAATTTCCATATGCAGCATCCCTAAGAATCCGCATCGGAAACCAAAACCAAGCGCAGCAGAGCTTTCAGCTGTAAATACAAGCGAAGCATCATTAAGCTGCAGTTTCTCCATAGAGTTACGAAGCTCTTCATAATCCTCAGTGTCTACCGGATAAATACCGGCAAATACCATTGGTTTTACGTCTTCGAAACCACTAACCATATTTTGAGTAGGCGTTTTAGCATCGGTAAGTGTGTCACCTACTTTTACCTCTTTAGCCTCTTTAATACCAGATATTAAGTAACCAACATCTCCTGCGCTAACAATTTGCTTCGGAACCTGGTTTAGTTTTAGCGTACCAATCTCATCGGCATAATATTCATTGCCTGTAGCCATGAATTTTATCTTTTGTCCTTTGGTGATCGATCCGTTTATTACCCTGAATATTACCTCGATTCCACGGAACGGGTTGTATACAGAGTCGAATATCAACGCTTGTAACGGTTCGTCCGGGTTACCTTTGGGAGGAGGGATGCGCTCAATAATAGCAGCAAGAATCTCTTCTACACCAAGTCCGGTTTTACCACTGGCAGGTATAATATCTTCCAGTTTGCATCCTAAAAGATCTACGATATCATCGCTAACCTCTTCCGGGTTTGCACTTGGAAGGTCAATTTTATTTAGTACCGGAATAATTTCCAGGTCATTTTCTAAGGCAAGGTACAGGTTACTTATGGTTTGTGCCTGTATACTCTGTGCAGCATCAACAATCAAAAGTGCACCTTCGCAGGCAGCAATAGATCGGGATACCTCATACGAGAAATCTACGTGTCCCGGAGTATCAATAAGATTCAGGATGTATTGCTCGCCCTTATAAGTATATTCCATTTGTATAGCGTGACTCTTAATGGTAATACCTCTTTCACGTTCCAAATCCATGTTATCAAGCAGCTGCGCCTGAGATTCACGTTTTGTTACTGTTTGGGTGGCATCAAGAAGCCTGTCGGCGAGTGTGCTTTTTCCGTGGTCAATGTGTGCAATAATGCAAAAATTCCTAATATGCTTCATCTTCGTCTGTTGTCTCTTTTTTATGTGGAGTGCCTTTTTCACAATACTGTAAGTGGGACTACTCGCTATATGCTTATTACTCACGCGTGCGTTACACGTAAAGGTAGCAAATTAATCGGCAAATATAGTTAAAGTTAGCGAGTTGTAAACGGGGTGGTATTAAATAAAAAAACAGTGCTCGTTTGGGGGCTTCGGGCACTGTTTGGTAATCGTAATAGCATTAATTTTTCGGTATAATTTATCAATATTCATCTTTTTGCTATCATGTGGGGGCATGTTAACGAGATGTTAAATATATCTTAAATTATTACTGCAAAGCAACAAATAAAATTTGAACAAAAACGCGTCGAATTGTTAAATTTTCGGCCATTAGGCAAAATTTAACACTATAACGTTGTAGTTGATTATTTTATCTTGTAATATACTGGTATTATGGTAGTTGTGAAATTGGATTTATGTTTTTTAATTTTTTGCTATGTAGTATAACGGAATAACTTTACCATTCATCGGATAAAAAAATCAAGAAATACAAGCTTTTTCGATATTTTAAATGGTTGAAAAGGTCAGTTTTTGAAAAAAAATTAACGCTTATAACGCTAAAAAACTTTCAAAAAATAAAAAACAGCGCATGCTTTACTAAAACATACGCTGTTATAATCAACCAAACCTATTTTATTAATAACGAAAATTTATTAACCTCTTTAACTACAACAAAGATATGATCGAAGTGCATTGTAAAACGGCAATCATCATTCTTGTTTTCTATATAGCCATTCATATTTTCTATGCGAATAAGATAAAAAGAAAACAGCGCACAACTTGGGGGCGTGTATGCGCTGTTTCTTTTCGGCATTAGTGAATTTTAACTTTACAGTTGGGGGACTGTCGGTTTGTAAATAGCATTAATCCTTATTACTGGAGCAAAGATAGTATGGGAGATAATTATGCATGTTATAGTTTTAATACATATTTGTTATAATCAGCTAATTTTAGGTATATTAAAAAAAATAGCGCATAACTTGGGGGCGTTATGCGCTGTAAGTAGCAGTAGTAAATGATGTACTATTTATAAACTTTACCGTTGGGGACAGCCGGTTTAGTAATAGTTTGTTTTTTATTGTGTAGCAAAAGTATGCCTGAAAAGAATTGAAAAGTCCGTTATATTATTCTAATTTTCTATACAACCATTTGATTTACTTATTGCTCTTAATTCGATATATGATTTGTACATACCAGAGGTTTTATTAAGTATCATTTAAATATTGTAATTTTGCACAAAATGAAGAAGATGGTCAAGATTGGCAATATAGAACTGCCCGAATTCCCTTTACTATTAGCACCGATGGAAGATGTGAGCGACCCACCATTTCGCAGGTTGTGTAAAACGCATGGTGCCGATCTTATGTACAGTGAATTTATTTCCTCGGAAGGATTAATTCGTGATGCGATGAAAAGCCGCATGAAGCTGGATATATTCGATTACGAACGTCCTGTGGGTATCCAGATATTTGGGGGTGATGAAGAGGCCATGGCGCTTTCTGCAAAAATTGTAGAGGCTGTAAATCCCGATTTGGTTGATATAAACTTTGGCTGTCCTGTAAAAAAAGTGGTTTGTAAAGGTGCCGGTGCCGGTGTGTTAAAAGACATCGATCTTATGGTACGCCTTACAAGAGCTGTTGTAAACAGTACGCATTTACCTGTAACAGTAAAAACACGCCTGGGTTGGGATGATGATTCTATTAATATAGATGAAGTGGCCGAAAGATTGCAGGATGTAGGTATAAAAGCACTTACTATTCACGGACGTACACGTGCCCAAATGTATAAGGGCGAAGCCGACTGGAGCCATATTGCCCGTGTTAAAAACAATCAAAGGATACAGATCCCTATTTTTGGTAATGGCGATATCGATAGTCCTGAAAAGGCATTAAAATACAAAAATGAATATGGTATTGATGGAATAATGATTGGCCGTGCGGCTATTGGTTACCCATGGATATTCAACGAAATAAAACATTTTTTCCAAACGGGCGAGCATCTTGCTGCGCCAACGCTCGAAGATCGTGTAGAAGCTGCCCGAAATCACCTTAAGTGGGCAATAGATTGGAAAGGCGAGCGCGTAGGGGTATTCGAAACCCGCAGGCATTATACCAACTACTTTAAAGGGATTCCTAACTTTAAGGAATACAGGCAAAGAATGGTAACCCATGACGATGCTGTTGATGTATATACAGTATTGGATGAGGTATTAGATAAATTTGCCGACTATAAACCGGCATAATGATATAAAAAAGGCTGTCTAAATTTAGACAGCTTTTTTTGTAGAAGTTAATCTACATTCCTTTCACTGTCACGCTGAGTTTGTAGAAGCGCCACAATCCTGCGTTTGGCTTGTTCTTTTGTCTTGAAACAAAAGAACCAAAAATTCAAGGCTTAACTTCTTAGGCTACAAATCC